>Ga0157376_10000235_pt1 | contig 38641 bp, 44 predicted proteins | sample M45metaG_FD_121801 | JGI IMG/M metagenome (GOLD analysis project Ga0157376, IMG submission 121801) | Miscanthus rhizosphere microbial communities from Kellogg Biological Station, Michigan, USA - M4-5 metaG | ecosystem: Host-associated > Plants > Roots > Rhizosphere > Soil | place: USA: Michigan...
GCGGGAGGGACCGTTGGCGTTCTGGGCTGTTATCACGACTCACCCACAATGCGAACGACGAGCCCTTCGACATCTCGAGTGGCAAGGGTTTCAATGCTACGCTCCAAGGGAAAAGGTTGTCCGTGTTCGACGTGGTCGCAAGGTCGACGACATCCGCTTCCTGTTTCCTCGTTACCTGTTCGTCTGGATCATAGACCAGTGGCACGCGCTGCTGGGAACTTTTGGCGTGTCTAAAATTCTGATGAACGGTGAAGTGCCATCGCAGCTGCCGACGTCTTGGATAAACGGAATGAAGTTGAAGGAACGTAATGGGCTGATCGTTTTGCCCAAAGACAGATTCAAGGTCGGCGAGCGCGTACAAGTCACCAGCGGATTGTTTCAAGGTCAGTTCGGTCTCTATCAGGGAATGACGTCTCGACAACGCGAAGTGGTTTTACTGGGAACGTTGGGACGTGTTGAATTAGCGTCAGGCAACCTCGACTAATAGGTTCGACCTTGTCGCGGCTGAGTGGAACGTCGTTTCCATGGATTAGCGGTAGCCCGCCTCGAAGTGTGCTCCGTTATTTTAACGGGAAAAAACGGCATGACGGCAGAGATTGAGATTTTAAACCCACAACCGAACTCGTCTTGGTTCAAGAAGGGCGAGCCACGTCCAGAGGGTGCGGGACGTCGACCGGGTAGTGTCAACGGTACGACGCGCATTCTAAAAGAGGCAGCGATCCTTGCGGCCGAGCTGGAAGGTCGAGACGGCAACGGCCAGGATGGTCTCGTCGGATTCTTTCGTCGCGTCGCCAACGAGGACATACGTTCGTTCGCCGCAATCCTCGGTCGCATCATTCCGCTGCAAGCAGAGAACAAAGGCGACGTGCGCGTTGAGGTTACATACGACACGATCGACCAAGTACGTGAAGAGCTGGAAGCCTGCGGCATTTCAATCGACATGGTCAAGAAGGCGTTGCATCAACCCTTTGAAGATTTCAGTGAGTAGACAATGGACCAGAGTGCAGCAGACGAGATGGCATGTCTGCTGGCCAGCATCAAGAAGGGTTGGACCGGTTACGATGTAGAAGCGATCAAGCGTTCGCTCAACGTCATCGGTCAAACAGAATTCTACACCTTCCGCCAAGTCATACGCCCCAAGATGCTGGATGCGTGGTGGCAGCGTGACGTCGCCAAGGCGCTCAATCAATTCTGGGATGACTTTGTCGCTGGCAAACGTCCGGTGTTGGTGCTGCAAGCACCACCGCAGCACGGCAAGACAGAACAGATCATAGACTTCATTGCGTACTGCGCAGGTCGCAATCCAGACCTAAGAACAATCTTCGCATCATACTCGGATGACCTCGGCGTGCGTGTGAACCTCGCACTGCAGCGCATCTTCGACAACGAGCGTTACCGCAAAATATTCGTCGACACCAAACTCTCCGAGACCAACGTCAGCACACTTGCTGGGAGGTGGCTGCGGAACTCATCTATCATTGAGTACGTAGGGCACGAGGGCTCGTTTCGAAATACAACTGTCGGCGGACAAATCAACGGCCAAGGTCTCGACCTCGGCTTCATCGACGATCCAGTAAAGGGACGTGCCGAGGCACAATCAAAAACCATCCGCGATAAAACGTGGCAGTGGTTCACCGACGACTTCTTCGGACGCTTCTCCAATCACGCTGGCCTCGTTATGATAATGACGCGCTGGCACATCGATGACCCTGTCGGCAAATGGATTGAATACTTTCCGCATACCAAGGTGTTGCGTTATCCGGCGCTCGCTGAAGAGGACGGTGAACATCGTCGAGCTGGAGAGCCGTTGTTTCCGCAACTCAAGTCGCTGGAGTTTCTGCAAGCACGTCGACAGGTGTTGACGCAAGCGAGTTGGGAATCGCTTTACCAACAGAATCCAATCGTGGTCGGCGGTGAAATCTTTCCAGTCGAACAGTTTAAGATTGTCCAGACCTTCGACAGGAAGAAGATTAAAAAATCCATCCGTTATGTCGACAAGGCCGGCACAGCAGATGGTGGCGCATACACTGCAGCGGCACTCGTACACGCCATGCAAGACGGCACGACGGTTGTTGAGGACATGTTGCGAGGTCAGTGGTCAATCCTCGAACGCGAACAACGATTGATGCAGGCCGCCGCCTCCGACAAAGTGACATGCCCGCGCTATTCTCTCTGGTTCGAACAGGAACCCGGCAGCGGTGGCAAGGAGTCCGCGGAGAACTCCATCCGCAGGTTCAAGGGTTACGACGTCCACACCGACAGAGTGACAGGGTCGAAAGAGGTGCGCGCACAGCCATATGCGGCACAAGTGGAGGCCGGCAACGTGTCACTGGTTGCCGCTGGGTGGAACCGCGAGTTCATCGACGAGCACGAACAGTTCCCGATGGGCAAATACAAAGACCAAGTGGATTCGACTGCGGGCGCATTCAACAAGCTTGCAGAAACAATGTCTGGATATGATCGCACCCTTGCTTGGGTTGGCTGACATGACCGATGAAGAACTCGAAGACGCCATCAGCATACTGAAGCAACGCGCTGCGCGTGAAGGTGAGATGTCGTCGCTGTGGATTGTGATAGAAGATGCCGAGGATTGTTTGCAGGACAAACTCGGACCAATGGAACGCACCGCGGTCGAACGTAAAATAGAACTCGAGTTGTTGGTGAGGTGATTGTCCTTCACCTACGTTTTTTGTTTCTCGCCATCGGCATAGCGGCGATAGTTATTTTTCTAATGCTGTGGATGGCGTTGCGATTCGTACTAATCACGATCACTATATGGACCGTGTTCCTTGCGAGGTGGTTATGGCGATCGGTGACGTAAGAGTGGAAGTCGTACCCGATGACGACGCCGATGCGCGCAATTATCCGCCCGGTGTCTTGGCCATGCTGGGTCCTGACACTGTGCTGATGTCCAATGACAGCCTGCGTATGTATGTGCGCAGGAGTCAGTGGGATAAGATGAAAGACAGTTTCAAAAAATTGGAGAAACCCCGATGAGCGATGATGTACTCGACGCCGTTATCCGTGCTGCAGAAGTAACCGCATCACAAGCAACCGGCAACGACCAGAACGACTGGAAGAACTTCGCCCAGAACCTCCGCGTGGCCAAGGAAGACCGGCCGAAACCTACACCGCACGAGAAATGATAGTCACGGTGAGGGATGGCACGGTGTCGTTGTACACATACGACACCGTGGAAAAGACCGAAGGGCTTTCACCAGCGCGTGCCGATATGGAAGACGTAACCAACGCACTGCGTGAAGCCTTGGCGTTTCTCGAGGGAGGGGCAGATGACTCTGGAAGTAATTAATGGACCGATGATTGCAGCCGGAGAGTCGTTGTCCGAACCGCTCGATGTGCGAGCAGGGCAGATGGTCCGCATCACTATGCCGGGCGAGTGGACAGAAGCGCCGCTGACGTTTCAGTTCTCCACCGATGGCGTTTTCTTCAACGACATGTTTGGGCTCGACGGCTTCGAAGTACAGGTGCCCGTTGTTGTACCCGGCAGCGGAGTCATCGTACCCGGTGACGTCGGACGTGCCATGAACTACATCAAGTTCCGCAGTGGCACACGCGGCAACCCAGTGCCGCAGGAGAAGGAGACATGGTTCGCCATCGCTGTTGTGACGACGAGCGAGCCGGAACCACCTCCCGCACGTGCAGCCGCAAAGAAGAAGGCGCCGACGAAGAAGACCGCAAAGAAGAAGTCGAAGCGATGAAAGAGCGCATCTACATCTGGTTGGCTTGGCACATGCCGCGTCGCTTGGTGTACTGGTGCGCTATTCGTTTGGCGTCACGTGCGACGATGCCACCTTACGAGAAGCAGGTGGTGCCCGAGTTGAAAGTAATGGACGCCCTTAACCGTTGGCATTGGACTTAGGTCATGGGCTACTTCTTCGACACCTTCCACAATCTGCTAAGTGGCCTCGGCATGCCGGGCCGCGACAAGATGACTGCGTTCCAGTACGCCAAACCAATCTGGACACGTCAGCAACTCGAGGCCGCATTCCAGTCGGACTGGATCGCACGCAAGGCAATCTCCATTCCAGCGCAGGACAGTGTGCGCGAGTGGCGGTCATGGCAGGCCAAGGGCAAACAGATTGAACAACTCGAGGCCACGGAAAACCGTCTACAGTTGCAGTTGAAGATACAGCAGGCGTTGACCAAGGCGCGCTTGTACGGTGGTGCGTGCATTCTGATTGGCGTCGACGGCAACATGGCGAGTGAACTCGACCCAGAGACCATTCAGAAAGACGGTCTGAAATACATCCATGTACTGGCACCGCACCAACTCAGTGTTGAGAATTTGGTGTATGACCTCGAGTCGCCGTACTATGGACAGCCGGAGTTCTACGAACTGCAAGACCAATCACAGCGGGTGAAAACGGTAAAGATACATCCCTCCAGGATGGTGCGTCTGACCGGACTCGACTCCCCTGACCCGATGGAGAATGGTGGTTGGGGCGACCCGTTGATGCAAGTCATCCATGACAGCGTCAGCAATGCGGGCACTGTGATGCAGTCGGTCGCCGTAATGATCCAGGAAGCCAAGCTTGACGTTATCAAGATTCCGGGTCTCACCGAAATCCTCTCGACCACTGATGGCACGAACCGAATGATTAAGCGGTTCACCGAGGCCAACGTCGCCAAGTCGGTCGTCAACGGCATTCTGATTGACGGCGAAGAAGAATGGCAACGCATCGGCGTCAACTTCCAAGGGATGCCCGAGGTGCTGCAAATGTATTTGCAGATGGCAGCAGGTGCGGCAGATATCCCTGCGACACGTTTCCTCGGACAGAGTCCCGCTGGGTTGTCGGCGACAGGCGAAAGCGATTTGCAGAATTACTATGACCGCATTGCCAGCGATCAGGAACTGCGACTCACACCGGCGCTGGAGAAACTCGACAAAGCCCTTGTGCGATCCGCACTCGGGACCTCGGACGAGAACATCTTCTACAACTGGAATTCGTTGTGGCAGATGAGCGATACGGCCAAGGCCGACATTGCCAAGAAGAAGGCCGAGGTGACAAAGATCGATGTTGACTGCGGTCTGATTCCGTTTGTCGCATTGGCCAAGGGACGTTGCAACCAACTAATCGAGGATGGCACGTACCCCGGATTTGAAGCGGCGCTGGAAGAAGAACTCGCCAAGCAAGACTTTGCCGAACGCGAGGAAGAAGCCGTCGCGGCAGAAGAGGCCGCAGCCCAGAAGCAGTTGGAGATGGCGAAAGCCAATGGCGGTGACGATCCAGAGAATCCCAACGCCGCCAAAGCAAACGGCAAAGAGCCACCTCCGAAGGAGAAGGTACCTGCCGAATGACCCTTGTCGGAGATGCCGTTTCCAAGTACCCAGCTTCGCGGCGTGACCCAACCCGTAGCGGTGGCATCCGTCGTCATGGTCGTGCGGTGGTCAATCGTCGTATCTTCGAATTGAACAAGGGACTGCGGCAGACGTTGCAGGAACATGACGTCGTCGGATTGAAACAGTCGGTCGACCAACCGCAATTTGCAGCATGGACGGAGAACAACGCCCAGAAGTTGGGACGTGCCGAACCGATGTTGCAACGGTTACTCGACATCACAATATCGTCGCCATCGGATTGGTTGAACGAGACCATTCAAGTTGCCGTTGAAAGCGGTGTATCCCAAGCTCTGCGTGAGCTGCGTAATCCGGAAATAGAACCCAACGCCTCCGCCACCGCGTCGTTCCATGCCGCCAAAGCAGCGAACGAGGTAGCGGGTATTGGCTGGGAGACCAAGCGTCGCATTATCCGACACGTTGGCAACGCGCTGGAGACCAAGCAAAGCCCAGTGGAAATGATGCGTGACATCCGTTTGTCACTGGAAAAGATTACACGTCGTCGACTTTTATTGCTGGTGAATACCGCCGTTGTCGCCGCATTGAACGCCGGCAAGTTACTGACCTATGGCAGCAATGGCATAACGAGGGTTGGTGTTGAACCGGAATGGTTGCCTCGAAGCAATTCTGTTCGTCATAGTGTCGTGGCTAGTGACCATCGCCATAGCCATGTGGGCATATGGCGGGATGAAGAATTGGTCAACGTCCTCACTGCGGGTGATGACGATGTCTGTGAAGATTGCGAGAGTATTGCCGAAGATGGTCCATACGCACTTGATGAGGCAGCAGGACTCATTCCAGCACATCCCAATTGCCGGTGCGCGTTCGTCCCGTTCGGTGACCGACGCTACGCCGAGATAGAAGAACAACGAAGGGAACGAGAAGATGACGACTAAGGTACAGCGGTTCACGGTCATCGACGATTTTTTCTCCGACGATTTGCAGTCGGCCTACATCGCGGGCTTTGCCTACGAGGTCGATGAAGGCAACGACAAACTTGCCGCACATGTCGAGAAGTGGATTAAGGAAGGCAGGGTACGCGAGGGCGGACCGGTTGCCATTGTTTCTGGAAGTGATTCAACCGAGGAGTAACCCCGATGGCCGTAACGCATCCGACCGCCGTGCGCACTGCACTGGCGGATTTTGTTGTTGACCAACTCGACCTCAATACGCCGCCCGGCAAGATCGTGATGCAGACCGCGGGCGGTGTGGCGGTGGCGACACTGACGTTTGCCAATCCGGCATTCGGCGCCTCGGCGGCAGGTGTGGCGACAGCGAACGCCATCGTTGCCGACACCAATGCGGTCGGCGGTACGATTGCCAAGGCCGAGTTGCGGCAGGGTAATGCGACGCCCATCGTTCTTTGTTCGGTCACCGCAACCGGTGGCGGTGGTGACATCCAGCTCAACTCGGTTGTTATCTCCGCAGGTCAGCAGGTGTCGCTGACGTCGTTGACCTATGCTGCCCCAGCGTAATGCTGTTCCGTGCGGTGATTGCCATCTCTGCTGCAAGATGATGACACCACTGCACCCGGAAAGAGGGGATGACCCATCGCGCTATCAAACCGCGATGTGCCATACGCCCGGCAAAAAGCCCTACATGATTCTTGACCGGCACGCCAATGGGGATTGCGTGTACCTAAGCGAGACTGGCTGCACCATCTGGGAGTATGCCCCTGCGGTGTGCCAAGAGTTTGATTGTCGTATGTCATTCAAAAACAGTGACCGCCCGGGCCGACGCCGTGCGGTTAAACTTGGTTACCTGACGCAAGAGATATTCGACCGTGGTCGTGAATTGCTGAAGGCGAAGTGAATGGCGCTGCCCGTCACCATATCCGGATTTGGTACAGCACTGCCGCTGTTGGGTCCGTTCAAGACCTCCACCGGTCCGGCGTTGGCGCAGGGTGTGACGGGTGTTGATAACAGCGTCGGGTTTACTTTCGTTGGTGGTCAATGGGCCGGGCAGTCGTTCACGCCTGATACGACGATCACGGTCAACGGCATCTCGCTGTTCATGTCGCGCGTCACGCCAGCGCCGAACTATGGCACTCTCATTACAATCCGGGCGAACGATCCGTCCGGTGCAGTGCTCGCAACATCGGATCAGGTCGCGCCTTCCACGGTTGGCAGTAGCAAGGGTTACATCAAGTACAACTTCCAAACGCCTGTCACGCTGCAAGCTGGCGTCACCTATGGCTTCCGAATTGCGACCACCAACCTGCAATCTGGCTACGGCTACTCGGTGGCGGGCGCGTCAACTGATGTGCTGTCGGGAGGTGAGGCTTACAACGACAACGGCGCGACCGGCGGCGATCTTGCCTTCGTCATGCACACCGGCGCGAACGATGTGTTCTACGTCTTCGGCGCGGACGCCAATGGCATTGTGGTCGCCAAGGCGACTGACCCATCCAGCGCATGGACAACAGCCGCCTCGTACGCCATCGGTCAGGCACCTACGGCACTGACATCGTATCAGGTCGGAAATATCATCCACTTGATTTACGGCTACGCGAACGCGGGCAATGCGTTCCTGAACTACATGCAATTCGACATGGGGCTCAGCGGCTTCATCGGGTTCGCCGAGACGGTCCTGAACGGCGTAATTACAACGGGGCAGTTGGGCGCGCTGGTACACAACGCTTCGTTGGTTGTGCGTTCTAACGGCGAGGCCGTTGTTCTCTTCAACGGCTTGCAGACCAAGACATCGGGCACCTATCGTGCTCGTGTCTATCACACGCGGCGCACTGCGCCGCAGACATGGTCCGCTCCTGTACAGGTTGATGCCAACACGGCACATGATTTCGTCGCCCGCGAGAGTACGCTTGGTGCAGGCGATCTCGTACATATGTGGTGGTTCAACCAGACACTTGGGCAAGGGCAATCGCGGACGCTGAGTGCGGCCAATGCACTGAACACGGTGTTTGATTGCGGATCGGTTGGCACCTCGACCTATGATTACGCAAGCGATGCACTAGTTGAGACCACGAACACAAGGGTTGCTTACGCCTACGGAAACGCCACCTCGAATAATATCGGGCGCTTTCTCAGCGCTGCTAACCCGACATTCACGACTGGCAGTCAAAATCCGTCGGGCGCAGCGCAACCGACAAGGCTGCGGCACGAAGGCACCGATTTCTATGCGGTCTCCCGCAACAGTAGTGGCAACTCAATCACCATTTCCAAATCGTCGGATTTCGGTGCGACGTGGAGCGCCCCGACATCATCATTCTCTGGTTCAATTGCAGGCAGCCGCGCGGCGCTCTCCAGAGACGGATCAACTTACCAGCGTAGTGCTTTCGTCGTCGTTCCGTATTTCGTCAACGACGGCGGCGTGTGGAAGTACAATGAGTACACAATCCGCACGCTGGGCGCGATCGGCACAGGCTCTTTAAACTCGAGCGTGTCTGATGTTGATGGTGTCGGTGCTGTCGTTTCATTGCCGGCTGTTGGCACCGGCAATCTGGTAACAGTCAACACAACGGGACAACGCGGCGCAGGTGTTGGTGGCTCGGTTGGCACAGGTGATCTGACATCGACCGCGCCGGCAGTCGTCGGCACCGGCACTACAGGATGGAATGCAACCGGTGCGTTGGTCGCCACCGGCTCGACACTGTCCGCCGTTGGTGCCGTCGTATGGCCGCCCGTCGCTGGCACCGGTGCGCTAACCTCTACAGTCGCAGACCTCGACGCACTCGGTGTATCGCGTTCAGTTGGCGCCGCGGCATTGGTCGCAACGACGTCGGTTCTCGTCAGTACGGGCTCGGCATTCTGGAAAGTCACTGGCACACTAGCGGCCAACGTCGCCGACCTCGACGCCAATGGCTTTGTCGTCGACGCGCCCGCGGGTGGAACCGGCGCGCTACTGTCTACTGCATCCGTGGCCGCCGCCGCCGGCGTGTCGCGCTCGTCAGGTGCAGGCACGTTAACGTCTACTGTCTCCAACCTCGGCGCCGTTGGCGTCTCACGCGCGGTTGGTACTGCGACGCTGGTTGCCCCCGATCGGACGGTGGCAGGTGTCGGTCAGAACGCCATAAGTGCAACGGGCGCGTTGCAGACATTGCCAGCGGCATTGTCCGGCGTTGGTGTGGTCATGGCGACCGGCACCGCCACTCTCCAGAGTGGTCTTGCGACCGGCACGGCAGTAGGCGTTTCTAAATCTGTTGGTGTGGCGGCGTTACAATCGGTCGACTCGGTTATCGTCGGCACGTTGCAAATCACCGGCACCGGCGTACTGACTTCCACCGCCACGTTGTCCGGTGCAGGTGTTTCACGGTCGAGTGGTGTCGCGTCCCTCCTCGCCACCTCGGCGGTTGCCACGGGTCCGGGTCTCTCGGTCTCCCGTGGCACTGCGGTTCTAGTCGACGGTCCGGCAGGGGTCACCGGGTCCGGGTCACTTCAGGGTGCCGGTGTAGGGGCCTTGGGCGCACAGGGTGCGGGCGTTGCCGGTCTGGGTGTTACCCAGTGGGTAATGACCGGAACGCTACAGGTGACCACCGCAACGGCGTCTGGCACCGGTCTACCTCTTTGGGTGGCGACGGGTGTTCTAACCCCGGCAAAGGCGACGGTTTCGGGTGTCGGTCAGTCCTCCTCCACGGCGTCGGCAAACCTCCAAGCCTCGGTTGCCAGCGTTTACGGGTCCGAGGGCGTCTCGGTAATTGGTGGTGTCGGCAGTGTCCCGGCGCAGTCCGCCCACCTAGACGGCACGGGTATAGTCCGGGCAACCGGCACCGGCACGTTGTCCAGCGTGGCAAGTATCGCCGGCGTTGGTCTGTCAAGGTCGACCGGCACGGCGGCTGTGATTTCGCTATCGACCGCAATCACCGCGACCGGTAAGGTTACCGCCTCCGGAACCGGTGCGCTGGTTGCGGCCACGGCGACCGTGTCGGGTGCAGGCAAGAACAGCTGGGTTGCGACAGGTGAACTCAATGCCGCCTCTTACACGCTAGCGTGTAACGGCACCGCCCAGTGGACCTCTACCGGCACGCTCGTTGCACAAGCAGCGGAAGTCGAAGGGTCAGGTACACTCGGCACCAAGGGCGCTGGAACGTTAGTTGCGACACGGTCGACGGTTTACGGTTACGAAGGCGTCTCGGTTATCGACGGCATCGGCGTACTGCAAGCCCGTGCGGGTGACGTTACAGGTGCAGGCAATTCGCGTTGGATCGGTACGGGCGGACTGCCTGCCGACTCTGCCGGTCTTTCAGGCGTCGCTGTCTCGCAATCACGGGGCAGCGGCGCACTAATCGTTCTCACGTCGGATGTTGTTGGTGTCGGTGGTCTCGTCGACATTACCGGCACCGGCGAGTTGCAGTCCAAACCAGCGGAGATATTCGGTACCGCTAACCTGACATCGTCCGGCTCCGGCGTCCTCGTCGAGTCACCACACCTCGTTGCGGGTGTCGGTCGTTCGGTTTCGACGGGCACAGGCACGCTGAAGTTAGTCACCGCCTCCATCGTTGCGGGTGTTGGCAATAACGAGACCGTTGGTTTTGGCGATCTCAAGCAGACTTATCGCGCCTATCTAATCGGACACGGCACAGTGTCGTGGCCGGTCGACGGTGTCGGTACGCTGCAAGCCAAGGCGTCGAAGGTTGTCGGTCAAGGTCGCATCGTTGTACAGGGTCAAGGCCAGTTGGTTGCGGCCTCGTCGCAACTGGATGGTAGCGATCAGGAAGTTGTAACCGGCGACGGTGTACTCGCGGCGGTATTCAGTCAGGTAGAAGGCATTGGTGATGTTGTCACAACGCCGACATGGCCAACTCCGAAACCCTTACCACCGTCCTATCCGGGCACCGCACCGTGGCAAGGCGCCACTGCCTCTTTCAACGGTGGTGACTTTGTTGTGCCGTGGAATGGCGGCAGTGTTGTTAAGCCATGGCGTAGGGCGGCCTGATGCGAAATGGCGGACAGGGAAAAGTAAGGGCGCGCGGTTACGTAGTGGTTCAAAACGAACCGCTGCCGATTGAACCTGCCGAACCGCTTGTCTGGATGGTCAACCGTTTACAGGTTGACGAAGAAGGTTCACCGTTCAGGAAGGCATCTTCAGTAATTACAACGACGACATCGTGTTGGAGATGGATACCAATACGCTTGTTGGCCGCTACGATCCGGCTCGAGGACCGGGTCAACGTCTGGAAATTGGTGACGGTCTGCGCGTCGAAGACGGCGTTCTGATTGGTGAAGGTGGAGGCGAGAAGGGCGACCCCGGACCGCCGGGGCCAGCCGGCCCGCCCGGCCCGGCAGGACCCGCGGGCGCCTCGTCGTCAATGTGGCTCTATCGTTTTGACAGCAACACGTCGGCGATGGACCCCGGTGCCGGACGACTCAAGTTCAACACCGCGGACCCGTCGCAGGCGACACGGATTTATTTCGATCGACTGACGCAGGACGGTCTCGATCCAACCACGGCGTTCACCGTCGCCAAGTTTGACGATCAGTTCGTTATTCAGCGGCGCGGGATGTCGGCGCAGTCAATGACATTCAAGATGCTGGCGCCGGCGATTGACCGCATCGATTGGTTTGAGTTGTGGGTCGAGTGGATCGAACAGACGGGTTCGAACTTTCAGAACAACCAAGAAATCACGGTCATCCTGCGCACGCGAGGTCAACCGGGTCCGGTTGGTCCGCAGGGCATTCAGGGTCCGGTTGGACCAAAGGGCGACAAGGGTGACCAAGGCATTCAGGGTCTCGTCGGTCCAAGCGGTCCGCGTGGTCTCGTCGGACCGCAGGGCGTGCAAGGTGAGAAGGGCGACAAGGGGGATAAAGGAGACAAGGGCGATCAGGGTATCCAAGGCATCCAAGGTATTCAGGGTGAGCAGGGTATTCAGGGACCCAGTGGCGACCTCGGTACATCCGACGTGCCAATGGATGGCAAGTACTACGCCCGCAAAGACAAGACATGGGCGGAGTTCGAAGCCGACGCCAGCATTGCCATCGGCGACACGCCACCTCCCAATCCCAAGCACGGAAAACTTTGGTGGGATTCATCGGCCGGTGTCACGTATATTTACTTCAACGACGGGACGTCGCAACAGTGGGTTATCTCGCAACCGTGGCAAGGTGAGCAGGGACCGCAGGGCATTCCCGGCAAGACCGTTCTAAACGGTACGAGCATGCCGTCGAGTGTCGTCGGTACTGACGGCGACTTCTACATCAACACGGCAAACAATTTTATCTATGGTCCCAAAGCATCCGGTACGTGGCCGGGTGGCGTTCCAATGACGGGACCGCAGGGCATACAAGGCATCCAAGGCAACCCGTCAACGGTACCGGGACCGCAGGGACCCAAGGGCGACCAAGGCATTCAAGGTCTGCCGGGTCAGTGGGTACAGATTACGCAGGCCGCTTACAATGCGTTGTCGCCACCTAACCCCGCCATGCTTTATGTGATTGTCGGATGACAACGCTCAACTACGCAGACAAGTTCATGATCGGTGGGCAACAGCCCTCGGCGGTGTACCTTGGTTCAACCAAGGTGTGGCCGGCGTCGTTCAAGCCGGCAGACATTGCCAATTGCATCGTATGGGTTGACGCATCCAAATCGTATTGGGACAACCTCGGCAGCGGTTCAGCAACGACAATCCTCGGTTCACCGAACCCGGTGTTCCGGCCCAACGCTCTCAACGGTCTGCCTGTACTAAAGATTACAAAGGGACAGGGACGACTCCGGTTCACCGGTCTGAACGTCGATAAGGATTGGACCATCATTTATGTCGGTCGGAAATGGCAAACTGGAACCGGCCGCATCGTCACTGGACTATGGTCAGGGACGGGTAGCACCAACATTCTAATCGGCCACCACGGCAGTGAGTACGAGTGTGCTTACATTGAAGGTTGGATCAACACACCGGGCGGACAACTCACCGCTGGCACCGACTGGAAAATGTACTCGTCTGATTCAACGGCAAACGGGTTCGGTCGACTGTTCAGCGATGGAGTGTACCTCGGCCAGTTCGGGGGACCGTCACCGGCAAGGGGTTGGAACGGCAATTTAAATATCAGTGGTTGGACCAACGACGCCGACCCGGCACAAGAGGTTTCGCAACAGGCCGATTGCGAGATTGCCGAACTGGTAATGTACAACAGGAAATTGACGACGGCGGAACGTCAGCAATTGGAGAACTATCTACGGGTCAAGTGGAATCCGATAGTTCCATACAAGCCCAACAACATCAGCGGTTGCGTGGTTTGGTTGGACGCTTCGCAGTTGGCGTTGGCAGATGGGGCCTCCGTTACAGCGTGGCCCAATCTTGGCACCGGACCGCAACCGACAATCTTCGGTTCACCGAACCCAGTGATCCGCGCCAATGCCCTCAATGGCAAACCGGTGGTGAAGATTACTGGAGCCCAAGGCACGTTCCGGTTTAGCGGCACAGGCGTTGACAGGGATTACACGGTCGCCATCGTCGCCCGTAAATGGACGACCAAGGCCGGGCGCATCCTAGCCGGAAACTATTCGGCGACGACGAGCAACGTTCTGTTTGGATGGTGGAGCACACGGTCGGATTGTTCGTACAACGAGGGTTGGCTGACCCCGGACGATGTCCACACCGATGACATGAATTGGAGATTCTATACGGGGGATGCGTCGTCAACGTTACCTGCGAGACTGTTTAAGGATGGTGCCGTGCTGCGCAGTGGCGCTGCAACGCCGTCCGGTGGTCTCAAGAATACGTTATGCATCAGCGGCCATGACGACACCAAAACTGAATCCGCGGATTGCGAAGTCGCAGAATTGGTGATGTTCAATCGTCGACTGTCGGACATCGAACGCGCGCAACTGGAACAGTACCTGCGCCTGAAGTGGGCGCCTCCAGCTCAATTGTTTACACCGAGGGACCTCGGACCAAATCTTATTGGTTGGTTCGACTCACGAGACTCCAGCCAAGTTATTCTCGCTGGTGCCGGCGTCAGCCAGTGGAAGAACAAGTTCGGCGGTGGACTGACACTGACGCAAACGAATGACGCCTACCGGCCGACATACGCTGTAGGCACGGTGATAATTGGCAACCCGCAAAACTTCGTTGCCGCCAATGCCCCGGCCGCGTTCGATATCATCTGGGTAGGGAAACCGAGACCGGCCGCGGGAAACGACTGGAGGACATTGCTGCGCGGTGCCACTGCGGGCGGACTACACCACGTCATCGTAGAAAACGGTGCCACGAGAATCGGAACTTACAACAGTGCTTGGTTCCCGGCGACGAGAGCCAGCCCAAACAACATGACCTCGGACAGTGCACCGGCACCATACGTTACTTCTCAGAATGGTACTTGGACGGACGCTTATGCCTTCAAGGCTTTTGATGGAGTGAACACCACTTTCTCGCACAGTGGCGGCCCGGTTGCCACCACTCCATACTGGACCAAGATTGATCTCGGTGAAGCGCGAAAAGTCGTTTATTACAGTTATCGCCCTCGACATGACAGCCAGGATGGCAGCATCCCGTGGCAGCAATGGAGAGGTTGGACGCTTCAAGGATCAAACGATAATTCGAATTGGACCTTGGTGCATACCGTAGCGAACGCACCAAACTTTGCGTTGAGCGAGTTGCGGACATATACACTCGCAGCACCAGCGACTTTCCGTTATTGGATGTGGACTGTCACGGATGCCACGGGATACGGAGCCGAGCCGGCGTGGGCCGCTGCCGCCGAACTCGGGCTTCACGAAGATCTGACATGGGATAACGTTTACGGAATTGGATACGCACGCCTTGGTACAACGGCGCCCGCCACTATCTCTCGAGATGGCGGCAACATGGTGTCGACAGGCACAGTACCTTTAGCGGCGGACCTTCCATTCGTTTCGTTCGGCGCATACCAAGGGCCGCCCCCTTCGCAGGGATGGGGCGACATTAACGAAGCGGTGTTCATGCCGTACAATTCCTCGGAGAGCCTGCGGGCTATGGCCGAAGGTTATCTGGCACACCGACACGGGTTGACGGCGTTACTGCCGGCAAACCATCCATACAAGAGTACACCGCCATGATGGACTTCCCAGCATCGCCATATGTTGGACAGACCTATCAAGCGTCAACAGCGGCGCCAACCTACAAGTATGACGGCATCAAGTGGAAGATTAGTTCGGGACCGGTGGCAGCACTGCCAGCTACCACGTTGCCGTTAATGGATAACGTATCGTCTCCGGGTATAACCACGAATTGGTCGCGGGCAGATCACCGTCATCCGACCGATACAAAGTTGGTGCCACTCGATAACCCTACGTTTAACGGGACGCTGACGGCCCAGACCTTTAACGTCTCCGGCAACTTCAACGGTGGTTTGTTTGCGACGACGGCAGACGGCAACCAACTCGGTAATCATATCCGTGTCGATGGCACCGCCGCCAATTGGAACGGCGTAACCACGCTCGACGCCAACATTATTTTCTATGACTACGGCGGCGGCAATTGGGCAGGTATTGGTTCCGACCAGAGCGGATTCATTTGGGTTCGTACCGGTGGCGGCGGCAGTGACAACGTTTCCGCCATGGTGGCGACCGTCAGCGGTGGCGTACAATTCAATGGGGCAGTCTATGCGCCGTCGCCGGGTAACGGAGACAACTCGACGAGGGCCGCCACAACCGCTTACGTCATTGCAAACCAACCGGTCGGCGGTCCGTATCTGCCGATAACCGGTGGCACTATCACCGGCACAGTTACGATGAGCGGTGCGCACGTCATGCCATATCGCGGCGGCGCTACCGGCGTTCTGTATTTCGGGACCGGTGCGACGGACCGATACATCTATTACGATGGCGGCAATTACGTTCTTAGTGCCGGCATTCTTAACACCGCTGCCGGTCGCATCTGGGGAACAGGCGATTGGACGCGACCGGTTACAAGTGCTCACCTCGGCGGACACGCCGGGGATTACATGCATCTATACACCGAGGGACTTGTTGAACCTTATGGTGGCGCGCCGGCGACCGGTGGTAGCGGCGCCATGTTGAGTGGTTACTACACCTCCCAAGTTCGTCACCGCTACAATCAAATTTACGTTGATGGTACGTGGTACACATCGGGTTTTGTGTGATGATGAATTTCCCGGACTCCCCGACGCTTGGACAGGTGTTCTCGCTGTATAAGTGGGACGGGGCCAAGTGGACTTGCCAAGCCGACCCGCTGACGATGGGCGACCCGCCGTCCGACACCAACCCGCTAATGAATGGCGTGGTGTTGCCGGGACTGGAATACAAATACGCTCGAGGTGACCACCGCCATCCGTTCGACACCACGAAGGCAAAACCCAGCAACGAGAACCTGACCGGGACGACGAACACCGGGACGGTAACCATCACCGGCAACATCGCCGTGACAGGTACGTTCTACAGTCTCGCCAAGGGTCATTATTTCGGTACCCCATCCGGCAACGTGTCGCCGCCGTTGAAGTCAGAGTGCAACGTAATCTTTTACGATGTCGGCGGTGACAATTGGTGCGGCATGGGCACCGACTCTGGCGGCAATTTTTGGATACGCACCGGCTTGTCTGGCACACCGGGTCCGGCGTTGTTTATCGACCAAGGCCGCAACACTTCGTTCTTGCGACCGCCGATTTCCCCGACGCCGGGAGCTGGAGACAACTCGACAAGGATAGCGACCACCAATTTCGTTTTAAGCAATCCAGCGGTTGGACCGTTTCTGCCGCTGTCCGGTGGTACAACAACCGGTGGCGTCTTCTACATCAACGGCGACTTGCGCACGCACCGCAACGACAATACGGGCGTGATATTTTTAAACACGTATGGCAACCGCTATTTGCACTATACCGGCAACGACCAATATCATTTGGTCAGCGCGCATTGTTACACCGCAGCCGGTCGATTGTTTGGCAACGGTGAAGTTGGTTGGCCGATCCTCGACACTCGTTTTGCCTTTCTAGGAGACCGCGCCATGGCCTACATGCAGGCGCTGGAAGAACCCTACGGCGGCGGTGTGATTACAGGACAGAGTGGATGGGCCGCGGGTGGAGGCGGCAGTTGGGCGATGCGCTACCGACAATTCCAGGCGGTCACATCCAGTTGGTGGGCGGTTGGCTATGCTTGATTTTCCAACCGATCCAACGATTGGTCAGAAGTACAAGCCGGCAACCGGACCGGTCTACAACTGGGATGGAATCAAGTGGTCGTCGTTCATACCGGAACACGCCAGCAAGGTGTTGGCGTCGAATACCAACCCGTACATGGATGGTGCGGCGTACATCGGTAGCGTGTCCACATACGCGCGCGGCGACCACGTACATCCGACCGACACAACGCGAGCGCCGGTTAACAATGCGTCGTTCACCGGGACGTTGACGGCGTCCATGATTTCGGTCGCTGGCAATGTAACGGTTACCGGCAGATTAATTTCAACGTCCAATGGTCACAAGTTCGGTTGGGCACGAGGTACGAACTCTGCCGGGGCGGTGACGGAAGCCGACGCCAATATCAAATTCTATGACCACCGCCCGAATGGCAGTCCCGGAAGTTGGGCCGGTATAGGTACGGACACCAACGGGGAAATGTGGTGGCGCACCGGTTACTCGGGAAACCCTGCACCGGTGATGCGTGTACAGAACGATCAATATGTGACGTTCCGGGAATCGGCTCAGGTACCGACACCGGGAGCCGGAGACAATTCAACTCGGGTAGCAACCACCGCCTACGTGATGGGGCGGGTGCCTACCGGAAAGTTTCCAACGGATTGCAGTCAAACTCTTCAAGGTCCATTGACGCTGGCGGGTGCCGATTTGTGGGTTCACAATAACGGCAACTATGGTGTGCTTTACCTTGGCAACACCGGCGCACGTTACTTGCAATGGGATGGGTCAAACTACAATCTCAACGGCACACATGTATATGCCGCCAACGGCAGACTATGGGGCACCAACGATTACAACCCAGCGGGTCTCTACAACAACGTGCGTCTGGCTTACATCGGCGACGAGTCCGTTTATCCCACATCCGGATTAACGGAACCCTATGGCGGTTCCGTTTGGACAGGGTCATCCGGTGACGGTGGCTATTGGGTTCGACGTTACCGGCAGATGCAATACTATACCAACGGATGGTTCGCGATAGGATATGTATGATGAAAGTTGTCGACCACGGTAAATGGATTCCGTACAAGCCGGCAGTGTTGCCGGAGGGTGCGCCGGCGAATGCGTTGTTCGCCAAACGCGAGAGCGACGGCGTCGATTGGTACGAGTACGTGAACCCGCCAAAGAAAAACAAGGCCCGTCTGTTCTCGGAAAACTTTCGAGAGGACAGCGTCAAGATTGCATTTTGTTTTCACGAGGCCGAAAAGAAATGGATCATTGGTCCGGCGTGCATCGACCCGACTATGATTTTTCCGGCCAACCATTACGTGCGGGAGATACTGGACTTCCCACACTCACGTGATGTGGACGCTATCATTGATGCGTTCCGCAACAAGGTCATCGACCCGGAGACAAGCGAGTTACTGGGTGACCGAAAACAGTTCATGCCAGAACTGACACCGGAACAACAGACAATGCGAGACCTTCCGCAGTTGGTCTCGGAGTTGATTAAACGAATGGACAAGTTGGAGGACAGACTGAAATGACTGACACTGTAGACCTAGCGACACTGGTGAACCAACGCATTGACAAAGACGTGCGGCAACTCATCGGCGACATGCACATGCAGTTGATTACACTGCGCGCCATGGTCGAACTAATCCAGCAGCAGCAACCGCCGCCGCAGCCGGAACCCGCACCCAAGCCGCAACCTCGTCCGGTCCCGGAACCTATTCCGCCGCAGCCGGAACAAGTCCCGGAACCCAAGCCACATGCCGCCAAGACCAACGGCAGCGCACCTTTTCTGCGAGGTTAAGTCATGTCCGCTATCGTAACCGTAGAAGCAACTTGGCGCATATCTCGCGCCGAGTTCAACGCCCCGCATTCGCAGACCGGCATGGTGTACGGTTACGGAGAGGTGTTGTTACAGGAACCGGACACGCCCAGCAGTGGGGCGAGTATTTTCAAACCGTCATCCTCCACGTCATTGCCTCCGCCACCGTTATCAAAAGATGGCGAGAAGGTTACTTACGGAGTCATGATGGGATCGCAGATCGCCCGTGCGATTGCGGACGTGCTGGAAGACAAGATCGAATTGCGTGCCGGTGTTTTCATTACGTTTGCCGATGTGCTCGAGGCGACGTCAAAGTTCCTGGAGCAGTGGCGTCAGGAAGACCTCAACAAGCCACCGCCGGAACCACTAGCGTTGCCACAAGCGGCGGCGCTGACCGCCGTAGTTCCTCCACCGGACATTTCGGATATCCCGCCACCGGGATAAGGATGGGAATAATGATCAATGCGAACGGTCAGGTAAAGACATCGTGGTTCAAGGAAAATTCCACACTCATCTATTTCCTGATCGCACAGTTGATCGCTATTGGTGCAGGTGCGGCCAGCATCTTATCGTACTCCGTAAAACTGGAAACCCGCGTCCATATTCTTGAGACGCGCGGTGCCGCCTATAGCGTGCAGCGCATGGACGGTATGGCACAAAAGATTACTGTGCTTGAACAGAAAATCGAAAACAACGAAGACTCCATCAAACGCATTGTCGAACAATATCTAAAAGACAACAAGAAATAGGAGGTCGCAGTGACCAAGTTTACTGAGACAGTAATGCTAGACGCTGCTGCCTCCATTCGTGAGACGGCTGACGGTTACCTCGTCTGTAGTCCTCGCATCGCACGCACAGGCATTCAGATTTACCAAGGCTTTGAAGTTGGTAAGCCGGAGATGAAAGAGGTCCGGGTGTTTCGCCCGGAGGCCGAGGTGTTCCACGCTGACGCCGTGGCGTCGCTGGCACATAAACCGGTGACCAACGAACATCCGGATGAACCGGTCAACGCCACCAACTGGCGGGATATTTCTGTCGGGCACCTCGGTGGCGAGGTGTTGCGTGACGGTGAATTCGTTCGCGTGCCGCTTGTACTTATGGATGCAGACGCCATCAAGGAGGTGCGTGACGGCAAGACTCAACTGTCCGTTGGTTATTCGGCCACGCTAGCTTGGGGCGACGGGACCACACCGGCAGGTGAAAAGTACGACGCAGTTCAGTCAGACATTCGAGCCAACCATGTTGCCATTACCCGTGCAGCACGTGGTGGACCTAAGTTGCGCATGGGTGATAGATCCAAATCAAAGGAGAAGACAATGGCTACTCGTAGTTTTGTTGTGGACGGCATCACCGTCGAAATGGAAGAGCGTGACGTTCAGGTGGTCGAGCGCCACTTGCAGAAACTGGGCGGGGAACTCGAGGCCGCCAAATCCGAAGTGGCAACACTTCGCACGGCGTCGCAGGCGGACCTTGCCAAGGCGCAGACTGAAGTCGCCAACGGTGTTGCCGTTGTTCAGACCAAGGATGCGGAGATCGCCACTCTCAAGCAGCAGCTGACCGATTCCAAACTGTCGCCGCAGGCGCTCGACAAGTTGGTGTCGGACCGTGTTGCCACCGTGCAGCGCGCCAAGTCCATCATCGGTGATGCCCTCGTAGTTGATGGCAAGACCGACGCCGACATGCGCAAGCAGGTGGTGCTGGCCAAGCTTGGCGACGTCGCCAAGGATTGGAATGACGACATGGTGACGGCGTCGTTCAATACGTTGTCGGTCGTCCCGGTCAATGACGGTCTCAACAATGGCACACGTCAACTCAACGACGTGCTGCAAACCCAGATTGGCCTCAGTGGCGATCCCCGCGTCAAGGCGTACACCGAATATGAGGAAGCCATTTCCAACCGTTGGAAGACGGCTGGCACTCGTCAAACCGCCTAACAGCGGTCCGCATCGTTTCAGTTAAACCAACGGGAGTTTACGACAATGGTAGAAGCAGCTCAGAAAGAAGACACCAAGCAGGAGGTCGCCAAGACCAAGGGCGAACTCGTTGCCCAGAACCAAGCGGTGGTTAGTCCGCATGGTGTGCCGCAGGCGACATTCCCTGAGCAGATGCGTCAGGGTCTGCCGGGCATGATTAACCGCATGGTGGATTACAATGCGGTTACCCGTTCGGCGGAGGGGTCTCCGATCCCGGCGTGCCGTGCGGTGTCGCAGTCGACGGCGTCCGACATTGGGGCGCTCATCGGTGGCAGTGCCAATGGTTTCATCGGCATCACCATCCTCGATCCTACCATTGTGCAGGTGGTCGGCTCGGGTCTCGCCCCCGAAACCTATCCTCAGTATGCCAACATGGGCGTGCTGACCAAGGGCGAAATCTTCGCTATCTGCACAACGGCGACACTGGCGGGTGACCCGCTTAGTTTCACCGCAGTTGACGGCACGCTGCTCAATACCGGTGGCGTCGTCGTACCCGGAGGCCGGTGGAAGTACGCTCGACCGGCCAATGAACTGAACGTCGTTCAACTGGGCATCCAGCGTTAAGCAGCATCCCAGACGTTTTTTCCAATACACTCAAACCGTCTAGGAGGCGGAAGATGAATTACCAATCTATGTTTAACAAAGACGCGCAGCAGGTCGCGTTCAACTATGTGGTCAATCAGACCACTGCGATTGAATCGCAGGTGGTCAAGATGCAGTACCCAGAGGTACAGTATCCGGACCTCGTCCCGGTTGACACCAACACCGGCAACGAGTGGGTGAAGTCCATCACCTACTTCAGCGCCGACATGATGGGCCGGGCTGATTGGTTCCATCACACGGCGCTCGACGTGCCGCTGGCGGAACTGTCCCGTGAGAAGTTCGAACGCGGGATGGAACTGGCCGCCATCGGTTACCGGTGGACGCTGGAAGAAGTCGCACAGTCAATGACAACGCCCGGCCTTAACCTGACGTCAGACAAGGCCGTTGCGTGCCGACGCGCTTACGAGGAGTTCGTCGACAACATTGCACTGCGCGGTTCGGTCCCGAAGAACATGCAGGGCCTCATCAACTCGTCGCTCATTACGGCGACGACGGCACCGGCAGACGGTGCGGCAGGTGCCACCACGTTTGCCAGCAAGACGAACCAGCAGGTTATCCGTGACATCAACTCTGCCATGATGGGCATTGCCACGGGTACCAACTGGCTCTACTACGCCGACACCATCCTGCTTCCGCCGGCTGTGATTGTCGGTCTTGCCGGACGCATCATTGAGTACTCGTCAATGACGCTGCTCGACTGGATCAAACAGTACAACGTGCTGACGGTTCAGACCGGACGGCCCATCACGCTCATGGGCGTGCGTGGTCTGGAGACCGCTGGACTCGGTGGCATCTCTCGCATGGTCGCCTATCGTCGCGATCCGTCCGTGCTGAAGATGTGGATTCCGATGCCGCATCGCTTCCTGCCCGTCTGGCAGCGTGGCCCGCTGGTGTTCGATGTGCCCGGCATCTTCCGTCTGGGTGGCATTGAAATCCGTATGCCCGCCGCGATGCGTTACCTCGACGGCGTGTAAGTGTCATGCTGTACGCATGGCGCATTGATGGGTTTGAGTTTCACGAAGCCCTTGCGGCATTAGACTACTGCCGCAGGAACGTTCGCGTTTGCTGGATTTACTTGAACGCGGACCGCGAACGAAATCCAATCCCATCATCCCATGAGTACAGCATTTGGAAGTTGAAGGAAGCCCGCACCGATCTGCGGGCCGCGATCAAGCGTGTCAGAGCGTTCCGAGAACCACACCTCAAATTGATTGGAGAATAAAATGGCGAAGGTTAAGAACACCGGCGGACAGCCGCGCGGATTTAATACCGAGGATGGCGGTCACGTCGTCGTCGGCCCCGGCGAGGAGAAAGAGTTCAACATGACCGAAGCAGATTTCAAACATCTGCAGAAGACCCTCGAGGACCATGACGATCCGAAGCCGTTCGAACTCAGCGGCAGTCATGGCGGCGTCGACACCAAGAAGAAATCCAAGGATAAGGACGACGTCGAAATGCCGGCGCAGTCGTCGGAACCTCCAGCACCCACGGCCCAGACGGTTGCACCGGTAGCAACACCGGCTCCGAAGGGACCGGCACCGCACGCACCAGCGCCGAAGGCTCCAGAAAAGAAGTAAGCGCATGACACTCACCCCGACGATGCCGCCGACCGTTGCCGAGTTCCGGGAAGCGTTTCCGGAATTTGCTTCGGCGACCGATGGCCAAATACAAATGGCACTCGACACTGGAATGGTGTGGGTGGATGTTTGGTGGTTCATGCCTGACGCTAAAATGTCAGTCATGTACGCCGCTGCGCATTACCTGTACCTTCACGACAAGGCCAGCGGCGGCATGATAACAGGTGGCGGTGGTTCCGGTGGAGGCACACCGCCTGTAATCGATTCCGAGGCCGGTTTGATTTGGGTCAAGTCAGTTCGGTTCCGGGATCGTCAGGTGAGTTACGAACGGGTCTCCGGCGCATCGTCCGGGGAGTCGAGTAGTAGTGGGGAAAAGGTTACGACGTCTGCCGGTGAGTTCTGGGAGTCGTCGCCCTACGGCAAATTGTACTTGTCTTTCCAGCGGCGCAACGTGCCACACATAGCGGTGATTTGAAATGGATTATTCACAGCCCGTAAAACGTGCGCGCATGACGGTGGTGCAGCAAGCCATTGACGGAGGCAATGGTCCGGGGAGGATTGAACTGCGCGACTCCAACAGGGTCATTCTCACCACGTTGTTGTTGACCCGTCCCTCGTTCTACCTAGTTGGCGCCGACTTGCAATTGGCGGCACCGACAACGTCGTTCGTTGTGATCGAGGGCCTTGCCACCATTGGCACCATCACTGACGGCACCGGTAATATTGTCATTGACGAAATGTCGGTTGGTGTTGACAACACGGATGACGGCATACACGATTTTGAAATTGTACTGGATACCAATGTACTTGAGTTGGGCAAACAGGTTACCATTGTAAACGCCACTATCGAACACGGGTAAGTCATGGCAATCGTCACTGACACCAAACCGATCGACTTTCGCTGCGACGCCGTCTTCGGCGAGCAGGTGGTGTTGCAACCCATGAAGCCGGTTGGCGCTGGCACCCGTGAGAGTGTCGTCGACGATTCCCGCCCAGTGACAATTGCGGTTGGTATCTATGACCAGACTCGAGGGGCGGCGATCGAAACGGCGAGTGGTCTTACGCACAAGCAGTCCACCGTTGGAACGTCTCTGTCCATCCGTTGTGAGCCGGTCGACCAATGCGGGTTACGCAAGGGCGACAGGGTCACGTTCCCCGAACGGGATGAGACCTACGAGGTAAGCCACATCCACGCTGATCCCGGTGGTCGCCCGGATGTAAATCTGTTGAGGGTATTTGATGACGACTGAAACAAAGATGAAGATGCGGGATGCGATGGACACTCTCGCCACGTCGCTTGACCAGATTCTAAACGGGACCAGCTCAGACGAACCGCGCAAGAGTGGTTTCGTGTTGTTGCTGTTTCCGTTCGACGACAAGTCCGGTCTCTGTAATTACGTTTCAATGGGCGCCGACCGTCAACACATTGTGCGCATGTTCAAACAGCAAATTAAACTGTTTGAAGAAATGAACGGTAAAGACTCATGAGCATCATCCGCATGTTGACACGGCTCACGGCAGTGGCGGCATTGCGGGGAAAGACTTGGGCGGATGACCGGGTCTTCGATTCCGACAACACGCCGCTGGCAGACGTGCTCACCGCGGGTGCAGGGGCCAAGCCTTACATCGTTGTTTACACCGACACAGACAACCGCCTGGATATGGAAGGCACCGACGTCATCACGTCACGGCGTGAAATGAATCTGGTGCTGGAGATTGGTGTCGCCTCCAAGGTCGAGGGCGAAGCCGGTGGCGTACAAATCAAAACACCATTGACCGACGAGGGCATGGAGATGGCTCTCGACATGGTGGAGAACCAAGCCATTGCCGCATTGTTCGGCGACCCGCAATCCGATTGGGCGGAGTTGCTAAAAGGTTTCGTGATTAGGGTAACACGTATCAATGGCGTGCGTGGTGCGTCGGCAGAACGAGACCGCCGCTGGGCGGCACGTCAACTTGGAATCGTCTGCGACGTCATATCCGATTTGCCTTTCGGTTGTCCCGTACCCGTCGACCATCCTATTCGAGAGTTCATCATCGCGTCCGAAAATAATCCGGAAGCCAACATGAGTGCCATTGGTGAAATCTGCGAGGCGTTAGTCAACGAAAAGATAGCGCCTGAATGGGAGCAGGTGCAAGCCACGCTTGGCGTGAGAAGGCTTGGCTTGCGCGCCATCGGGCTTGCACCGCTTGCCACCGACTTCACCATCATGGCGGCACAGGGCGGTGACGACTTGACCGACAGTAAAGGGGAGTCACCGATCCTCCGCAAGATTACTGCCGACGACATAGACATGGAGCACAACCCAGCAACCGGGTTGTTGGACGACATCAACATTGAAACAAATGTCGGCAAGACCAAGGTCAAGGAACCGAAAGACAAGGTAACCTCGGACGGTGAAGTAACCTGATGTCCGCAGTCACTGTACAAGTTGATACAACACAATTGACGGAGACCGTGCGGCGCATAAACAATCTCCAGCGCGTCACCAAAGCCGGCCTTGCGTTGTCACTTAACGAAGTTGGCGACGGACTTGTTGCCGTGTTGGCAACCAACATCGCCAAGGATACCGGGTTGGAACTTGAACAAGTACGCGGGATGATGAAGGTCAGTCGTGCGTCTCGTAGCAACTTGAATTACGAAGTGGCAATGGACCCGCGCCTTACCCAAGACGGCGCACGCGACTTGCAGGGCGGACGGGAAAGTAAAGACTTTGGCAAACACAAGCCGGGTTCGTTGGTCATCATCGTTTCCAAGAAAGACGAGTTGGTTTGTATGGACTGTGAAGAACTGGCGGCCGCAGGACCAATGCCAATTGAGGTAGCGCGGGAACACGTTCCCAAGCACCCGCACTGTCGCTGTGTCATCATGCCGTATGTCCAGAAGGGTAAACGTATGCCGATGACCATGACCAGCGTCAGCGGTACCAGCGCCACGCAACGTATGGGCGGCACCCAACCGATGGACGAGAGGCAGACAGTACGACAACTGGCGCAAAAGATTTTGGACCGCACCGCACGGGATATCAAAATAGAACTGAGGTAACCCATGAGCGAAGATTACCAACGCCTCATCCGACAGGTTGGTGAAATGCGACGGCAGATGACCAACATGTATCAAACAGGTACGGTTCACGAGGTCAAGAAAGACAAGTTGCGGATGGTCATTGGCAAGGACGAGGACGGCAAGGAAATCCTGTCGCCGTGGCTCAACACCGCCAACCATCGTGGAGGAGCCACCGAGGCGAGGTTCTACAAGAAGGGTCAGACGCTTTCGATGCTTTGTCCGCAGGGCGACATCCGCCAAGGCATGATTGCACCGTTCGCCCCAAGCAAAGATTTCAAACGTCCCGAGCACGCCGACGACAGCGGACAGGACGAGGAGTCGTATCAGCTGGAAGACTACCGGGCCAAGCAGACCAAGGAAGGTTACGACAACTGGCTGCAACCTGACGACAGTAAGAAAGAATCGTCAGGTGGTCAAAGCGGCGGCAGTGGTGGCGGTGGTCAACAAGAAAAGAAGCAGGGTCACACCGGCGGCGAAAAGGCGGTGATGAAAACCCGAATGAATAAAGACGGCGGTATCACTCACCGCGTCGGCAAAGACGTCCGCGTAGCGGCACACAAGGAAGGTGCCAAGCTGCGCGCTGGAAGTGATTGGGTTGTGGTCAAGAAGGGCAAGATCATTTTCTCTCAACCGCCCATCTTGGGTAAGGACCCAATAAAGAACGACGACAAATAACCAAAGGAGAGTACGTATGGCACAAGCGAATTTGGCTCTGCGACCGTTCTACATCTACGACCCCAACGTTCCGGACACTCTTGGCGGTCTCCAAGTCAAGGAGAACGACAAGGGTAAGTTCGTCCTAGCGACACCGCAGATGATTCAGTACTGGGTGGATCAGGGACTGCTCGGCGATAAGCCGTTCGGCGAAATCAGTGGAGCCGGCAAAAAGTTGTTGTCCCAGATTACACGCGGACGCAGTGACGACAACAACACCGAGTTGCCGAGACTTCCGAAGTACGCCAAGCAGACTCAGTCGGGCGCCCCGGCGTTCGCACTGCAACCCTTGGCCATCCAGCGGAAGAAGCGTCAGCGGGATAGCAAAAAGGACGTCAAGAAAAGGCCGGAGTTGAAGTCGGCCCCGACACCGGCACCGGCACCTCCCACGGCTCCCAAGGCTTGATTGAATGACTTACGTTTATGATCCCACTTTGGACATGTGGCCGGACTTACGTCACGGCTACATCGTCCTCAACCCGGTACGCATTGGCATGGACCGTACCACCGGCAAAGTGCTGACCGGTTGGGATCATGTCATTCAATCGATGTTGCTAATCTTTTCCACGCGCTACCATGAGCGTGTGCTGCGACGTTGGTGCGGGTCATTCGTCCCGCACCTAATTGGCGAGAACGCAACCCCGAACACCATTACCCGTTTCTACTGGGCAATAGCGACAGGGCTTGACCTTTGGGAACCGAACTACCGCATCCAGCGTGTACGCATCGGCAAGCGCAATGATGGTTCCGTCTTGACGTCGGCGGAAGAATTAAGAACCGGTCGACTGTCGATGCAGTCGGATGGTGTCTACCGTCCTCGTGCTCACCTCGGCAACTCGGCCCCGGAAGAACGCCGCACCATCGGATTGATTAGTCGCGGTTACAATATTTGGGAACGCCAGCAGGGACCCGTCGCAGGTGCCCCGGCATATGGCGAAGGTACAACACCGGGATCTTAATATGGCAGATGACGACATCGGCACGAGTATCGCGGAACGTCTCGGGGAAAGAATTTCGGTTCTTAACCCGGACTATCTCCAGCGCATGGTGGTGTTAGAGACGATTGACAGCGAGGCGATACTCGACGCCCGGATGCAACGTCTCAAAGTATTGTGGGCCAGTTATGACCCGCCATCGTCGGCCCAGTACGACGTTGAAAATCTTGAGTTCGACCCCATCAAGATTAATCAAGAGGCGTGTACTTTTTTCGAACTGCTTCTGCGAGACCGTGTCAATCAAGCGGCCCGGTCCGTTACGTTGGCGTATGCCATCAGCACGGACCTCGAGGCCATTGCGACACGCTACCCCGGTGGTGTACCTCGTCTGCCGGGTGAGTCGGATGATCGCTACCGCCGTCGCATCTGGCTGTCACCTAACACCTTGTCACCGCATGGCACGGCAGAGGCTTACGAGTTCTGGGCGTTGACGGCGTTGCCCGAGTTGCGTGACGTCACGGCGATCCGTTCGGTGATGCACGATTACTACCCAACCATCCTCATCACATGTTTGATGGAACCGCCGGCGGAACCCAAGCCAAGTGATGAGCAATTGGTTTTCATCCGTGCCTACATCCAGTCGTTGTCTCGTATGGGATTGACCGATGTGATTTCCGTCAACCCGCCGAAGGTCCGGGAAATTAATTACAACGTCGGAGTGTGGTTGTACCCCGGCGCGCTGGAGACCCAGACGGTTACAAAGATTCAATCCAACTTGGAGAAGTTGGTGTCGGACCAATACTGGCTCGGTCACGATCACAGTCTCATGGCCATCAATGCGGCGTGTACAATGTCGGGCGTTCACCACGTCGACATTATAGAGCCAACGGAAAACATCACGGTGCCGATGGATTGGCTTGTGCGGGTTAACAAGATTACCGTAACCTTGCGTGGTCGCACGATATGAATGACATTGTCACCGAGGGGATTATTAAGGCACCCGGTGCAAAGCTTCTTTACCGTGCGGCGTCCGGCCTCGAGAAAGCGATGGCCGACGTTGACGGTGAACGGCTGATTGGTACCTATGCCGAAATCATCCGAGACCAATGGGACCCGTTTAAGATCAGTTACAACAACCTGCCATATCTTGGTTATGCTATGGGGGCGTTGTTGTGGGAAACCGGTTGGTCGGAAAGCACGCAACGGGAATGGGTTGCCAAGCAATTTGAATACAAGTCTCTGCGCGGTACGCAAGCCGGAATTGAAATGGGCTTGCACTACTCCGGGCGCGACTTTGTCGGACCTACCGGCTACGAGGTTCAACAGGCACTGCGACCGCCGCAGTGCTTCTTCGCCTCGCCGTCAATGTCCAAGGAGGCTTACGACTTCTGGATTCACTTGCTGCCAGAGGTGCGTATAACCTTTTCCGAAGGCGTCGGCTGGGATGGTGTCGACGTCCTGTTCTGCGGAGACGGTGGTGCCGGCTGGCACGTTGGACTGGATGACGGTGAAGCCCTACACGGTCGCAAGGCATTTCTGCGGGTACGTGGTAAGGATGTCCCGCTGCAAATCTACACCTTCACCAAGACCATCGACGGCAAGACTTCAATTGACTACGAGCGCGTGTGCATCCCCGGCGTCGCCGGTCCGGCCTTTACGACAGAGGATTTCGTCAACGACGAACAGTTCGTTTGTGCCGAGTTGTTGGTGCCGCAGTTGGTGACCATCCGCATCGATGGTACCTACAGCCACGAAGAGAGTCAGTTGCACCTCGACACCGTGGTGCCTAGTCTGGAACCGATTGATGTCCGCTATGAACGTGAGTCGGATATTGGTTGGGGCAACAGTTTCTACTTTGTCGGAGACTGGAGCGACAGTCGCAACATCGTCAACCCAGATGATTTGCCGCACCCGTCGCACCCGATAGTAATTCCGGAACTGCCGCATCCGGAACATCCGATAACGTACCCGCCATCCGGTCTTCCGACACAACCGCCGCCGCTACCGACGCAGCCGGTTCCAATTGTCTACTATGCGGATGCCGGGTTCGATGCCGCACGTATGTTGGCGGACCGTATCTTCTTGTACGACCCGGCAATCATTGGGACTATCACTGGCGGCATTTCGTTTGTTGGTGTCGACTATGTTTCATGGCCTGCGTACACCGCTGACTTAATGATTAATCTCCACACCGATGATGATGTCTGGAGTTGGTTTGCCGACGAAGGCATAACGAACGATGACAACTATTTTGCCAGCACTGTTCAGTTGCAAGACTTCGACAGGGCTTGCCGAGCCGTTGTCACGTCACAGGCGTTGCGTGACCGCGTGCGCACAGCCTATGACCCGACACGGCTGATTGAGTTACGCGAACGCGCTTACAATGAAACAACCGTAGATCAGCAAGTATTGAACTTGCTTTAGGAGAGGTCAGCACCATGGAACGAAAGGTCAATATTCAGGATTGGCAAAAGGTAACGGTCGAAGACTTCAACAACTTTGGCTTGTTCCCGAGGGCCTCATTCGATCACATTGTCGCGGACACTCTTATCCCCGGCATGGCCTATACCGGATTCACGACGGTGCAGAACGCACCGGCCGTGGTCACGGTTGGCAACGGTCGACTGTTCCACGCCGGTCTTGTTTTCTACAACGACAGTGAAGGAGGCGCATCGCTCGACCTCTTGAGTGTGCTGCCGGTCGTTACCCGGCGCTATGTTGGCGTTGTGGTATGGGGTCAGGAGATTGAGACCGACACTGAACCGAGAACCTTCCTCACGGACCCAGTGACCCGTGCGACGGTTGCCCGTGTCGTCTCCACCGAGTCCCGTCGTTGGGCCAACATCTCGACCGTGGTTGGCGCCGAAGGACCGGACCCGCAACATCCGACCGTTGCTTCCAACACGCTGGCAGTCGCCTGGATTCTGTTGGACTCCACCGGCATCGTATCCATCCAAATGGTGGAGGAGAACCGGGCACCCAACGTTGCCAACCTTGACGCCCGCATGGATGAGATGGACTCGTGGCGCACGCGCACGGCGTCACGTCTCGACACGCTGGCGACTGACATTGCAGCACTGGCGACCCGTCTTAATGGTACTGCACCGTTGCGGTTCTGTTTGAAACTTGCCGCCGACATTGCCCGCGTCAAGGAAAAGACCGGACTCCCTGACAACTATACATCATGGGGTGCCGACCACTTCCTGACCAACGACGAGAGCGACATCCTGCACATCGATTATATGGCGGCGGTCGAGGAGGGTATCCGCTTTCCGTTTGAACAACAGCGCGACGCCCAGTTCTCGTTGCTGAATCCACTCGACCCCGCCGTGATCAACCAAGCCAACTTCGTGTTGCCGGTGTACGACCAAACGACACGGCTCGAGGTGCTGGGTAATGACAGTGAGTTGTCCATCTCGCAGTACCAATATCAAACCGTAAGTTGGGAACTCTGCACCAAGACCCGGACCCGCATCCGTTTCGGCACGGCATTCTATGTCTGTCAGAACGGCGCATGGTGGTACGCCCCGAGTGGTAACGACTGGATGACTTCCAGCGCAACTGAACGTGGTGCCGGTTATTGGGGCGGCATGTCGGTCAATACGGATTTGATCTTCGATCCCATCCGCAACATCCTGACCCGCGGCAACGAGACGTTTCAAATCCTCGACGTTCAGGACAACCCCGGCCACACCATCCTGCGGCTTGTACAGTTCTGGGTGGACGAAGTTCTCGACTCGTATTATTGGCGGCAACTTGTCACCATCGAAGGACTGTCCGGATCGGTGGTGTCGCAGACCTTCCTGAACTCGCAGGGCGGTTGGCTGACGTCGATTGACTTGTTCTTTACCCGCGTGACGTCAACCGGTGACGTGCATTGCCTAGTCTGTGAGTGCGGTGCTACAGGCGCGCCGGACTACCAGAAGGTGATTGCACGTACCACGTTGCCGGCTGACCTCCTCCGCATCCAGCCAAACGCAACACGGTTCCAGGTGTTGCCGACTTACTTGGCGAAGGGTCAACGCTACGCCATCGTTCTTCAGACCGCGGGCAACCACTTCATCAGTCTTGTCCACAACAACAAGTTTGCGCAAGGTTCAATGTTCCAGTCGACCGATGGCGCATGGTCGATGGGTGACATGACCAAAGACTTTGCGTTCCGGTTACAGTTCGCCCAGTTCAGGTCCAACCGTTGTTACGCGCAACTGGCGTCGCTGGAGTTGGGCGGTGGCATTGCCGAGATTGATTTGAACTACGATTCGACGAGACCTCCGGGCACCACCATCTCTTACGAGATTCAGGTCAACGGAGTTTGGATGTCTCTAATGTCGTACAGCGCCGGCAACCCACTCAACGCTCTGCCGCCGTTGTTGCCGTTCCGTGTCCTGCTGACCGGCACCACGGATGAGATGCCGGGCTTTGGTGTCGCCGCCAACTCACGGGCGCTGACGTCTCGACGTCGTTCTGACTTCCGCCATATCTCGACGGCACGGACAATGCCGACTGCGGTCAATACGGTTTACTGTGACTTCCGTTTGGAGTCATGGCGCGGACCTCCCTACCACACCTTCATCCCGAGGTTGTTGACCGGTGCCGGTTACGCCAGCGTCCGCACGCCGTCGTTGATTGAGGACGAGGTCGACCCAGATGATCCGACGACACTGATCCGTCGCTGCACTTGGAACCTTGCGGCACTCGGCGGCACGACCATCTCGGCGTATAAGGTCAGGTGCGAAGGCACGACCGACAACAAACTCTCCGGCTATCTTGTCGGCGAACGTGTCGACGTCGGCGTATTCATTTAACGGAGAACACAGATGGCGACCGATAGATTTCCAAACCAAAACGTAAACATGCCGCACGATCCAAAGGCGGTGCAAGCCGCCCGCGACCGTCTTGCGGTTGGTCAGAGTTCACCAGAACAGTTACCCAGCCAACCCTATGACGGTAAAGGGTCCAAACGCGAAGTGCGGAAAGGAGAGTGGATCGACGACCGGGTAATCAACATCGGTGGGCCGTCGTCGCCCTCCGAGGACAGTCCACCCGAGTTGCTAAGCGGCGGCCGGGCGACGCCACCGGCGACTTATGACGTGACGAAGGTTTATCAAATTACACTCGGCAAGCCAGCGGTGTTTGCCGGGCGTATGTTGTCTCCGGCCAAGTTGTACCAGATGACCGGTGAAGCCTGCACCACGATTTCGGCGTCTATTATTGACGCAGTTGAAGTCGGTGTTATTCCGCAGGACCCGGACGCCACACCGTCTGCGACATCGGACTCCAAGGCAAAGAAGAAGGCTTAACCACATGGCACTGAAGCGGCTGGACGAAGAGTTTGAATTAAAGCCCGGCACCCAACTGCTTCCGTACATGAAGCGGTTGTTGCCGTCACTTGAAGGCCGGTTCCAGGAATTGGAATCGGCGAATGATTTGATTAGTCAAGTGACCGAGGAAATCCGCGCGGCGGCTTTGTTGCGTATGAATGAGATTTTGATTCCGGCGACGAAGGACATCATCGCCGTTACCAAGTTGGGATTCCTACTTGGTCCGTGCTCGCAGAACCTGACGCTGGTGATGGGCTATATGACCTTCGTCATTGACGAGGGACCACAACGCACCTCGTTCACGCCGTCACCGTATTTGATTATTGAACATTCAGTTGACGATTACGCCATTGCCCGCACCGGGTCCTATACGCAGAAAGATGGTTTGCTGGAGGTGACGGTCACCGCCATCCACGGTAACCCCGGTCCGCACTCGAGCTGGATGATTTCGTCGACGCCCGGCATGGCGGACTCGACCAAGATTTATCACGACGCCGTTGGGCCGATGCACGATACGGTCGTGACAGACCACGCCGAAATCGTAACCATGCACCAAGAGATTTTGGACGCGGCACAAGCACTGGAAGATGCCGGACTCGACGCCTACGCCTTTATCCGTCGTGATGGTACGGTCGACTTTACCGCTGTACAGAAGGGTGTGCATCCGGCTGTCGGTTCCAACGACAACGTACTAGCAACCACGGCATGGTCACGCGCCCGCATGCAAGAGTATGTCGGTCAGGCTATGCAGCGGACCGGAGACACTATGTCCGGCCCGCTGACGTTGTTCGGCAATCCAGTCCAACCGTTGCACGCGGCAACCAAGCAATACGTTGATGCCATCATTGGTCAAGGTGGCACGATGACCAACGTTCTCACCATCCGAACATCCAATCCGTCGCTGCGGTTACAGTCGCTCTCGACCAACGAAGACCGTATGATTGAGGCGTTGTCGGTCGACGGTGTCCGCCGCTGGGTGTTGTCGGTTGGTGACTCTGCGCCGCTTGGCGGCGGCAACAGTGGTGCCAACTTTTCCTTGCTGCGCTACAACGACGGTGGGTCCTATCTCGACACAGCCTTAACCGTCAACCGTCAAACCGGTGCAACCTACGTCAAGGCCCTGAACTATAGCGGCGGTCTTGCCGGTCAAGGCAACCTCGACGTCATGAACGGAGACATCACCACCTATCGCGCCGGCAGCGCAGGCACCGGCATCATGTGGATGAACCAAGCGCATAGCGCATACCATCACTGGGATGGTGGCAACCACGTCTTTGTTGGCGGTGGGCTTACCACTAACGGCGGTGCCCTTAACAGTGGCGCCATCAATTGTAACGCACTCAGCACCCAAGGTTGGGGCGCAACGGTGTGGGGCATGACATGTCACGGCAGCGAGACCATCAATGGCAACTCCTGGATTAACGGTACGTTGATCGTTGGCGGTGGCAACGCGAACTACATCCACCTCGACGATAATGATTGGGGCCGGATGTCAATCCATCACAACAACGACTTGATTGGGTTCTTGTCGAATGGTGGTGGCTGGGTCATGTACACCACGAATGCGGGTCACATGTGGACGCCGCAATATGGTTGGATTCACGACTACGTCAACAACACCGCTTATAGTCACGCCGTCAATCAAGCCAACGCTTACGTACAGAACCGGGTGAGTAACGGTCGCTTGGTACACGCCGGAGATTTCGGCATGGGATGGAATCAGCAGTGGGTTGAACCGGGCAACACCGTCTGCACCGGTCTATGGTCTTGGTACGCCGGAGGGCAATACATCATCATGACCATGCGCTCTCGCTACATACAACTTCTCACCACCGGCTGGTTCACAATCGGCTACGCATAGGAGAACACATGGCCGACATAGCATTCTTTGAAGGACGACAGACCACACCAATCCCGCCGGCGCATTCGGTACAGACCAACTCGCCGTTGCAGATTTTGGCGACGCGGATGGATGTCAATCTGGTTAGTCAGATTGTCTTGACGCCCATCGTGCAAGACCAACTCATTGGCGACTATGTGCGCGACATCCGCATCTTCACTTTACCGGTTACTGGGGCGGAACCGGAACTGATCTTGTCAGTGCGAGTTCACGCCCTCACCGTCAAGCAACTTGAGATAATGACACCGGCGCACGTAGTTTAGAAACATCCCCCTCTTCAACAGGAGAAGACCACAATGGCTGACCCAGTATTCGGCATTAGTATTCGAAGGATTGACGAAGGCGCACGTCCCGTTATTGGCGCCGACCTCTCCACCATCGGCATCATTGGGCCGGCACCGCTTGCCGATGCAACGGTCTTCCCTTTTGATACGCCGGTGTTCATCAACTCGAACGATCAGACCAAGACCAAGAAACTTGGTGAGGCCGGTTATCTGTCGGATGCGGTCCGCGGTGTGAACGACCAACTGGGTGAGACCCAGTTTGCCGCACGCATCGTTATTATCCGCACGCCGGAAGGTACCGACCCCGACCCGGCTATCAAACTTCAGCAGACGATTTCCAACATTGCCGGCGACAGCATTAACGGCACCGGCATGTGGGCGTTCCTGAAGTCGGCCCAGAAACTTGGCTTCACGCCACGCATTCTGACGGCACCGGGTTACACCTCGCAGATGGCCAACGGTGTTGGTCTGATTACCCGCACCGTACCCGGCACCGGCTATGTCGTCGATCATCTTTATCCGGTGGAGTTCTCCGCTGGTGGACCGGAAGCGGTGCAGGCGACCGGTCATGCGTTCGGACTTTCCAACGGCATGCTTGGTCCTGTCGAGCTGGAGATGCCGGGTGCGTGGTACGACACGCCGCCGACCATTGAAGCACCTCCTCCCGGCCGCGAGGTGACGGCCGCCTCCATTGCGACCGGTGGCACCGGTTATCAAGTCGGCGAGCAACTGTACCTTCCGCACGACGTCATCCTGAACGTGGCAACCATCGACACTGGCGGTGCGGTGTTGACGGTCACCGTGCCGACCAAGGGATTCCTCGTCGGTACCGAAGAACCCAGCATTGCCCCGGTTGGGCAGTTGAGTTCGACGGCGGCGGGTCAAGGGGCAACCTTTACCCTGACATGGGCGGCCACCGGTACGATTGCCGAGTACGAGTGCGTACTTGTCACGGGTGCCAACCCGATCGTTGCCGGTGCGACGTCAATCTGCAATCAGTTGATGGCCCATATGATTGTCGAGTCGGCCGGCTCGTCAATGCAGAACGACATTGACTGGCGGGAGACGATGCAGAGCCAGCGTCTGATTCCGTTGTCCGGTGGTTGCCGGGTGATGGACCCGGCGACGTCCTTCATTGTCATCCGTCCGCTGGCACCTCGCATGGCCGGCATTATGGTACGGCGTGACCATGAGAAGGGCGCCCCGTTCCACTCGGCCGCCAACCAACCGGTGCAGGGAATCATTTCCCCGAACCGCGAGATTGGTTTCAGTCTGACCGACTCGGCCAACGAGGCACAGGAACTTCTCGGTGCCAACATTGGCGTGCTGATCCGTGGTGAGGTTGGTGACGACTTCGCCATTGCGTCCGGAGGCTTCGTCCTCATCTCCACCGACAACGCCGGTGAAGATCCGATTTGGCAGATGTACAATGTCATGCGCGGGAGAGACTACATTCATCTTGGAATGTTGAAAACCCTGCGTTGGTACCTCGGCCGCTACAACATCATTGGCCATACGGTTGTGGCCATCGTTCAGACGATGGAATACTTCCTGCGCGACTTGCACGCTGACCAGCACATCCTCGGTTATGCCTGCACGTTCCGTTCGGAAGGCAACTCGCCGGAACAGATCCGGCTCGGTCATCTGACCGTGGGATTCAAGGCGGAAGAACCGCCGGTCCTGAAGCACCTGACCATCGAGTCGAGTCGCTACCGCGAAGCCATCGACGCCATGGTTTCCGACCTCGCGTCGCAACTGAACCTGTCGTCGGTTTAAACCATTGGATGGCAGCACGAACCAACGTGCTTCAAACTGTCGGGGCGACTGCAAGCGTCCGCCATCCAATACCAATTCAAACGTAACATGAGAAAAGGATTTACGACATGGCCGCTAGCGCAAGCAATATCTACACGATGGAAAGTGCCAACATGATTTGTGGCAATACCGGGAACAAGACCGCTCCCGGTATCACGACTCACCTCGTGTTGCAGGAACTCAAGTTGCCCGGACTCGAGGAGAACTATGTTGACCACGCACCAGCCGGCGCGTCGGTAGCGATTGAAATTAATACCCACATCAACAAGCTGGAGGCCACCTTCAACTTGGCTGGTTGGGACCCTGACGTGATGGTGTACTTTGGTCGCGAGGAGTTTCGCTACCATCAGTTCACGGCTTACGGTTTGATTCGTGACCGTCGCCAAGGTGTTGCCCTTGGTGCCTATGCCAAGTTCCAAGGTCGACTCGGTCGCGTCAATCCGACCGCGTTCTCCAAAGGCAACTTGATGGCACACGAGTACTCCATCAAGTCAATCGTGCATTACGAACTCCACATGCAGGAGACGGCCGGCACGGCGATGCGGGAAATCTACTTCTGGGATTTCTTCACCTCGGAACGTCGCGTCGACAAAGTCGACCAGAACAAAGAGATGGTTGACCTGCTGCATATTCCGGGTGTCTTGGTATGACAGTCGAAGAATTGGTCAAGCAGTTGATGCAGCATGACCAGAAGAAACGGGTTGTCGTCGCCGACCAAGACGGGGCCGGCGACGCCGAAGACGTTGAACAAGTCGACCAGAGAGTGGAAAAGGGGGAACCTGTAATCGCACTCTGGTATCACAAATGATTAAGAATAACAAACTTGGCGGACGGGCTGTCGACCTTTACATCCCGTTCGAATTTAAGAAGCAGACGATTGAGACCATCACATTTGGTCCGCTCAAACTCGGTCATGTCCTCCTGTGGAATCAAGGCCACTGGAAAAGCATGATTGAGTTCATGACTGAATTGGCCGGCGTGGAAGAAGCGATCCTCCGCGAGTTGCGATACCCAGACTCCGACCGTGTCATGGAATCCTTCATGTCCCTACTGACACCGGAACTCCGTAACGATATTGAAATCGGACGGGTCCCGCAGAAGGCCGTGACCGAAGAACCCGCGGAAAAACAAATGACCAACGGTCGAGACATCGACAACGATCTGTCGTCGATCATTGGACCGGGTGACCCTCTGCCGCCGTCGCAGTTAGAAACGGGTTTCGATATGGGTGAGGAACCATAA
>Ga0157376_10000240_pt1 | contig 38349 bp, 29 predicted proteins | sample M45metaG_FD_121801 | JGI IMG/M metagenome (GOLD analysis project Ga0157376, IMG submission 121801) | Miscanthus rhizosphere microbial communities from Kellogg Biological Station, Michigan, USA - M4-5 metaG | ecosystem: Host-associated > Plants > Roots > Rhizosphere > Soil | place: USA: Michigan...
AATGCGCCGGCGTCGGTGTCGGTCCAGTAACCCCAGACAAAAATATCGAGGACCGGGGCTGCCTGCAGCATCACGACCGTGCCCTGGGGAAATGATTTCGATATCGGGTTGGCGGATGACGGCTGGCCGCCATCGACGCTTATGCTGCACCAGTTGATATAGTTGTCGATCGTCAGGGTAAACAACTCGAAACCGTTGACGAATATCTCCTCGGTTTCGGCCAAGTCGTTGACAAAACTTGGCTCGAGATTCGGAAACACCCGCTCCCGTGCGCCTGCCGTTGATGCCAGTGCGGCCATCAGAATGGCAACGCACCCCATTTCATTCATTCGCGGCATACGTCCCTCTCCCATGGGCGACTTCGCGAATTGTGCGTTCCCTCAATGTGTCCGCAGGTTCACTGCCAGCAAGGAAAATAGTTCGTTGTCGCAAACCGGCCGTTGATCGTTTCCGTACTCACTACGCGTTTTCGCGCGGCAGAAGGCGCGAGCGCCGCAACATCACGTTGCGTCATGGAAGATGATGCCGGCCGCGTACCGGCGCCCGGAGCGCAGGCGGCTGACGCCGTGACGCAGGTTGACGCGATAGATACCGCGAGTGCCGCGCACGGGACGATGGTGCACGGCAAAGATCACCGCGTCGCCCTGACACAACGGCACGACTTCGGCGCGTGATTGCATGCGCGGCCGCTGCTCGGTCAAAACGAACTCGCCGCCGCTGAAATCGCGCTCGGGTTCGGACAGCAGGATCGCCAGTTGCAGCGGGAATACGTGCTCGCCGTACAAGTCCTGATGCAGGCAGTTGTAGTCGTCGACACCGTACTGCAGCAGCAGGGGCGTTGGCCGCGTCTGGCCTGCGGCATGACAGCGCTCGATGAATTCCTCGTGCGCAAGCGGATAGTGCACGCCGATGCCCATTGCCTCGTTCCAGCGGTTCGCGATCGGCGCAAGGCGTGGATAGACCGAGTTCCTCAACTGACCGACGATTTCCGGCAGCGGATAACGGAAGTACTTGTACTCGCCGCGGCCAAACCCGTGGCGCGCCATGACGACGCGGCTACGGAAGTACAAGTCACGCGCATAGAGGCCCGATAACGCGTCGCATTCGACCGCGCTGAGCAGGCGCTCAACTTTCGCAGTACCCGACTCGTCGAGATCACCCGATACGCGATCCCAATCGATCGCACTCACGCGCTCGGCGAGATCAGGCGCCGCGACAACGTCAGTCATCGTGCATGCATTCATGCGGGCGCTTTGCTGGTCGCCTTCCGCGACTGATCGCATTTCCGTATTCACACCTGGCTCCCAATTCCTGCACGGCCGAGTGTAAGGGCCGTCGGCGCCGCAAACACTCCGAATCTTGCTCCGGCCTTGCGGCCGGTCGCTCGCATGTCAGCAAATGGGGCAAAACGACGTAACCCCTGGTGCACGACGCAAATCGGCCTGAAGTGTCAGTGCTGCTGCGAGCGCGGAGGCATGACGTGTCACGACTCCAACAGATCACATTTGCTCTCGCACTGACGGTGCCCGGATTGTTTCTGGCCTTCGCGTCGGCGCAATCCACTGGCGGGGCGTATGCCATCGATCCGGCGGCCGATGCCGGCGGCGCCGCAACGCTCAGCGGCGGTCAATTCCGCTTGAGCGGCACTGTCGGCCAGCCGGCGACGGCGCTGCTCGTCGCGTCCGGTTACCAACTCGAGGGCGGATTTCACCCGACGCTCAGCGACCAGATTTTTGCCAGCGGTTTCGATCAATAGGAGTTCGCCATGCGTTACCCGTCTTGTGTACTGGCAGCGTGCCTGCTCTGCGCGGCGTCCGCACTGGCCACCCCGCTCGGTTCGGATTTCACCTACCAGGGTCAGCTCACCGACAACGGTTCGCCGGCCAGTGGCCTTTACGACCTGCAATTCGCGCTGTTCGTCGCTGCAAGTGGCGGCAGCGCAGTCGATACAGCCACTCTGACCAATCAGACGGTCAGCGGCGGCTCGATCAACGCGTCGCTGGACTTCACCGATGCGCCGTACAACGGCCAGGCCTTGTGGGTTGAAGTGAGCGTGCGCCACGCCGCGAGCGGCAGTTACGTCCCGCTGGCGCCGCGTCAGGCAATCACCGCGACGCCATACGCGCTGTATGCGCTCAGCGGAAATCCGGGACCGACGGGCCCGGCAGGACCGCAAGGATCTGCCGGGTCAATCGGCGCGACTGGCGCGCAAGGCACCGCAGGATCGACCGGCGCCCAAGGGCCTGCAGGTTTCGTGACGCTTCCGTACGCGGGTAGCGCGGCGAGCGCTGGTCCGGCGATGCAGGTTCAGAACACCTTGGGCACCGCGGTACAAGGAGTGAGCGGTTCGGGCACTGGAGAGGGAGTCGCGGGCAGCGGCACTAACGGGAGCGGCGTACATGGCACCAGCGTCAACGCGTGGGGCGTCTGGGGACACAGTACCAACACCGATGGAGTCCACGGCGAGACCGCCAATCCGAATGGAACCACCAGCGGTGTGGCCGGATTCGGAGCTGGTGCCAATTACGGGGTCTATGGAGGGAGCACGAGCGGCGTTGGCGTGCACGGAGACTCCCAGAGCGGATCTGGAGTGAGCGGCACGAGCAACACCGGCACTGGCGTGGCCGGCGCGGCGGTTGCGGAAGGAGGCGCTGGGGGCATTGGCGTCTTTGGCACTACGCAGTCGTTGCGAAGTTCGGACGCCGGCGTGTATGGAGAAAACGCAGTCGCCACCAGCAATGCTCCCGGAGTCCGTGGCCTGAGTTTTACCAGCGCGCCGGGTGTTTATGGAACGAGCGCAACGGGCCCCGGCGTGAGCGGGTTCAGCAACATCGGCCACGGCGTTTACGCGGCAAGCTCCGGCGCCGGACTCAATGGTTCCGCTTTTTCGGCGGCTGCACAGGCGGCCAACGGCATCGCCATGTACGGCTACGCAAATTCCAGTGACAACACTGCCGTGTTCATCAATGACAACGCCGCAGGTGGGCTGATCGTTGGCGCGGGCTTCGGCGGCGCGCTGAAATTCCTGGTCAACGCGGTCGGCGAGGTTTACGCGCATGGTGCATTTCATCCGAATGGCATCGACTACTCAGACCGCCTTCCCGCTGATCGCGGTCTTGAGCCCGGCGATGTCGTAGTAATCGGCAACGATGGCATTCTGCATCGCTCGACGGCGAGCAACGAAACCGATGTCGCGGGCGTTTACTCGACCCGGCCGGGAGTAGTAGGCCAGCGCGAGGAAGAAAGCCGCTTCACGATTCCTGTCGCGCTCGCGGGGGTCATTCCGGTCAAGGTAACGTCGGAAAATGGTGTGATTCGCGCCGGCGACCTGCTCGTATCCTCGTCCCGGCCGGGCCGCGCGATGCACGCACCGCAAGATCCACGCCCGGGAACGGTAATCGGCAAGGCGATGCGCGCGCTCGATCGTGACAACGGCGAGATCGAGATGCTGGTGATGCTGCGGTAAGCCGGCAGCCAGCGCAGGGGGTCTGAGAAGGTCTCGAGCAATCATCACCGAGGCAACGGCGAAACTACGTCGTGGCAACTTCGCTGTTCGGGATTCCAAAAGGTCCAGAGACCCTCATCTCCCGAAATGAACGCGCATCCCTTGCGAGATTCGGCAAAGCTGAAACCCGCACGTCAGCGTTTGACACCAAACAGCGTAACCCTGTGCGAGCGACGCACTCCGACCTGATTCTCAGGTGCCCGCGTCGAGCCAGGAGCAAGCCATGCAATCGATAACGGACGCAAGCACGCCGCCTGATCCGAGGCTGTCGGTGCCGAAATGTTCGACAGCCGCGTTTGGCAGCTTTTCGCGCGCGTCGCACTCCTGTTCGGCTGACCTGCCGCGTCCCACGCTGGACGACCGATTCTGGCGCGGGTTGCAGCTGGTCTGCGCTGGGTTGATTACGCTGGCCATACCAGCGTTGGCACAAGCCGCGATTCCGGCGGCCGAACGCACCGCGCTGCTCAATTTGTATGCCAGCACCAACGGTGCAGGTTGGAACGGTGACGACATTGTCGGCTGGCGCGACACGCCTCCAGGCAACGACGAATGCACGCTGCCATGGACCGGCATCACGTGCGATGCCGGCGGAACGCACGTGACGGAAATCGACCTGGGCTTCCGGTTTCTGAGTGGCAGTCTTCCGAGTCTGGGCGCGCTGACCGCATTGCAGGTTTTTCACGTCAACGACAATTCGCTGACGGGCTCGATTCCGGCTCTCGGCGCCTTGACGCAACTTCAGACATTCGACGTCGTAGGAAATTACCTGACTGGCAATATCCCAGCGTTGAGCGGGATGATCAATCTGATCGCCTTCTACGCCAACGAAAACCTGTTGAGTGGATCGATCCCGCCACTGAGTGGGCTGCCGAATCTGCAATTCCTGTATGTCAATGACAATCAACTGACTGGATCTATCCCTGCGCTTGGCGCGCTTTCCGCGCTGAACATCATCGAACTGGGCGGCAATCAGTTGACCGGCTCGATTCCCGCTCTCGTGGGTCTTGCGAACCTGAGCGTGTTCGAAGCCGACTTGAATCGACTCACCGGTCCGATTCCGGGCCTGAGTGGGTTGACGGCCCTGTACCTGTTCAAGGTCGACCACAATCAACTCAGCGGGCCGATTCCGACGCTGGCGACGCTGACGGGATTGACCAACTTTGAAGTCGGCTACAACGGGTTGAGTGGCGACCCTCCTGTTCCTCCGAGTGCGAGCCAACTGGACCCTGGCGGCTCAACTCTCTGTCCCAATCCGCTCAAACCGCTCGAGAACACCACCTGGGACGTAGCGACCGGCGTGGCGCCGTGGTACAGCGCCTGCGATCCGGTTTTCGCGAACGATTTTGAATGAGCGCGCGGAGCGAGCCAGTGAAATTGCCCAGCAAAACGGAGTACCGCATGAAATTCGCATTGCTTTTTCTTATTGTCTTTTACGGCGCCGCGATCGGCGCCGCCACCGCTGACGAAGCCCCGCAACCCAAGCCTGGCTGGTGGGAACTGCGCAGCACAGTCAACGGCAAGACCGGTGCCGCACGGATGTGCACGACTGCTAGCCAAGCCGCGGAAAGCAGGCGGAAGAATGACGACTACAACAAGCAGAACTGCAGCAAGAACGAAACACGCCATGAAGGTGACAGGTGGACCACCGACAGGGTGTGCAAGGTGGGTGACAGCACGATGATCGGCACTAGCGTCGTCGCTTTCGACGGCGAGGATGCTTATCACACGGAAAGCACGGCCACTTACGATCCGCCATTCAACGGGCAGTCTCGCAAGAGCGTGACGGTGGACGCCAAATGGCTGGACACATGCGCGGAAGGACGCATGCCCGAAGTGGTGAAATGAGACGATCACCCTAAGCCCGGCCGAGATCGCGCGCGCGTGAACGTTACCGACACTCAGTGGCTCGGCGCGTCCCCGGAGACGGCTTCTGCGCGATCCAGTATCTGCAAGGCCGCTTTGTATATCCCGCCCCCAGACACCGGGCCGGCAAGCTCTAGCGCCTCCGCTACCAAATGTTGACGCGCAGCGTCGGTCTTGGCATCGAGCGCGGCGAACAACTGCAACGTGCGCGCATGCTCAGGGCCGAACACGCGTATCGCGGTTGCCAGCGCCTCGACGCGCGCAGCTCGGACTTTCGCGAGGTCTCCCGCGGCATCGGCCACTTCCGCGATTTGTAGTTGAGCTTCGTACGCAAGTGGATGACGCGACCTTCCCTGCAGCGCGAGCACGTCCAGCGCGTCGCGGAGCGACACTTCCGCTTTGACAGGACTGTTGTCGCGGCGCTCAGACCTGGCCAATGCCAGCAGCGTGCGCGGTAGTTCCCGCGCAGTGCCTGGACGTTGTTTGGCAGCGATCGCTTCGAGTTCAGCGCCGGCATTGCCGTCGCCGCTTGCCATTGCAATCTCCTCTTGAGCCTCGCGACAGGCCAGTGCCGTTGGGTGCTCAACGCCGCCCGCGTGTACCGCACGCGCCCGCGCCACAGCGATGTGCTGCGCCGCTTCATCCCATCGTTGCTGTGCAATCAGGACGCGCCCCAGCCCGTACTCGGCCGCACCGGTATCAACGTGACCTTCGTTTTGCGGCGAGTGGGACGCCGTGATCGCGAGCTCGAATTGTGATTGCGCCCCGCTGAGATCACTTTGGACGAACAGGGCGTTTGCGTCTTGAACGATCAAACGCAATATGTAGGCGTGCTGCGCGTCGAACTGCCGCCGCCGCAGCGCCGCGACCCGCGCCAACAACGCACGGGCCTCGTCGACTCGACCGTATTCGAGCAACACCAGCGCGATGAATTCCGCATCGGTGGCCATGCCTGGACTGGCCGCCTCGAGTACTCGCGAGTCGATGGCGCTGAATTCATCCGCCAGCGCATCGGCTTCAGCAAGGTGCTCTTGCGACATGCGCACCAAGGCCAGGTTGTACAGGGCCTTGGTATAACCCTCGCTTTCCGCGCCCAGGTCGCGGCGAGCTTCATCAATCGCTTGCCTGCCTGTTTCCGCGGCACCGGCGTAGTCGCCGAGCGTTCGTTTCACGAGCAATAGCAGCGCGAACGCGTCCTGACGCATCTGCGCATAGTCCGCTCCGTGTCCGTCGGTGCGCTGCAGGATATCTTGCATGGCAGCAGGCAGCACTTCGGCATCAGCCATGAGCCAGCGCACTTGCGCCACACCGATCTCGGCAGAGATTACCTGCGGCGCATCCGCAGGCAGGTAGCTGCGGTAGGCGGCGGCCGCGCTCTCGAAGTGACGCTTGGACAGCGGCCATTGGTCCAGCGTCTCGAACGTGTCGGCGACGGCCATGTGCAGGTCGGCGCGCACGGCGTCCTGGCCCGCAAGTGCCGTGTCGATCTTCTCCGCGCTGCTCTCGAGCAGCTCACGGACGCTGACATTCTTTCCGTTGGTCGCGTAAGGATCGGCGCCGGCAAACGTGGAAAGCAGGAAATCCTTCGCCGCCTGTGCCGTGCGCGCTTCGTTGTCGGCACGCACTGCCTCGCGCCGCGCAAGCTGCAACTGGTGCCAGCTGACCGCGGTCGCGACGAGCAACGCCACCACCGCGAGCACGCCGGCCGCGGCGCCAATGCGATGCCGCGCGACAAACTTGCGCGTGCGATAAATGCCAGAGTCCGGACGCGCCGCAATCGGCCGGCCGTCCAGGTAACCGCGCAGATCCGCCGCCAGCGCATCCACCGTCGCGTAGCGGCGTTCCGGTTCGCGCTTGAGCGCAGTCAGAACGATAGTGTCCAAATCGCCGCGCAACCTGCGAGCAGCCACTGGCGCGTCGACCGTGGCACGTTTGCTCGGCGCAGGCGGCGCCGTGGTTTCCAGCAGCCTGCGAATCTCGTCGGATGTCGGCGCATCACCGAGGTCGTGCGGCCGTTGTCCCGTCAGCAGCTCGTACAGGATTGCGCCGAGCGCGTAGACGTCCGTCGCGGTGCTGATTGGCGCGCCAGTCAGCTGCTCCGGCGACGCATATGCCGGTGTCAACGGTCGATCCTTGACCTCGCTGGTCTGGGTCGCGCTGCCAACCTCGTCGCCGAGCAGTTTGGCAATGCCGAAATCCAGCAGCTTGGCACTGCCGTCGGCGCCAATCAGCACGTTCGAAGGTTTCAGATCGCGATGCACGACGAGTTGGCGGTGGGCAAACTGCACCGCTGCGCAAATATCCAGAAATAAACTTATGCGTTCTTCCAGTTTCAAGCCGCGCTCGGCGCAGTAGCGCAACAACGGTTCGCCGGCGACATACTCCATCGCGAAGTATGGGCGACCATCAGCGGCGATGCCGCCGTCGAGCAGGCGCGCGATATGCGGGTGCTCCAGGCGCGCCAGGATCTGGCGCTCGCGCAGGAAGCGGGCGAGCACCCCCTCGCTGTCCATGCCGCGCTTGATCAGCTTGAGCGCGGCGCGCTGTTCGAATTGCCCGTCGGCGCGCTCGGCCAGCCAGACCACGCCCATGCCGCCGCGGCCGAGTTCCTCGATCAACCGCCACGGTCCGACGCGATCGCCGGCGCGCACGGATTCAATGTCTTCATTCTCGGCCCAGTCCGCGGCGACTGCACCGCGTGCGAAGTCGACGCCGCGGTCGAAATCAGTTGCGGCGACGTCAGCGGCAAGCAGCATCTCGACGTCGCCGCGCAGAATGACGTCATCGCCGCACAGCCGGTCGAGCAGCGCTGCGCGCATGTTCTGCGCAACATCGACTGCCTCATCGAAGATCGCACTGACGCGTTGCCAGCGCTGGGTGTCCACGCTCAGCTTTCGTCGAGCCCGAGTTGCTGCACCAGGAACGCGCGCGCGCGTCGCCAGTCACGAAATACGGTACGCTCGGTCAAGCCTTGCAGCTGCGCAATTTCGGCTATTTCGAGGCCGCCGAAGATGCGCCATTCCACGATTTGCCCCGCGCGTGGGTCAAGCTTGGCGAGGCGCGTGAGGGCGTTATCGAGCGTGACGAGATCGACCATGTCCGCGGCGACGCCCATTTCGTCGCGCAGGCCGGTGATCGTGTACGGTCCGCCGCGCTTCAGACGCGAGCGGGCGCGGGCGTGATCCACGAGGATCTGGCGCATGGCGCGCGCCGCCAGCGACAGAAAGTGCGCACGATCGGTCGAAGCGGCTTCCGGAGCCGCATGCAACTTGAGGTAGACCTCGTGCACGAGCGCCGTGGTATCGAGCGTCGCGGGACTGCCGGCCTTGCGGCGCTGGCCGCGAGCGATGCGGCGCAGTTCCTGGTAGACCCGCGCGAACAGGGCTTCGGGTGCCGGGGCTGACTGCATTGGACTTGCCGTTGTCATCACCGCGCTCTTGCCGGTCCACACGGCAGCAGAGCGATCGTCCTACCCCGTAAGCCGAATATAGCAAACGGCAGTAAGGAAAGGCGGGCTCACGCGCGCCGCACAAGACCGGATACCGGCAAGAGAGCCGCGGCGACTTCAGCTGCGCTGCCGGCACCAGGAAACGGCCGGGGCGAGGACTCGCGCGGTCGAACGCCGAGGACCCGATCGCTGGTTACTTTCGAATATCGAAACCCGGATTCTGGTCGAGCGTTCCGTCGGGCAGCAGCACCGCATAGGTCTTGCGGTCGGAATCGAACACGACCGGAACCGGCTGCTGAAACATCGGGCGGCGGATGAATTTCAACTCCCAGCCGTACTTTTCGAGTTCAGCCAGCGCAAACTGCTGGTCCTGGTTGAGGTCGCGCCGCAACGTGATTGTCGGCCGGCCGTCTCCTTTGCGTCTTTCGGGTACTGCTGCCATTACCGCCCCCTCGGCGATGCCCTTGGTGACTGACGCGGCAATGCTACGACGAATACAGTGGCAAGCGAAGCCCCCAACTTCGCCCGCCGGAATTCCCATTGCTTTCAATGGGAGTATGCTGAACCGCGCCCGGATCCTGTAACTTCCCTTCGCGCTTCCTGTATTAACCTGTAAGACAGCGAGTTTTATAGTACGGCACCGCCTGAAACGGCGGCGTCTATATTGCGATCAACCAACCAACGATTGGAGGATTTGCAGACATGCCCAAGAAAGCCAGTTCCAGAACAAAAACGAGTGCGCGACGCGCCACAACCAACAAGGCTATCGCGGCGACTTCCGCCAGGGCCGCAAAAGTCACCAAGGCCGTTCATCTGGCGGTCGCGAAGGCCGTGCCGAACGTGCAGATAAGTTCTCCGAGTATGGAAAGCACTGCTCAAGGGATCGCGCGCGCTGCAACGGCAGGCGCAGGGGGGCCCGGCACGATCGAGCCAAAACTCAGAGCCTATCTCGTGTTCGTCGTATCGCTGTAGCGGCCGGCGCAGGCCTGCAAGCGTTGGATCGCGGTCAATGAGTCGGCGCAAGGCGCGCCAGTATCCAGCCGAACCCGTGCTGGCGCGCTGCTTGTTCGACCTCTTTGCGCGTCTGCGCAGCCGATGGATCGTTCTCCTCGTCGAGCAACCCGACGGCCGCCAGCTTTGTTTCGAGCGCCAACGCTATCCAGTATCGCTTCTGCGCGTCCAGCGCTAGTTCGAGCAAGCGCGAAATCGCCTCGCGCCGCTGGCCCGACATGCCTTTCAGCTGCGCCAGCAACATGTCTACGCTCGCGGCATCCGCGCGCGTCGTAATTGCGCTGCGCAACTCGCGTGACCGCGCCGCGGCACGATCCCTGTCTTCGATACGTTTCAACGCGTGATAACACAGGGCCAACTTGGCTTGAGCCGCCGCTTCCAAGGCAGGCCGTTCGCCGTCGGCAAAGTACTTTGCCGCGTTTTCGAGCCTGCCGGCGGCCGCGGCAAATTGACCTTTCCCGAAATCGATCTTCGCCAATTCCAGATCGGCATAGATCGGCATGTCGGATTCGTGCGCCGCTTGCGCTAACTTCTTCGTGCGCTCGAGGCCCGCGACAGCGTCGGCAATTTTTCCGCGGTCCAGATCTATTTGCGCACAACGCAGCTCCGTCCCGGTCGCGCTGCCGGAATCCGACTGCAGTTTCGCCTCCGCGCGCGCGGACTCGCATACCTCGCTCGCCTTATCGAGATCACCGCGCTGCCGGAGGGCGTCTGCGTAGTCGTTGAGAGCGATTATGTGATGCGCCCGCTCGCCAGCGCGTTCATCCAGTGCCACTGCCTGCCGGTACATGTCCATGGTGGCGTCACCGGCCGCATCGTCCAGCAGAAGGTTGGCCAGCGCTTGCGAAGCCCAGGCCTGACCCGCAAGGTCGCCAGTTTCGCGGCGAATTTCCAGCACATGCCGCGCCGCCACTTCGGCCGCGTCGCGGTCGCCACGATCCACGAGCAGCAATTCCATGTTCCCATAGATCGCTGCCATTCCATCCTGGTCGCCGATGCGCTGATAGATGGCCAGCGCGCGTTCGTACTCCTCGCGTGCTGCATCCGACTTGTTTTCAGCGATAAGCAGATTTGCCAGGGACGTGCGCGCCCCCGCCTCGCCTCTCGGGTTTTCGCTGCGCTGGAAGTCGCTTATCGCTTCCCGGAAAAGTGCTGCCGCCCGTTCGTGATCGCCGGTTCGTCTGACCGCAATCCCCAGCGCACGCTTCGCCGACGCCGCAAGACCGGGTTGGTCTCTCTGCTGAGCGCGCGACAACGCGAGTTCCGCGTGGCGCACCTGTGCGGCGACATCGCCCCGGATTCGCGCGAGCGCCGAGGCCTTCATCTCTACTCGCGGGTCGTCAGCGTCTGGCAGCTCGGCTGTTTTCTTCAGTGCCGCTTCGGCCCCGTCCGGATTGCCCGAATCGAGCAGATCGTTCACGAGTGCCAGATGCAACTCGAGGTTCTTCGGGTCGAGATCGAGCAGCTCCTGGTCGGCCTTCAGTGCTTCCGCCCAGTCCGATTTCTGTACGGCGACCTGCCGGGTGATCTGGAGACGCACGTCGGGCGGGAGCCCTTCGGCATGCGCTGCCGCTTTCTGTGCGGCAGCGAGTGCTTTCGAGTCGAAGCCAAGCGCCTCGAAGGCCTGCGCGAGATAGACATACGCAGGTGCGTAGTCCGGCGCCATGATGTTGACTTCGAGCAATTCGTCGCGCGCCCGCGCCGGGTCGGAATTTTGCAAGGCTTCCGTTGCCAGGGCCATGCGCCGCGACAACTCGAGCGTTGCCGGACGAACCCTCGCTGCCTGTTGCCGCGCCGCCATGCCCGAGGCGATGCCGAGATCCTCGCGCAGACGCGATCCGGCTCGCTCGACGAGCTTTGGAAGGTCGGCGAGCGCTCCGCTCTGGGAGAATTTCGCCACGGCAACACCACTGCGCGTGTCCTGCAACGACAGGTCGAGCCGCACGGTCCCGGAATCCTGCTGGCCGGAAACCAGATAGCTGCCACTGAGTACATAATCGGCGCCGAGGCGTCTGCGTAGTATCTGCAGGCTCGATTGGGCATAGCCCCCCGTCTGCGGCGCAGGCATGTCCTTGTGCGCTGGGCGCACGATTTCACCGGGCAACGTGTGCAGGACGCCGCCAACGGCAAGCTCAGTCGCCAACTCCTCCTCCAGCGCAGCCCGCATCCATTCGTTTTCTCCTTGCGGAGATAGATTGTTGAAATCGACAATCGCGATCGCCGATCCGGGCGCGGGCACGGGAGACGCTCGCTCGCGCAATTCGAACAGGATTGTCGCAAGCGCGATGGCGGCAACCGCGAAGCTGGCCGCCAGACCTGTGCGATGCCGGCGCAGTAACCTCCATCCCAGGTAGAAAACACTGTCGCGGCGCGCGGAAATCGGCTTGCCGTCGAGATAGTTCTTCAAGTCCGCGGCGAACGCCATGGCACTCGGGTAGCGCCGCGCCGGATCGCGCCGCAGCGCGGTCAGCACGATCGTGTCGAGGTCGCCGCGCAGGCGCTTGCGCGCAACCGGCATCGACGCCAGCTTGAGCCGGCTCGGTGCGACCGGATCGGTGGTCTCGACGATCTGCTGCACTTCCCTGATGTTGGCAGCCTTGCTGACGTCGCGGGCGTGCTGTCCGGTCAGCAGTTCGTACAACACACAACCCAGCGCGTAAACGTCCGTGACTTCCGTGATGCGCTCGCCGCGAATCTGTTCGGGAGCGGCGTACATCGGTGTCATCGGACGCTCGCGCTGCAGCTCCGTGATCGTCTCTTCGAGCACAGCGTCGCCTTCGAGCAGCTTGGCGATGCCGAAATCGAGCAGCTTCACGTCGCCGCCTGCAGTGACGAGGATGTTCGACGGCTTGAGGTCGCGATGCACGACATGGTTCACGTGCGCGAACTGCACGGCTTCGCAGACCCGCAGGAACAACCGGATGCGTTCTTCCAGGTTCATGCCGCGGTCGTGGCAGTAGCGCAGCATCGGCAGGCCTTCGACGTACTCCATGGCGAAGTACGGCCTGCCGTCGGCGGAAATGCCGCCGTCGAGCAGGTGGGCGATGTGCGGGTGGACCAGCCGCGCGAGAATCTGTCGCTCGCGCAGGAAGCGCTTGAGCACGGCTTCGGAGTCCATGCCGCGCTTGATCAGCTTGATCGCGGCGCGTTGCTCGAACTGGCCGTCGACGCGCTCGCCGAGCCACACGACGCCCATTCCGCCGGAGTCGATCTTGCGCACCAGAAGCCATGGGCCGACACGGCCGCCAGGCAGGCTGTCCGGATTGTCCGCGGCGTGCACCGTGGCAGTCGGGAGTTCATTCGCCGCCAGCCCGCGCTCGAAGCGGGCCGCGGAACTCTCCGACTGCAGCATCGAGATCACGACGTCCTTGAGTTCGTCGTCGGCTCCGCACAGTGACTGGAGGAGGAGTTCGCGTTTCTCCTCGGGCGTTCCGAGCAGGCGCTCGAATATGCTGCCGGCAAGCTCCCAGCGCTGGGTGTCCATCGTCAGAGCCCCGGTGCGCAGCGCGGCAACGGCGCGTGCAGCTTCATCGCCAACGACATCTGTGCCTTCCGGGTCGAGTCGGATCGAGTCGTCATGTTCATCCGTACCCGATACTTCGCATTGGCCATGCGTATGTGCCCCGTATGGCTATGACTATAGATTTGTGGGCACGGGTAAACAAGCGGCCTGCATGACCGGACGCAATCCTGCAAGGGCTGCGCAAGACGCTTGCAAACCCGCCGGCGAGCCGCCATCTTGGCGACTCCAGGACGAACCCGACGACCGCACGACATGACTGTATCAACGCACGTTTTCGACGCTACCGAACTCAATTTCGAGGCCGAGGTTATCCGCGCCTCGCTGACCACGCCCGTGCTCGTCGATTTCTGGGCGGCATGGTGCGGGCCTTGCAAAAGCCTGACGCCGATCCTCGAAAAGGTCGTCGCCAGTTACAACGGCGCGGTTCGCCTTGCCAAGGTCGACACGGATGCGGAGATGCAGCTGGCCGCGGCCTTCGGCGTTCGCAGCCTGCCGACCGTCGTCCTCGTCAAGGACGGCCAGATGGTCGACGGCTTCATGGGTGCGCTGCCGGAATCGGCCGTGCGCGAATTCCTGCAACGCCACATTGTGGCAAATGCCGCAGAAGAGCAAAAAGATGCTATCCCCGCACCCGCCGAGATCGAGCCGCCCGAGCGGGCGATTGCCCGGCTGCAGCAGGAAATCGCCGCGGCGCCGGACAAGCCCGAGCTCAAGCTCGACCTGGCCCTGGCGTTCATGCGCGCCGGCCTCGCCGACGCTGCGCAGGTCGAGCTCGATGCGCTGCCGCCGAACCTCGCCGAGGATGCCAAAGCCAAGCGCTTGCGGCATCAGATCGACTTCGCCCGCGCGCTGAAGGACGCGCCGGACCTGCAGACGCTGTACGCGCGCGTCGAGCAGAATCCCGCCGATCACGCGTCACGCGATCTGCTCGGCGTGCGTCTGCTGATCGAAGGCGAAGCTGCGGCAGGACTGGAAGAATTCCTGCACATCCTGCGCACCCAGCGCGACTGGAACGATGGCCAGGCGAAGAAGCGCCTGATCGCCGCGTTCGCCACGCTGGACGACGAGGACCTGGTCGGAACATACCGGCGCAAGATGGCGTCGCTGCTGTTTTAGAAAGCTGGCCTACGTCTGGCGTGTAGCCGCGCGGGGATTTCCGCACTGATCCGCGCACTTCCCGCGGCGTGTTCGCTTTTCTCCGCGTCCCTCGTTTCATCCCACAGGCATCGGAACGTGCTGCCCCAGAGGCAGGACTGCGCCCGGCTGTGGCCGTGAACGCAGCGCGGGCGTGGCATCCGGTGCGACATCCATCAAATGATCGGAGAACGCACCATGGCCGGGACTTTTTTGTCCGCTCTTTCGCAGCCGCGCCGCAGACCTCTTGCCACCTGTGTTGCTTCGCTGTTTGCGCTGTCCGCGCCGGCCGCGGCAATCGCCGATACCTGGACCGTCAACAGTTGCGATGAAGGCAGTTTCTCGACCGGAGTCAACAGCGGCACGCTGCGTTATGCGCTCCAGCATGCGACCAGTCCGGCGACAATCAACCTGACCGGCCTGACCGGGTTGAATGCGTGCCTGAACAGCAAAATCTCCCTCACGACGGGTGAGCTCGACACCACCATCACAACCCTGACAATCACCGGCCCGGGTGCGGAGACACTACAGATCGATGCATCCGGCCTGCCACCGTCGTACGGCGACTCGCGAGTCATTGCGCACACCGGCGCCGGCACGTTGACGATCCAGAACCTGGGCATCACTGGCGGCCATGTCTACCACTCAACCCATCCTTCCCAGGGCGGCTGCATCTTTTCTACCGGAGACGTCGAACTGGACGGCACCAATGTGTCGTCGTGTTACGTAACCGAAAAAGACACGGAGTACTTTGCAGCGGGCGGGGCCATATTCACGCCGGCTTCGATAACGCTGAACAGCAGTTCCGTTACCTCGAGTTCCGCTCGCGCGCTTGTCTCGACCAAGGCATTGGGTGGAGGCATCTATGCCGGAAGCACGGTTACCGTCAACGATTACTCTTCGATTGGCCAGAATTACGCAAAGTCGGTTTCCGGCAAAGCGCTTGGCGGGAGCGTGTACAGCAAGGGCAACGTCACGATCACCAAGAGTTCGATCTATGTCAGCCAGGCCAGTTCCAGCACCGCATACGCGGTAGGCGGCGGTTTGTACGCACTGGGCAACCTGACGATTTCCGGTGCGGCGATCATTCAAAACTCGACCTATTCCGGAACCGCGCGCGCCATCGGCGGTGGTCTGTACGTCAAGGGCAATGCCAGCGTCGCGCACTGCTTCATGAAATACAACACTGCAACGTCGATCGCCGCGCGCGCGTACGGCGGCGGCGCGTATATCCACGGCAACTTCACTTTGACGAGCAGCCAGCTGTACAAGAACGCAGTCTCCAGTTCCAGTTTCTTCAGCATCGCTCGCGGCGGCGGCGCAGCGGCTGGAGGCAACTTCTTCACCTCCTACAGCGCTATCAGGGACAACGCAGCGAATGGACCCGGCGTTGGCGCCGGGCTGGACCTCAAGGGCAACGTCATCACGATTGCATCGTCGACGATATCGGGAAACACTTCTGCACAGTTCGCCGGCGGAGTCCGCGTCTACACGAACGCCTCCGCGAGCGCGACCTTCCAAATCAAGAACAGCACGATCTCCGGCAACAGCGCGCTGGGTGTAGGCGGCCTGTATGTCGACTCCGGCACCGCGAAGTTCTACAACACGACAATCGCGTTCAACACGTCGACGGGCGCGGCAAGCAGTCCTGGCGTACGCCTGAAAGCGCCGTCGCCGTCGATGGACGTGACGCTGGAAAGCACGCTGCTGTCGAACAACACTTACGGGACGTCCGAGGACGATCTCGATACGACCGGCGCCAACCCGGTCGTGTTCAACGGCGGCGACCTCGCGACGCCGGCAAACAATCTGGTCCGAGTGACGCCAATCAGCCCTGCCCTCCTGCCCGGCGATACCAAACAAGGTTCTTGTCCGTACCTCGGAAAACTGCGCAACAACGGCGGCGTAACCGAGACGCACGCGCTGCTGAGCCACAGTATCGCGATCGACAACGGCAACACGAACCTGGGTGGATTGCCCTACGACCAGCGGGGCTCGTCGATCGAAAACGGGACGATCGACTATCTGCGCGTTTCCGGCCCGAGCGCCAATCCGAGCCCGAAGCCCGACATCGGGGCATACGAAGTTCAGCAGAACGATGTCGTTTTCAACACCGACTTCGAAAATTGCTAGCGCCTCCGGTCCAACGCGTCGCGACCGTTGGCTGCGAGCCGCAAAGTCAGTCGGCAAATGTCGTGGGTGTTTCTGAACGCCACGTCATCGTATGACCTGATTCTCGCGTGCCCCCGGCTGCGCCGACCATCCGCGCGACTATGCCCCGGAACAACGCCGCCGGCGTTTTTTCCCGCTCGACTGCACGGCATTCGCCGCCATTGACGGTTTTTTCAGGTTTCGCCGTTTCTAACGCCAAGGGAGGCATCGCCCGGGTCAAGAATGCACGGTGCCTTGGATCGCACTGTCATTTCTTCGACCGTCGCGCCACGCAGTAACTTACGCTTATGCGGACGCTCGCTGTGCCGCACTTGTGCTAGCCTGATCGTGGGGCTGTTGTCGGATGCAATGTCCGTCACTTAATGGGGAGTGGGCATGAGTAACGTTATTTCGTCTGCCGCGCGCGTTGCGCGCCGCACGCCGCTGGCTGCTTGCATTGCTTCGATCTTCGCCCTTGCGGCGCCGGTTTCGGCCATTGCGGACACCTGCGTCGTCAACAGCTGCGACGGCGACCTCAACACGCCGGGCACACTTCGCTCTTGCATAGCAAATGCGCCGGATACCGGTAGGGTCGTCGACCTCAGCGGCTTGGTCGGCGTCAACGCGTGTGCTGACCACAAGATAAAGCTGTCGACATCCGGGGAGATCGTCATCCAGGCGACTTCGGTGACTATCTCGGGTCCGGGCGCAGACCTGCTGGCGATCGACGGCGCGCTGCTTCCCCCTGCATTTTCCAACAATAATGCTCGGCCTCTCACGCACGTGGGTACCGGCACGCTGGCGCTGAGCAACATCGGCGTATCCGGCGGGCATGTCGCGCATGACGGTGGTGCCTATCAAGGGCGTGGCGGCTGCATCTACTCGTCCGGCAACGTGACTCTGACCGATGCCACTGTTTCGTCCTGCACCGCAGCGACCAGTGGAGTCGATATCGCACTCGGAGGCGGCGTCTTCACCAAGGGAAATCTGACCCTCACCAACAGCACGGTGAGCGGCAATTCGGTCTCGTCCGGAGGCGCTTCGATCGGCGGCGGAGCGTATGTCGCTGGCGATCTGACCCTGAACAACAGTACGTTGAGCGGCAATTCCCTGAACGCGATATCCGATGCAAGGGGCGGCGGCGCCTATGTGAATGGCATCTCGAAGGTGCAGCTCAACAGCGTCGTGTACGACAACCACGCGAACTCCTCCGGCGCCAACGCGCATGGAGGCGGCATCTATGCCAAGGGCGACTTGACCCTGGATGTGAGCACGATCAAAGGCAACACGGCCGGTGGATTCTTCTCGAAAGGCGGCGGCGCGCGCGTGATCGGGAACTTCACCTCGAACTATAGTAGCGTCAGCTACAACAGCGCATACGGAGCGGGCTTCGGCGGCGGCTTGTTCCTTCAAGGCTCGGTCAACAAGATAAAAGCGTCGACGATCTCGGGCAACCTGTCCGCCGGAAGGGCCGGAGGTGTCGATGTCCAGTCGCTCGTTTCACCGGGAGCGAATTACTTCGGGATCGCGAACAGCACGATTTCTAACAATTTCGCGACGACCAAGTTCGGTGGCCTCTATGTGAATTCCGGGACGGTCAAGTTCTTCAACTCCACGATTGCGTTCAACACCGCCGTGGCCGGCAGCCCCGGCGTCGAGTTGAATGCGACCTCCGCCTCGATGGCCGTGACCCTCAAGAGCACGTTGATGTCGAACAACACTTACGGAGCCGATTTTCAGAACGACCTGAAAACAACCGCCGGAATCCATACGATAACGTTCAACGGCAGCAACCCCGCTGACGCGGCGAACAACCTGATTCGCGTGCCGTCCATACTGCCGACTCCGGACTATTTGCCGACGGACACGCTGATCGGCGACTGCCCGCATCTGGGAAAACTGCGCAACAACGGCGGATTGACCCTGACGCACGCGCTGCAGAGCAAGAGCATCGCCATCAATGCGGGCAACGACGTCTTCGGTGCTCCCTTCGATCAGCGCGGCAGTCTGGACGTGAACGGAACGCTGGACTACACGCGTTACTCCGGCGACACCGCTTTGGCTGACATCGGCGCCTATGAAGTGCAGCAGAACGATGTCGTATTCAACAATGACCTCGAGGACTGTCCCGCGCCCCCGATTTGAGCGAGGCTGGGACCCCTGGGATTTGCTGCACCTCGGTGGGTGCGCCGTCTTTCGACTCTGCTTGCGCCTTCCGGACGGCGCAGCAGGGCTGTTATGGCGCTGCCATATTGCGCGACAATGCAGTTGCCATGAATCAAGCCCCCGATCCGACCGATCTCCATGCCAAACCCGACGCTGCGGCCGCGGACGAAGGCACGGCTGCGGAGGGCGCACAGAAACCCGAGGAAACCGTCGCTGCGGATTCCGCGGCCGCCGAGCAGCCTGCGCAGCAAACCGTCGAACAGGTTCTCGGCAGCGTCCACACGTCGAACTTTCCCGACATCCTGCGCGAACTGAATGCCTGCGTGCTCGTGAGCACGTACCAAGCCGGCAAGCTCGTGATCCTGCGGCCCGACGGCAATTCCATAAATACGCATTTCCGCACGTTCAACCGGCCGATGGGCATGGCCGCGGACCGTCAGCGCCTGATGCTCGGCGCGATGATGGAGATCGCCGAGTTTCGCAACATGCCGGACGTGGCCAAGCGCCTGCACGACCCGCCCGTGCACGACGCGGTGTACATGGCACGGCGCGGCCATATCACCGGCCACATCGACATCCACGAAATGGCCTGGGATGCCGATGGCGCGATCTGGTTCATCAACACGCTGTTCTCGTGCCTGTGCACGCTCGACACGAAGTCGAGCTTCGTGCCGCGCTGGCGGCCGAAGTTCGTCAGCCACTATGCTCCGGAAGATCGCTGCCATTTGAACGGCCTGGCGATGCGCAACGGCATCGCGCGCTACGTCACGGCGCTCGGCGAAACCAATACGCACGAAGGCTGGCGCGCGAACAAGCGTGACGGTGGCCTGATCATCGACGTAACGACGAACCGCGTGATCACGCGCGGCCTGTCGATGCCACATTCGCCGCGCTGGTACGACAATCGTCTTTGGGTGCTCGAGTCCGGCCGCGGCGCGCTGTGCACGGTCGACGTCAAGACCGGCGAGCGCACCGACGTCGCGCGCGTGCCCGGCTTCTGCCGCGGACTGGATTTTGTCGGTCCGGTCGCGTTCATCGGGCTGTCGCAATTGCGCGGAACGACGCCGTTCACCGACATTCCGATCACCGACGACAATTCCGATCGCCTGTCCGGCGTTTGGGTCGTGCACATCGGCACCGGCAAGACAATCGCGTTCCTGAAATTTACCGGCGGCGTGCAGGAGATCTTCGCCGTGCAGGCCGTGCCCGGCGTGCTGTTCCCGGAAATAGTGCACGAAGGCGAACTGCTCGCGACGGCGTACGCGTTGCCGGAAAAAGCGCTGCGCGAGGTGGCCTTGGCGGTGCCCCCGGTCCAGCCTCCCGAGGCGCTCACTCCGGGAATCGGCTACGGTAGTTCCACGGAAAATTCGGACAATCCGGCATGACCACGGCGCAACCGAACTTCCAGTACGTCGCACACTGGCAGACCGACTTGCCCGACGAGAACGAGGCCGTGCTCGCGTTCTGGCGCAACGAGAAGGCGATCGGCGACGAGGCAGCGGCCAAGAAGCGCCTTGGTGAAATCGTGCTGCACGCGCGCACGGAAAACGGCGACGTGGCTGGTGTGTGCACGGCGGTGCCGATGACGCTGCCGCGGCTCGGCCAGCCGATGTACTACTACCGCTGCTTCATCGGCAAGGAATGGCGCAACACGATGCTGGTGCTGCATCTGCTGAATCGCGCGTTCGCCGTGCTCGAAGGTTACGCGCGCAATCATGACTATCCGTGCATCGGCCTCGTGCTGGAAATGGAGAACTCGCGCTTTGGCGAGAGCCTGCGCGACCCGGTTTGGAGCAAGCTCGGCTTCGTCTACATCGGCATCAGCGGTCGCGGGCTGGAACTGCGCCTGCGTTATTTCAAGGGCGCCAAGCTCAAGCCGCACCAGAAGACCGGATAGCGTGCTTCAGCCCTTCCCTTCAAGGGGAGGGTCGGGTTGGGATGGTGTCAGGAGAGCCGGTCGACCTGCGTTGGCAATCCCGGCGACCGCTTCGACAACGATCCTGCAAACATCCGCCGCACTCTGGTTCGCATTCACCACGAGCGCGTTCGGCGGCGGCGTGTCGAAGCGCGCCTGAACCTCGTAGACGAGATCCGGTGTGCGGTCGCGGGCCAGATGCCGGTTGTGCTCGACTTCGCGCGCGATGCGGTCGTGGGCGACGCGCGGAGGACAGTCCAGGTAGATCGGAATCGGCGTGAACCCGTAGCGGCGAATCGTGCTGTCGACGCGCACGAGGTCGGCGCGGCGTGAGAACGTCACGCCGTCGATCACGGTCGATTCGCCGAGCAGGCAGTTGATTTCCAGCGCGAGCAGCATGGCGCGGAACGCGGCGCGTTTCTCGGCGAACGTATAGGAGCAGGCCGGGAACATCGCGTGGCGGATCGTGTCGCGGCAGACCCGGCGCAAGCCGAGCTGGTCCGCCAACGCGCGCGCCACGACGCTCTTGCCGGCGCCCGGAAGTCCGATCAGCGCGACGACCACCGGTGTAGCGCCTGCCGCTGGCGCGGCCGATGCCGGCGCATTGTTGCTGCTGACACTCTCGGGCATCGCTCCACTCCGGTCTGCAGCCAAGCCTGCCACGCGGCGGGCCGCGTCGCCAACCATCGCATCGTGCTCTTGCGCGACTTGCGCGCGCTCTGACCATCCCGCGTGGGCTTCGGCTAGTATTTGCTCACCGCACCATCGCACTGTGGTCATGAACGACGCCAAAAGCGACCCGCCTCCACACATCGCCGGCTACGACATCAGCCGACGCCTCGGTCGCGGCGGCATGGCCGACGTCTACCTGGCCATGCAGACTTCGCTGTCGCGCCCAGTCGCGATCAAGGTGCTGGCGGTCGAACGCACACTGACCGACGCCGTGGATGCGCAGGGTCGGCCACAGGGCGAGGACTTCGAGGAGACGGTCACCCGCTTCGAGCGCGAGGCGCGCACGATCGCGCGCCTGGACCATCCGCACATCGTCAGCATCTTCGACGTCGGCCGCACCGACGACGGGCGGCTCTACTACGTGATGCCCTACCTGCCGAATGGCGATCTTTCGACGCGCGACCTGCGTGAGGACGAAGCGGCGATCGTCGCCATCGTCCGCGCGCTGTGCCGCGCGCTCGGCTACGCGCACACCCTCGGCGTCGTGCATCGCGACGTGAAACCCGAGAACGTGCTGTTCGACAAACTCGACCGCCCGCTGCTCGCCGACTTCGGCATCGCGCTGGCGACGCATCAATCCGCGCGCGTGACGCGCGAGGGCTCGACGATGGGATCGTCAGGCTACATGAGTCCGGAACAAGCGCGCGGCCACGCCATCGACGGGCGCGCAGACCTCTACAGCCTCGGTGTCGTCACCTACGAGATGCTCTGCGGAGACTTGCCCTTCCACGGTCCGGACGCGCTCGCCGTGGCGCTCGCGCATGTCGAGCAGCCGGTACCGCGGCTGCGCTCGGCGCGGCGCCACTGGCAGGAGTTCATCGACCGCGCGATGGCCAAGTCTCCGGCCGAACGTTTCCAGACCGCGGCGCAGATGGAAGCCGCGCTCGACGTGATCGCCGCACAACTCGGCGATGCCCCGGCTGCTGCGTACGCGACCAAGCCGATGGCTGCCGTGAACGCGCCACAACGCGATTCGCGTTCCTTTGCCGGCATCGTCGCCGGCGTCGTGCTTGGCCTCGGCGGTGCGGTCCTGATCGGATACGGGCTCACTCGCCTGCGTCATACGCACGAGACCGTCCCCAGTCTTGCGCTGGACCCGTCCGCGACGGCGCAGAACAGCGCTGGGACTACGACCTCGCTGCAGACCACGCAAGCCCCGCCCGCCACCGGCGACGCCGCCACGAGCGAGCAGCCGGCGCGAACCGACGTTGCCGGAGTTCCCGCGCAGCCGACAACGGCGCAGCAGGGGTCGGCGCAACGGCCAGCGGCGGATGGTTCTGACACGGCGAAACCCGAGCCCCCAGCAGCGCCGCGACTTTCCGACCTTGCTCCCGGAACGCGACTGCGTGATCGTGGCGGTCCGGAACTTGCGTTCGTGCCGGCGCTGTTTTCACGCAGCGGACAACGCGAAGACATCGGTCATCCGTTCGCATTGGCGCGTTACGAAGTCACACGCGGCGAGTACGCGGCGTTCGCGCGCGCGACCGGCCGCGACGCCGCGAAATGCCGCGAACCCAAGTCGCCGCTTTCCGTCCTGCGCAAGCTGAGCTGGCGCGAGCCTGGCTTCGAGCAGAACGATTCGCATCCGGCCGTCTGCGTCAGCTGGGCCGACGCGAACGCCTACGCGCAATGGCTCGGCGCACGAACGCACGCGCGCTATCGCCTGCCTTCACGCACCGAATGGGTCCACGCTACGCGCTGGAATGCCGCGAGCCTAGGTATCTGCGCGCAGGGCGACCTCGCCGACGACAAGCGCGCATTGTTCAGCCGCGGCCAGGCCACGGCATGCAGCGACGGTTTCGCCTACACCGCGCCGGTGGGCCAGTTCAAGCCGAACCAGATCGGCATTCACGACCTCGTCGGCAATGTCAGCGAATGGATGCGCGACTGCAAGGTTGCGGCGCGCACCGGGAAGAACGACGACAGTGCCTGCCCGGAACGCCTGTTCAGCGGCAGTTCGTGGCGCGACAGCCCGACCGATCAGCGCATCGATGTCGTCGACGACGCCGGTGTCGACGTCGGCTACACGACGATTGGTTTCCGCGTCCTGCGCGAATTCGACGGCGACAAGATTCCGCCGATCGTCAAATGACCCGCGGCCGCTCTCGGCCATCCATGGCCTACGCGGCACTTGGGCATCCTGCCCGGCGCGCTTAGGCTCCTGCGAGCGCGGTATGATGTAGCGGCCCGTTCCAAAACAAAAATTCAATGCGCCGTCTTCACCTGCAACGTTACTTGATCACCGGGCTGCTGACCTTCATCCCGCTCTGGCTGACCTGGGTCGTGTTCGCGTTCATCTTCAGCTTTCTCTCGCACGTCGGTGCGCCGGTCGTGGCCGGCCTGTTCGCCGGCCTGAGCGCGGTGTTTCCCAACGCCCAGAACTGGCTGAACCAGGTCTGGTTCCAGTCGATCATCGCGTTCATCGCGACCGTCGTTGCTCTGTACCTGCTCGGCTGGGCCACCAATCGCGTATTCGGCCAGCGTCTGCTCGGCGCGCTCGACCGGATGATCGACCGCATACCGCTGGTCCATTCGATCTACGGCGGCGCAAAAAAACTGATGACGCTGATGCAGACCAAGCCGGCAGGAACGCAACGCGTCGTGCTGATCGGATTTCCGACGCCGGAAATGAAGACGTTCGGCTTCGTCACGCGCGTGTTCAAGAGCACGCATGGGCGCGAGCTCGCCGCCGTGTACGTTCCGACCACGCCGAATCCGACCGGCGGATATCTCGAAATCGTCCCGGTCGAGGACCTGATCGCGACCGATTGGAGCGTCGATCAGGCGATGGCGTTCATCATCTCCGGAGGCGCGATCGGTCCTGAGTCGCTGCCGTCGGGCAGCCATCCCGACGACGGCAACATGCAGTTGCCTCCGGCAGACTAACGGAACACGGATTCGGATCGCTCTTTAGCCCCTCCCCTTGATGGGGGAGGGGTTGGGGAGAGGGTGACGCCTGCGGAGCAGGCGCCTGCGGCGCCCCCTCTCCCGCCGCGCTGCGCGCGGCGACCTCTCCCTCAAGGGGAGAGGTGGGTTGTCTGTATGCAAGGCGAGATAACTTTTCTTTACCACATCGCCCGCCCAACAGTGACCTTTCACACTGTAGGCTTCGCCGCTCGCCCCGTACGCTGCCGCGTCGGCTTCCGGAGTCTGTATGTTCTTGCGCAATGCGCATCCCAGCGCACTGTTGTTCCTCACCGTAACGGCGCTTGCCCATGGCGGCGAGCGTGGACTGCAAACTGAAAACATCGACAGCTCGACGAGTCCCTGCCACGACTTCTTCCAGTACGCCAATGGCGCCTGGCTGCGTGCGGCGCACATTCCGCCCGACCACGACACCTGGGGCGTCGACGAGGAAATCGATCAGCGCAACCTGGGTATACTACGTGACATTCTGGACAACGCTGCATCGCACGCCGGCGACATGTCCGGCGAAGCTGCCGGCCCGATCCGGAAGATCGGCGACTTTTACGCTGCCGCTATGGACGAGGCCGCGATCGAAAGTGCTGGCCTGACGCCGCTGCGCGAGGACCTGACATCCATTGCCGCGCTCAAGACCGCGGACGATGTCGCGGCGCTGGTGCGCGACTGGCACGTTCGTGGTTTCGACGTCCTGTTCGAATTGCAGGCGCAGGAAGACCTCAAGGACTCGTCAACGAACATCGCCTACGCCGGTCAGGGTGGGCTAGGCCTGCCCGACCGCGACTACTATCTTCGTGCGGACGCCAAGTCGGCCCTTCTGCGCGCTCGCTATCGCGAACATATCGGCCAGATGCTCGCCTTGCTCGGCGATGGCCGGCCGAAGGAAGAAGCCGGCCACGTGCTCGATCTGGAAACGCGCCTTGCCAAGGCATCGCTGGACTCCCTCGCGTTGCGCGACCCGCAGAACTCCTATCACGTCGTCACGCTCGCGCAGGCCGATGCAGCATCGCCACACTTCGACTGGCCGGCGCTGTTTGCCGCAGGCGGGCGCGGGGACGTGCAACGGTTTTCGCTCGCGCAACCCGGGTTCTTCGCGGCCGCCGGCAAGGCGTTCGTCGAAGTCCCGATCGCCGCCTGGCAGGCTTACCTGCGCTGGCAGCTGATCAATGCCGCGGCACCGTACCTCGGCAAAGCCTTTGTCGACGCCGACTTCGCATTCCGCGGCCATGCGCTGCGCGGAATCAAGGACAACAAGCCGCGCTGGAAACGCGCGATCGAGAGCACCGACGCGGCTCTCGGCGAGGCGCTGGGCCAGGTGTACGTCGAAAAAGTGATGCCGCCCGAATCCAGGCGGCGCGCATTGGAACTCATCGGCAACCTCAAGGCCGCACTGCGCCTGCGGCTGCAAAACCTCGACTGGATCGGCGACGCCACACGCCAGACGGCTTACGCGAAACTCGATGCGCTCGGCGCGAAGGTCGGCTACCCGGATCACTGGCGCGACTACACGGCGCTGGAGATCTCACGCGACTCGTACTATCGCAACATGCGCGCGGCGGCTGCGTTCGATGCGCGGCGTCAGTTCGCGAAATTCGATCGTCCGGTCGACCGCGGCGAGTGGGACATGACGCCGCAGACCGTGAACGCCTACAACAATCCGATGCGCAACGAGATCGTTTTCCCCGCCGCGCAACTGTTGCCGCCGTATTTCGACGCGCAAGCAGACGATGCCCTGAACTACGGTGCGATCGGCGGCGTGATCGGCCACGAGATGCTGCATTCGTTCGACGACCAGGGCAGCAAGTTCGACGCGAAGGGCAACCTCGTCGACTGGTGGAGCAGCGCGGACCGCGCGCATTTCGAAACACGCAGCGAAGTGCTGGTACGCCAGTTCAACGCCTACGTTCCGACCGATTCTCTGCACATTGACGGCAGGCTCACGCTGGGCGAGAACATCGCCGACCTTGGCGGCCTGCTCGTCGCCTACGACGCGTTCAAGTTGACCGAACAAGGCCGCAGCGATACGCCGATCGACGGCCTTGCGCCGGACCAGCGGTTCTTCCTCGCCTACGCGCAGAGTTGGCGCGAGCAACAGAGGCCACAACAATTGCGCCTGCAACTGCAGTCGAACGAACACGCACCGGCGAAGTACCGCGTCAATGGTCCGCTCAGCAACCTGCCGCCTTTCGCGCGCGCGTTCGGTTGCCGGTCGGGCGACGCCATGGTGCGCAACGACGCCGTGGCCGTAAAGATCTGGTAATCCAACAAGTCCCGAGAAGGCAGATATGAAAACAATCAGGTTCAAACCACTGGTCATCGCGCTCACGCTGTGCGGCGTCGCTGGCGGCAGTCATGCGCAATCCGTCGGCTGGATTTCCTCGAGCGAACTCGACAAGACGATCAGTGCGTGCGCGGATCTCAACGGCTTCGTCAACACGAGCTGGATCGCTGCCAATCCGATTCCAGCGGATCGCACGCGCTGGGGTGCATTCGATCAGCTCGCCGAGAGAAGCCTGGATGCGCAACACGAGATCGCCGAAGCGGCTGCGAAGGATGCAGACGCGGACAAGTCCGGCTCGAACGCGCAGAAGATCGGCTGGCTGTACCGGTCAGGTATGGACGAAGCTGCGGTCGAGAAAGCCGGTTTCGATCCGATCAAACCGGATCTGGCGAAGATCGGCGCCCTGAAGACCAGCGCTGATCTCGTCATTTTCCTGCGCGAGGATCTCGCGCGCGGCCGCGGCGGCGTGTTCCAGTTCGGCGCGCGCGCCGACTACAACGATGCCAAGACGCAGATCGCCTCCACGTCCCAGGGCGGACTCGGATTGCCGACGCCGGACTACTACAGCAAGCCCGACTACGCCGACTTGCGCAAGGCCTACGTCGAGCACATCGCCAAGACTTTGCAGCTGGCCGGCGTGGCCGCCGACGAAGCCGCAAAACAGGCCGATACCGTCATGACGTTCGAGACGCGCCTCGCGGCGGCCTCGCTGTCGCGCGTGGAACTGCGCGATCCGAAGAATCAGTACCACTACGTCACGATTGCCGAGGCCGACCTGGCGACGCCGCATTTTCCCTGGGCGCCGTTTTTCGCCGCGCAAGGCGCACACGTCGAGAAAGGCTTCTCGCTGTCGCAACCGAAGTTCTTCGCCGAGTTCGACCGCATGCTCGCCGACGTGCCGGTGTCAGGCTGGCAGGCGTATCTGCGCTTTCACCTCATCGACAGCGCTTCGCCATATCTGTCCAAGGCATTCGAGGACGAGAATTTTGCTTTCTACGGCCAGACGCTGAATGGCCAGAAGGAACAGCAGCCGCGCTGGAAGCGCGTGCTCGAAGCCGTCAATGGCGGCATGGGCCTGGCCCTGGGCGAACTGTATGTGGCCAAGACGTTTCCGCCGGAAGCCAAGGCGCGTGCGCAGGCGCTGATCGACGATGTCCGCAGCGCCCTGAAGGCGCGAATCGAAAATCTCGACTGGATGAGCGCGGAGACCAAGCAGAAAGCGCTGGCGAAGTGGCAGACATTCCTGCCGAAGATCGGCTACCCGGAAAAATGGCGCGACTGGTCGGGCCTGAAGATCTCGCCGGACAACTACTTTGCCAACGTGCGCAGCGCGCGCCAGTACAACTACGACTACGACATTGCCAAGATCGGCAAGCCGACCGACCGGCTCGAATGGCGCATGACGCCGCAGACCGTCAATGCGTACTACAGCCCGACCGACAACACGATCAATTTTCCGGCAGCGATCCTGCAGCCGCCGTTTTTCGACTTCAAGGCCGACGATGCGCTGAACTTCGGCGGCATCGGCGCCGTGATCGGTCACGAGGCCACGCACGGTTACGACGATCAGGGCAGCAAGTTCGATCTGTATGGCAACAATCACAACTGGTGGACGCCGGAGGATCGCACCAAGTTCGACGCACGCACGCAGAAACTCGCCGATCAGTTCGATGCTTACGAACCGCTGCCGGGCAAGCACGTCAACGGCAAGTTGACGCTCGGCGAAAACATTGCCGATCTCGGTGGACTCAACGTCGCCTACGACGCGCTGCAGGTCGCGCTGAAGAAGAATCCGGCCGAAGCGCAGAAGAAAATCGATGGCTACACTGAAGACCAGCGCTTCTTCATGGCGTTCGCGCGGGTGTGGGCCGGCAACATTTTGCCGAAGGCGCAGGAGGTCCGCTTGAACACAGACCCGCACGCGCCGGCGCAATATCGCGCGATCGGCGCGCCGTCGAACATGCCTGTCTTCGCGCAGACTTTCGGCTGCAAAGCCGGCGACGCGATGGTGCGCAATGCCGATGTGCGGGTGAAGATCTGGTAGTGCGGCCTGCGCTCTTGGCCCCTCCCCTGGATGGGGGAGGGGCCGCTACTTCACCTCGAACATCGCGTTCGTCGCCGGCCTGCCGTCGATGCTGATCTGCACCTCGTACTTGCCAGCCGGCCATCCGTCCGGCTTGCTGATGTGGAACGTGGTCGTGGCGGTTCCGGCGGCCGTCGAGACCGACTCGGTGTTCTGACTGACGGGTTGACCTTCGCCGTACGTCCACTTGGCCACGATCGAGGCCGAGCCGGACCCACCGGTCGACATCGTCACGACCTGTGCGTAGATCGTATCCTTCGGCGCGAACGTCGTCGCGGGTGCCGCGACTTTGCCGTCGCCATCCAGCGCATTGCCGAGGACCAGGGACGAAACCGTCGTCGCCGGGACAGCTGGCGCGGCAGCGGGCGGTGCTGGTGTCGCCGGCGCTGGTGCCGGAGCGGTCTGAGCCGGAGCCGGCGGCGGCGCTTCCTGCTTGCCGCAGGCCGACAACGCGAGCGCGGCGGTGAGCACCGCGGCCGTAACGAGCGAATTGTGTGAATGATTCATGGCATCTCCTTCCGGGATCAGGTCTTGCTGGTGGGCGCGGCGGGAATTTTCAGGACCTGGCCGACCCGGATCATGTCCGGATTGCTGATCTGGTCGCGATTGGCTTCGAAAATATCGTGCCAGCGATTGGCATTGCCGAAAAACCGCTTGGCAATCTTCGACAGATTGTCGCCGGCAACCACCGTGTACGTCTGCGTTTCGGCCGGCGCGGTCGAAACGACACCCGACTTCACGTTGCTGAAATCGGGCTTCGCCGGCGCCGGAGCTGACGTCGTCGCGCCGCTTTGTACATTGGAAAAGTCGGGCTTACCCGGTTCGTTGGCCATGCTGTTCTCCTGTCTGCCGCACGAGCGACCGTTAATCATGCCTGATGGATCGGTTACGCCAGTTGAACGAAATTTACTCCGACGCGGTTAGAATCACGTTATGCCCTTCGCGCCCGGACAACGTTGGATCTCCCTGGCCGAGCCGGAGCTTGGCCTCGGCACCGTCTTGCGCATCGAAGGCCGCACGGTGCAGGTTGTTTTTGCCGCGTCCGGCACGTTGCGCGCCTACGCGACGCACGCCGCGCCGCTCCAGCGCGCGCAGTTCCGCCCTGGCGACAAGATCAGTGGCGGCGGCCGCAGCTTCGTCGTCGAGCGCGTCGAGTCGCACGATGGCGCGCTGCGCTACGTCGGCGCCCAAGCCAGCCTCAGCGAGGGCGAACTCGACGATGCCCAGGATCTGTCGCGTGCCGATGCGCGCCTGATCGCCGGGCGTGTCGACAGCCCCGACCGCTTCGATTTCCGCGCTGCCGCGCTGATGCGCCGCTCTCAGGCGCGGCGCTCGCCGGCCTGGGGCCTGATGTCGGCGCGCATCGATCTGATTGCACATCAGCTGCGCGTTGCTGAGGTCGCCGCATCGCGCCGGCCGGTACGCGTGCTGCTTGCGGACGAGGTCGGACTCGGCAAGACGATCGAGGCCGGCATGATCCTCGGCCAGTTGCTCGCAAGCGGCCGGATCGCGCGCGTGCTCGTGCTGTTGCCCGAAGTCCTCGTCTATCAGTGGTTCGTGGAGTTGTTGCGCCGCTTCAACCTGCCGTTCGCGGTGTTCGACGAGGAACGCTGCGAGGCGATCGAACTGGGTGGCGATGGCCGCAATCCGTTCCAGGACGAGCAACTCGTGATCGCCGATATCGCGCTGCTGCGCGATTCGGCGAAACGCGGCGAGCAGGCGCTCGATGCCGGCTGGGACCTGCTGATCGTCGACGAAGCGCATCACCTGGCGTGGAGTCCGCAGGCGACGAGCCGTGAATACGCGCTGGCCGAACGCCTGGCGCAGTCGATACCGAACCTGATCCTGCTGACGGCGACGCCCGAACAACTCGGCCGCACCGGCCACTTCGCCCGCCTGCGCCTGCTCGATCCAGCCCGCTACGGCGATCTGGAACGCTACCAGCACGAGGCCGAAGGCTACGTCGAACTTTCGCGCATTGTGGACAAATTGCAAAATGCGCATCCGTTGGGCGGCCCGGAGCTGACACAGCTCGGAGCGATCCTGCACGACGATCCGGCACTGATCGCTGCTCTCGGAAACCCTTTGTCCGCCGACAACGTGATCGACGCCCTGATCGACCGCCACGGCACCGGGCGCTCGATGTTCCGCAGCCGCCGCGCCACGGTCGGCGGGTTTCCACAGCGCATCCTGCACGTGACGGAACTCGACGCCGCCGCGATCGACGACGATTTTCGTCAGCGCCTGCTCGCCGAGTTTCTGTCGGACGCGCAGCAGCCGCCGGCGCCGCACGCGACCGACTACGCCGATGATCCGCGCCTTGCCTGGCTGATCGGACTGGTCGAGCGCAGCGCGGATGAAAAATTCCTGCTGATCTGTCGCAGCCAGGCCAAGGTGCTCGCGCTCGAGGAAGCGTTGCGCACGCGCAGCGGCGTCAAGCTCGCGCGCTTCCATGAAGCGATGACGATCGTCCAGCGCGACCGCAACGCCGCGTTCTTTGCCGAAGCCGGAGGCGCGCGCCTGCTGCTGTGCGCCGAAATCGGTTCCGAAGGCCGCAATTTCCAGTTTGCGCACCATCTGATCCTGTGGGACTTGCCGCTCGATCCGGACTTGCTCGAGCAACGCATCGGCCGGCTCGACCGCATCGGCCAGACCAGCGACATCGCCATCCACGTCGCCGTTTTCCCGGGCAGTGCGCAGCAGGCCCTGGTGCGCTGGTACGACGCAGGTCTCGACGCGTTTCGCAGCAGCCCGGCCGACGGCCGCGAACTGTACCGGCGTTTTGGCGACCGCCTGCAACGCACGGCGGTCGAGCATGCCCGCGGCGCCGACGAATCCGACGCCGAAATCGACTCACTGGTTGCCGAGACCCAGGCCACGCACGCACAGCTGTCGGCGCTGATCCACGACGGCCGCGACCGCCTGCTCGAGCTTGCGAACCAGCGCGAAGCCCGTCTGCAGCTACTGTATCGCGCGCTCGCCGCGGTCGATGCCGACCACGCCGCCGACGAGTTCGTGTTGCGCCTGTTCGAACAGTTCGGCATCGAGAGCGAGGACCAGGGCGCGCGCACCCACCTGCTCGATCCCGAGTACATCAGCACCGACGGCTTTCCCGGACTGCGCGACGGCAAGCAGATGGTGACGTTCGACCGCGCCATCGCGCTGACGCGCGAGGACCTGCCGTTCCTCGGCGCCGACCATCCAATGGTGACCAGCGCGCTCGAACTGCTGGTCGATGGCGAACTCGGCAACGCGGCGTTCCTGGTCGACGACGGCCTGCCGCCGCGCAGTGTTTTGCTCGAAACGTTGTTCGTGCTCGATGCGAATGCGCCAGCCATGCTGGCGGCCGACCGCTTCCTGCCGCCACTTCCACTGCGCGTCGCAGTCGACTCGCGCCTGCGCGAACGGCCGGATTACGCGGTCAGCCCGGCTGTCGTGCAGCGTGCCGTGATGCGCCCGGCCGACGCGCCGCGCTATCGCAAGTTTTTCGCCAAGATCGTGCCGCCGATGCTCAAGGGTTGCGAGGAGATTGCCCGCGCGCGCGCCGACGCGGAAATTGCGCGCGCGATCGACGCAGCGCAGCGCGACCTGGGCGCAGAGCACGAACGCCTGACCGCGCTGGCGAAGATCAATGCCGCCGTCAGCGCTGTCGAGATCGAAGCGGTCGCAAGCGAACTGGAAGCATTGAGCGAATCGCTGCCGCGGGCGCTGCTGCGGCTGGACGCCGTGCGCTTCGTCTGCAGCGCGGATTTCCTGTCGCTGCGTTGATCCGGCCAGCGCGGGCAGGCAAGTTTCTCGCCGGGAACAGAACAAAAGACGCGGGGATGACGACTTTCCTTAAGTCTATCGGCCGCGAGATACTGCGGTAATTCGCCTTGGTGAAGGATCCGCAATGACCCCCGGTCAGGTTGAGGGTGTCCTGAAGAGTGTCGTTTTTGGCGCAACCGTCTTTTCTGCGTTCCTGTGCGCGCAACTGTCCGCGCAGACGCCGGTTCCGTCGGCGCCAATCGTGCTGCACGCAGCACGCCTCCTCGACGTCGATTCCGGCAAGCTCCTGACTCCGGGCGAAGTGCTCGTTCGCGGTGAGCGGATCGTGGCGGCGGGTTCGAAAGTAGACCATCCCGCCGATGCGCGCGTCATCGATCTGGGCGACACGACACTGCTGCCCGGCCTGATCGATGCTCATGTGCATCTGTTCCTGCACCCCGGCGGCGAAGCCGAGCAGACCTTCAACGAGTCGGTGCCCGAGCGCACGATCCGCGCGACGCTGGCAGCGCGCGACGACCTGCTGGCCGGTTTCACGACCGAGCGCGACATGGGTACCGAAGGGGCCGGTGCGGCCGATACTGCAGTGCGCGACGCGATCAATCGCGGCGCGATTCCGGGGCCGCGCCTGCGCATCAGCGGCAATGCGATCGACATTCTCGGCGGCCACGAGGATGCAAACTCCTACAATCCCGACGAGCATGCGCAGCCGAACGCAACTTACGCCAACAACATCGACGAACTCGTCACGGTGATCCGCGCTCAAGCCAAGCTTGGCGCCGATTTCGCCAAGATCTACGAGACCGGCAAGGACCGAATTGCCAGTGGCGAGTTCTCGACACCGAACCAGTACAGCGAAGACGAACTGCGCGCCGCCGTGCGCGAAACCGCGCGGCTTGGGCACAAGGTCGCCGTGCACGCGACCGGCGAACCCGGCGCGGGGATGGCCGTTCGCGCCGGCGTCGCTTCGATCGATCACGCCTACCAGCTTGACGAGGCGACGATGAAGCTGATGCGCGAGCGCAATATCTTCGCCGTGCCCACGTTTGCCGTTCTGGAATATTTCGCCGAACACGCGGCCGCGCCCGAGGCCGGCGCGCGCTATCGCGCGATCCAGGCCTACCACATCGAACAGTTCAAGCGGCAACTCGCGGCGAAAGTGCCGATCGCACTCGGCTCGGACGTCGGCCCATTCCCGCACGGCACGCAGGCACGCGAGTTCGTGCTGCTCGTGCAAAATGGCATGACGCCGCTTGCCGCGATCCGCGCGGGTACCTTGAACGCTGCAGCCCTGCTCGGCTGGGACAAGGATATCGGCCGGCTGGCCGCGGGCTGTTACGCCGATATCGTGGCGGTCCCGGGCGACCCGCTCGCGGACATCAGCTCACTGCAGCGCGTGTCCTTCGTGATGAAGAACGGCACGATCTATCGACAGTGACGTCAGGAGCGTGGCTGTGCGCGTTGCCGCCAGACGCGGATCAGCACAAAGCCGACAATGGCGCCGCCGAGGTGGGCAAAGTGCGCAACGCCAGCCTGCGTGCCGGTAACGCCGAGAATCAGCTCGAGGATCATGTAGCCGGTGACGAAAATCGGCGCCGGCACCGGAATCGGCACGAACATCAGCGCCAGCCTTGCGTGCGGATAGAACATCGCGAACGCGAGCAGCAATCCGAACACGCCGCCCGATGCACCGACGGTCGGATAGAAATTTCCCGGCTGGAACAGATACATGACCGCGAGTTGGGCGCACGCCGCGCCGAGCACGCAGGCGAAATAGAAGATTGCGAAACGCCGTTCGCCGAGCACGTTTTCGACCGGACCTCCGAACATCCACAGCGCCAGCATGTTGAACAGGATGTGCGTCGTGCTGCCATGCAGGAAACTGTAGGTGATGAGTTGCCACGGCTCGAACCCGATCCGGACGAACGAACCGTGACCCAGCGACTCGACATGCCCGGGACCCAGTGGCCACAGCGCAAAGTTCACCAGAAGACCGTCGCCGCCGCCACTTTGTTGCAGCAGGTAGACCAGCACGTTCGCAACGAGCAGCGATGCGGTGACGCGCGGCAAATTCGGCATGATCGTGTTCGGCCAGGAAGGGATGTTGGGTCAATAATGCCCGATTCGGTCCAGTCCGCGCACGTCGCCGCGTAACTTGTTTGCGGCGGCTAAACCGTGGTCGACTATCATGTAACGGCGCTGCAAGCGTGACGCGATCGATTGATCCGGAAACGGTTATGCTGAATGCTTGGGCCGGGTTTGTTGCCAAGGGGGGAAGAAAACCAATGGATGAATTTGCGCGTTGTCACGGCCGCCGCCTTGTGCAGGGCGGACTGTTGGCCCTGGTTGCGTCCGTCTTCCTCTCGGCCAATGCCGATGCAGCGAACTGGACCGTCGATGTCGGTGGCGCGCAGCTCGTGTACTCGCCCGCGACGCTCACGATTACCGCCGGCGATACCATCACGTTCACCAACCAGGGCGGTTTCCACAATGTCGCGGCCGACGACGGGTTGTTTCGCTGTGCGCAGAATTGCAGCGGCAGTGGCGGGGATCCGGATTCCACGCTGTGGAGTTCGACGGTCACGCTGGCGTCGCCCGGCACGGTCGGCTATCACTGCGAAGTTCACGGCGCTGCTGGACTGGGGATGTTCGGCACGATCACCGTGCAGCCGGCGCCGCCAGTGCAGCCTCCGCCGCAGTCCGCAATCGACACTGTTCCTGGCGGCAGCGTGGCGCTCTATTTGCTGCTCGGTGTAGCGCTGATCGTCGGCGCCCGACTGGGATGGCGTCGTCATTCACGCGCCGGGCCTGACTTGCCCCGATAGGCCGCGCTTCAACCGCGGCGGCGGTTGATTTCGCGATGACCTGCTGTCCGGCGCAATCGCAGCAGCGCGGCGAGCACGACGACGAATGCGAGCAACGCGTCGTTCCTTGCATTGCCGCTGGGCGCAGGATCGACCGACGCCGGTGGCGGCGCCGCGACGACTTCGATGGTTCCGTACATGCCGCTGCCCGGCGAACCATGGGGCTCGCAGAAATAGCCCACGGTACCCGGATTCGGAAATGCCACGGTGGCAATCCAGAACGAGTCGCTGGCGTTTCCGCTCCCGCCATGGCCATCGTTGTCGCAACCGTGCGCGCAGCGGAACGAACCATCGTCGGCGACGGCGTTATGGTACCCGCCGATATTCAAGAAAGTGACGGAGTCGCCCGCCTGGATTGTCAGGAACTGCGGCGAGAACGCGACTTCCGCACCGCCGGACTGCACGTACCACTGCTTCGCGCATACGTCGAACGTGGACAGCAGCGATGCAAGCGCGACCAGCATTGCGCTGGCAATACGAACGGACAAGCCGTAGCGGCAATTCATCTCGTGTCGGATCGTCCGCCTTCAGGTCGTGCCGAGAAACTTCATGTAGCCCAACGCCGGATCATAGCTCGATGAGGCGTCGAAATTGCTCAGGTTCGGGAAGATCAGGCCGATGTCGGGATCACTCAGGCCGAACCAATGCGCGAGCGTCGCCGCGTACTGGTCGACGGATGTGGTCGGAATGATGCGGCCGTTACCGTCGCCAGGATCGTTGAGGTTCGGCGACGAAACGCCGTAACTCGACGGCGTCGGATTCACGAGGCTAGGCATGACCAAGCGGTAATTCAGCCCCGCGAGCGAACCGTCGAAACCGCAGCCGTTGCCGTAAAACTGCCCGCCCTGCACCGCGCCACCGAGAACGAAATGATGCGAGCCCCAGCCGTGATCGGTGCCGCCGTTGTTCGTCGTCATCGAGCGGCCGAAGTCTGATGCCGTGAATGCCGTTGCCACGCTGGCAAGTGTGCTGGGTCCGCCGGGCGTCGTGATATTCACGCTGTTCAAGGCGCCGTAGAAACTCGCCAGTGCACGCGAGAGGATCGGCAACAATGCGGTGTGTTGATTGAGCTCGTCGCTGTGCGTGTCGTAGCCGCCGACGTTGACGAAGAATACCTGACGATGCAAGCCGGCCACGGGCGTCTTTACCGCGGCCCATATCATCTGGGCGACGGTCTGCAGCTGGCTGTCGAGATTGAAACCGGTTGCACCAGTAAAGAAGCTGTCGAACAGTTGTGGCGGGTTTGGATTCGCCTGAGACGGCAAGGGACGTGCGGGGGCAAGGGTATTGATCACCGTTGTTGCGGTCGACGAGGCATGATTCATCGTCGCCGCGTAGGTGCGTTCGAGCACGTTGGCCTGTGTACCGTCTGCATACAGTGCACTGAAGGTCGGCTTGAGGGTACCCGGGAACCCCACCTGCAACGGATCCTGGGCGTTCATGATGTAACCGTCGATGGCCGATCCGCGGATGAACGCATCCTGCCCTGACAGCGACATCAGCATCGGCACAGGCGACGAGTTTGCGCTCATGACCATGTCGCAGATGCGACCGCCCCAGCCGGTTACCGGCGTGTTGCTCGGCGGAGAAGACTGCCAGTAGGCGGCCTGGTCGGAATGCGAATACAGCTGCGGCGGCAGGTCCGGATGTGTGTGCAGGTATTGGCTCTGGGTCACCGGCCCTACCAGTGTGCCGACGTTCGCCATGATCGCGAGCGGGCTGTTCGCTTGGTTGACAGCGCCGCCAGTTCCGGCATCGATGGGTGCAGCGCGTACTGGATTCCGTCGCCCGACGTCGCAGTCGCATTGAGCGGATGCAGTGTCGAATAGCCTAGATCGGCAGCGCCGCTGAGCGCGAGCTGCGGGCGCACCGGCTTGAGCACGCCGCCGCCACCGTAGAAGCTGTGGAAGTCGGCTGGCGTGTACGGCACTATCGTGTTGAAGCCATCATTGCCGCCGTATAGAAACACACAAACCAGCGCCTTGTAGTCGCCGAACGAATAGTTCGACACGCGCGTGGCCGCCTGCAACAACTGCAGGTTGCCGAAGGCGGAATACGCGCTTACACCGCCGAGCGCGGCGCTCAGCGTCTGGCGAATGAACTTGCGGCGATCAGGTCTCATGGCCAGCCCCTACTTCTGAATCATGTATTCGGGCGACGTCAGGATCAGCATGAGCAGAGCGTTGACTCGCTCCTTGCTGCTTCCGCCGAGAGAGGTCAGGTAGCTGAGCAGCGCTTGTCGCATGAAAGGCGACATCTGCCCGGACATGAACAGCGTGTTGTAGCGGTCGATCAGCGCCGCGTTGCCGTTCGCTGTGAGGTATGCAGTATCGGAAGAACGATCGACCGCAACCTCGCCCGGTGGTCCATAGCCGCTGCAGACCGGCGCGTCGCTGACGTCGTAGCCGGATCCGTAGAATTGGAAAATCGCATTGGTCGAGTTGCTGATCAATGTATCCGTGTTGATCTGAAACTCCGGCCCGAGCAAGCCAGCCGCAGCCATCTCGCCACCGGGCACGTAACCGGGCTTGAAGAAATTGAACACCGTGTCAGCCTTGATCGGCGCCTGGCCGACGCCGTTGCCGTAGATCGTATCGTCGGTGCCGTACGCAAGGTTGTAGCCCGCGTAGCGATAGGGTGCATTGGCGTAGTCTCCGTGCGCGTACAGCGGGTTTGCGGTCCCGCACTGGTGTCGCGCTCCCATCGCGCGCCAGAAGTGGGTGATACGCAGCAACGGTTCGCGTAGCTTGCCGAAGACCTCCGGATCCCGGAATTGTCCGTAACGCGCTTCGGGATCGAGCAGGATCGCCCTGACTACAGCTTTCAAATCACCGCGTTGATTGCTGCCGTTGTTGTTGAACACGTTGCTGACGCGCCTGACGTATTGCGGACTCGGGTTGCTCGTAACGAGTCGCTGGATCAGTTGCTTGCTGATGAACGGGCCGACGTTCGGATGGTTGAAGATGTTGTCGAGTGCGAACGTGAG
>Ga0157376_10000241_pt1 | contig 38280 bp, 37 predicted proteins | sample M45metaG_FD_121801 | JGI IMG/M metagenome (GOLD analysis project Ga0157376, IMG submission 121801) | Miscanthus rhizosphere microbial communities from Kellogg Biological Station, Michigan, USA - M4-5 metaG | ecosystem: Host-associated > Plants > Roots > Rhizosphere > Soil | place: USA: Michigan...
CCAGGAGATCGACGCGATGAAGACTTTGTTACAAGACATCGAGAGCCATCGATAGCTGTCGCGCAGCCCGGCTGGGTTGACGACGAACGGCAGCAGCATGGAGGCCGCAGATTGACGGATGTGTTCGTGTGGCTGCTGCTACTGGTTCCGGCGACGGCCGCGGCCGCGTATCTGACAGGGCCCGCGTCGTTATGGACTTTTGCGGCCGCCACGCTCGGCGTGATCCCGTTGGCCGAGTGGATTCGCCGCGCGACCGAACATCTGGCACGCCGCGCCGGCCCGGCCATCGGTGGCCTTTTGAACGTCTCGTTCGGCAACACGGCGGAGCTCGTGCTCGCCTTGTTTGTGCTGGCCGCCGGCAAGCCCGACGTCGTGAAAGCCCAGCTCACCGGATCGATCATCGGCAACAGTCTGCTCGGACTGGGGCTGGCCATCGTCGTGGGCAGCATCGGACGCGACAAGCAGACGTTCAAGAGAGCCCGGGCGAGCCAGCTTTCCAGCCTGCTGGTGCTGTCGATGATCGGACTGCTGCTCCCCGCGCTCTTCGATTACGTCGTCCGCGGCAACGAAGCCACAGTACGACTGTCACGTGACGAGCACTTCAGTCTGAGCGTCTCGGTGGTCCTCATTCTCGTCTACGTGGCGAACCTGATCTATACGCTGGTCACACACCGAGATGTCTTCGCATTCGCCCAGCGTGACGATGAGGCGGCCGGCCCAGGCGGGACTGATACCCCCTGGCCGATCTGGAGGGCACTGGCGGTATTGGCCGTTGCGACGACCGCCACCGCGCTCGAAGCCCATTTCATTTCTGGCGCTCTCACGCCCACGGCCTTGCGGCTGGGGCTGTCGGAGTTCTTTCTCGGCGTCATTCTGCTGGCAGTGATTGGCAATGCGGCGGAGTACGTTTCGGGCGTCTACTTTGCGCGGCAGGACCAGATGGGACTGGCCATCAGCATCACGGTCGGTTCGACTATCCAGATCGCGCTGCTCGCAGCTCCGCTGCTAGTGATCGTGTCGGCAATCGTAGGTCGCCCCATGAATCTCGTATTCTCGAGCCCGCTGGAACTTATCGCGATCGCCGCCGTCACCTTCACGGTCAACGCCATCGCCCAGGATGGTGAGACGACGTGGTTCGAAGGCGTCCTGTTGCTCGCGATCTACATGCTCTTGGCATTGGCGTTCTACTTCGTATGAGCCCTGGCACGCTAACACCCGCGGTGCAGGACTGCAAGACGGCTGCGCGTAAAAAGCAGCCCTGGTGCGAGTAGTCCCAGCCTCGCCATCACAACCCACGGCCGGCAATGGAGGTTTGCCGCTTGGACGAGGCGCGCGGTCCAAGCCAGAGCCGAGGCCGTCCTTGACTCGCCTCCCCGCGGTGTGGGAGTCCGTGGGTACCACGTATTGGGCGGTCCCCTCACGGATGGCGGTTATCGCCATCGGCCTGTCGGTGGTCATGATTCGCGTCGACGAAGGGGTGACGCCGAACTTCATCGGCACGCTGTCGTGGCCCCGGCGGTCCTGAAGGCGCCCGGGCTGTGCTCTCGACCATCGCCGGGTCCATGATTACCGTCGCCGGTGTGACGTTCTCGATCACGATCGTCGCTCACGTTGGCGGCAGCAGTTCGGTCCTCGATTGCTCGCAGTTTCCTCCGCGATCTGGGCAATCAGATCGTGCCTGGGACCTTCATGTCGACCTTCATCTATTGCCTGTTGGTGCTGCGCACCGTCCGGGGCAACGACGACGCGCAGGTCGTGCCACACCTGGCGGTGACGCTTGGCATGCTCAGCCTGGGCGTGCTGATTTTCTTCATTCATCATGTGTCGATGTCGATCCAGGCCTTCCAGATCATCGCCACTGTGGCGGAGGTTTCGAAGGCGCGGTCGTCCCGTCTGTTCCCGGAACGGCTTGGCCATGAACGAGCGCCCCTCGCCGCGGGCACAAGCACTCTGCCAGACGACTTCGACCGACATTGCGTACGCCGCGCGCGCCCACGCCAGCGGCTACGTCCAGGCGAATGACGGTCCCGCACTGCTGACGCTGGCGACCGAACACGATGTCGTGCTGCGGATCGGCGCTGAGCCGGGGCGCTTCGTCCATCACGGGACAACGTTGGTCATGGTCTGGCCGAGCGCGACCGTTAACGATGCGCTCTGCGAGTCGTTCCGGCGTGCCTTCATCATCGGATCCGCGCGGACACCGACGCAGGATGTCCAGTTCTTCGTCGAGCAGCTGGTCGAGCTCGTGATCCGGGCGCTCTCGCCCGGCATCAATGATCCGGGCACGGCCCGGATGTGCCTCGATCGGCTCGGCCACACGCTCTGTCAGATGGCCACGCGCGAGATGCCTGCCTCCTGTCGGTATGATGACGATGGTCACCTTCGGGTCATGGCCCGTCCGGTGGCGTTCGAAGCATGGCGGCGACGGCATTTGACCAAATCCTTCGCTACGGTCGGTCAAGTGTGTCCGTCACCGTTCATCTGCTCGGCGTCATTCGGGATGTCGTCGGATACGTAACGCGGGAGCAAGACCGAGTGGCAACTCATGCAACAGGCCGCCTTCATCATGCTCAACAGCCGCGAAGCGGCATTCGGTGAAGCCGATCGAACCTTGGTCGTGGAAAGCCGCCGCGCTGCCCTCGCGGCGCTTCAGCGTGTGCCGGCGAGCACGCCGCTCGAAGACTACGCGCTCATCGGCGACTGCGAAACAGCCGCCCTGGTATCTCGGGCGGGCTCCATCGATTGGCTCTGTTGGCCGCGGTTCGATTCGGGGGCCTGCTTCCCCGCCCTGCTCGGGACGCCAGACAATGGTCGGTGGGTCATCGAGGCGTCAGAACCGGGCGCACGTGTGAGCCGTCGCTATCGTCCCAACACGCTCATTCTCGAGACGCGCGTCGAGACCTCTGGGGGCGTGGTCACCGTGATCGACTTCATGCCGCCCCGCGGTCGCAACTCCGATATCGTTCGGCTGGTCCAGGGCGATCGCGGCTCGGTCGCCATGCGAACAGAACTGATTCTCCGCTTCGACTACGGACGGACCATTCCGTGGGTAAGTCGGCTGCCCGACGGCACGTTTCGAGCCATCGCCGGGCCGGACATGGTAACTCTCCACACCCCGGTTCCGCTTCGAGGGAAAGACCTCACCCCGAGTGGCGAATTCGAGGTGGCGGCCGGAACAACTGTGCCCTTCGTCCTGACACGCGGACCATCCCATCTGGCGCCCCCAGAAGCCATCGACCCCGACACCTCACTCTCGCGCACGGAGACATTCTGGACCGAGTGGGCAGCTCGCAGCCAATCCCGCGGCGAGTGGTCCGAGGCCGTCACGATCACTGATCACGCTGAAGGCGTTGACCTATGCGCCCACCGGCGGCCTGGTCGCAGCGCCCACGACCTCGCTGCCCGAGCAGTTTGGCGGATCCAGAAACTGGGACTATCGCTTCTGCTGGCTGCGGGATGCGACGTTAACGTTGCTGGCGCTGATGAACGCCGGATATTACGAGGAGGCGCGGTGCTGGCGCGACTGGCTGCTTCGAGCCGCGGCGGGCGCACCGGCGCAGCTGCAAATCATGTATGGACTGGCCGGCGAGCGGCGCTTGATCGAATCTGAGATTCCCTGGCTACCCGGCTACGAGGGCTCTCGCCCCGTTCGCATCGGCAATGGCGCCCACCGTCAACTGCAGATCGATGTATTCGGTGAAGTGATGGACGCCTTGCATCAAGCGCGCCGCGGTGGGCTCGACTCCCGTGATGAAGACTGGGCGTTCCAGCGCGCCTTGCTCGACCACCTCACCGCCATCTGGCGGCAGCCCGACGCCAGCTTGTCGGAGGTTCGCGGTCCCGTGCGAGCCTTCACCTATTCCAAGGTCATGGCCTGGGTCGCCTTCGATCGCGGAATTCGCGCAGTCGAAGAATTCGGCGTGGCCGGGCCCGTCGAACGATGGCGGGCCGTACGCCGGACCATCCACGAGGATGTCTGCGCGCAGGGATTCGATCGCCGGCTCGGAAGTTTCGTGCAGTCGTACGGCTCGACAGAACTCGACGCGAGCTTGCTCCTGCTGCCGACGGTGGGGTTTCTCCCGCCGTCGGATCCGCGCGTCCGCGGCACGATTGAAGCGGTCGAACGCCGTCTGTTCGTCGACGGATTTCTGCGCCGCTACGACCCGGCTACGAGCGATGACGGGCTGCCCGGGATCGAAGGCGCATTTGTCGCGTGCGGCTTTTGGTTGGCCGACGCGTACGTCCTTCTCGGCAGGCTCGACGACGCGCGACGGCTCTTCGAGCGCCTTATCGGTTTGAGGAACGATGTCGGCCTGCTGTCGGAACAGTACGATACGGGCGCGGGGCGTCTCGCGGGCAACTACCCGCAGGCGTTTTCTCATATTGCGCTCGTGAACACCGCACACAATCTCGCGCGCGCCAACAAGCCCGCGCAGCAGCGGTCGTCGTCGTAACCAGCGTCGAATCGATGCCAAGTCGCGAGACATGGCACACGCAACAGCGACACTGCGTCTCGAAAAGCTCTGGGACCGGAACATCACTATCACGACGCCTTGTCGACACAACCACGACGGCGATGCTGCTCAAGGGCGTGGGGGCGGGACGCATTCAGCCGCGAGCAGCGATCTGCCGGAGGCTGGTGATCAAGCCCATGCACTCGGCGACGTCCCAGCCCGAGCTCATGAAATCGATCCTGTAGCCTTCATCCAGGACACCGGTGGCCTTCTCGATGATGACGACGTCGCAGCTGTCGCGGCCGAGCCACCAGCCGAGCGTGAGGCCGGCAATCCCCGCCCCACAGATCACGACCTTCATGGTCGCTCCTACAGCGTGGCGAGCGCCACACTCATTGCCCCAACGCCGATATCAGTGTCAGGTTAACGAAGTTTTGGCCTCCGGCGTACGCCCCCGCGTACTGCTGGTAGAGCGTTTGGACCTCGTTGGGGAATCCCTCCGCAAGAATGCCGGACACCGTGTAGTCAGCGCCTTTCACGGCCGGATCGATCACGAACATGTACAGCACGCTGCCGTTCGCCCCTGGTTCAACCGCCCGAAAGACCTTCCAACTCGCCGCCTGACGCTTGCGCTCGGGTTTGTCGCTGGCCTGCAGGGCTTCTCGCACTTTCGCGATCACGGCTTCGAAATCAGCGGTCTTGTCCGGTTTGATGAAATTGAGTACGACACCAGCGTCTGAACCAAGGACATGTGTAACTCGACCGGCCGTCGCAGACTGGTGCGTCTCGGAATGAGTTCCAGATTCCTGTGACGCCGGTTCGGTCCCTCTCCGTGCGTACACATTGCGAATCGTGAGACTGGCAGCCAGGCCCACGAGGACGAACACCCCGAACGCCCTCACCATACGCCCGAGCACCACCCGTGGTCCTGTCGGCGTCTCCGCTGCCACCGTGCCTCTTCTCCTTGTCATTGGCCGCTCTCCTTCCCGGAGTCCAGAATCCCCTGCGATCGCAGAATTCGCCGGCTCCGTTCCGTCCGTTTTATGGTATTTTTCTACCACGACAATGCTTTGGACTCAAACTATTTGATAGGCGTGCGCGGCGCCGGCTGCGGGAGGATAGTCGCGGCTTTTCTGTTGGTGTCGCTCGGCACCGTAGCGTCCGCCGCGGCGCAGCCGATGCACGGAATCGTGGTCGATCAGACCGGTCTTCCGCTGCCCGGGGCGACGGTGCAGCTCATCGATGGGGACACGGTGGTCGCGTCGTTGACGAGTGGGGCGGATGGCAGCTTCGACATCGGCGCGGAATTGCGGGGGAGCACGGTCGTCGCGGCCCTCGACGGATTCGAAACCGCGCACGTCGGCCGGCAGTTGGCTGAGCGCATCGTGCTTTCCATCGCGCACGCCACCGAGACCACGACCGTCGTGGCTCCGACCCTGCCCTCTTCGTCGCCGACCGCATCGATGGCTGGCAGCAACCTGACCGCGACCACGGTCGCCCGGTTGCCGTCGTCACGGCTGAAAGCGCGCGAGTCGCTCCCCCTCCTGCCGGCGATGGTCAGGGGAGCGGACGGACTCCTGCGTCTGGGCGGGGCGCGCCCGTACGACACCCCTCTCCTGCTTGACGGCTTCAACGTCACGAACCCCGCCACGGGGACTTCGAATATCAATCTGCCGTTCGAATCGGTTGAAGGCGTCGAGGTCCTGCGCGATCCGATGGCCGTCGTTTACGGAGGCTTGCTCGGAGGCCTCGTCCAAATCGTCAGCAAGCCCGGAGGCGACCAACTGCAGTTCGGGGTCCAGGGCTTTGTTCCCAGACTGCGACTCACCAGCCCGGGCTTCGGGCGCCTCGAGGGCATCTTCCCGCGTGTGTACGTCGGCGGCGCCGCGGCAGGTGGACGGCTCAGGTACTTCGGCGCGGTTGAGTACGACTTCGAGCGAATCGCTGTGCCTGACGTCACGACCGGAAGCGGCCCGAACCTCGTCGAACAGAGCGCCACCTTGTTCGGACGCGTCGACATACGACCGCACGATCAATACAACGTGACGATCGAAACCGTGGTGTTCCCCAGCGCGACAGATAACGTCGGCCTCAGTACCAGGCGCGAAGAATCCGCGTCTGTGGACATCTCCCAGCATGATCGATTCGTCGGTGCGACCAATCGGATCGTTCTGAACAACGCCAGTCTTGTGTCAATCAGAGTCGCCGTCCTCGCGCACGACACGACGATGTTGCCGAAGGGCGAAGGCTCTGCGCGTCTGTCGCCGTTCGGGTGGCGCCACAATTGGTTCGCCTTCGTTGAGCGGCATGCGACTCGGTACAGTGTGGCTGCCTCATGGGACCGTACGCTGTCGTTCGGCCGGCACGGTCACGCGCTCGGCGTCACGGCCAACCTGGCCGCTCAGCATCTGCGCGGCACCGTGGGAGAGAGTCCGGTGTTGGTTGAGGACGAACGAGGGCGCCTGGTTCGTCGTGTCGAATTCGGTGCACCTTCCACGCTCACTGGCAGCGACGCACCCGTGGCGCTGACGGCGCGCGACGTGTGGACCGTTGGCAACCGCCTCCAGCTCGATGCCGGAGCGCGCATGGATCGCGACAGTTCCTACGGCGCCGTCGCGCGGTCGGGTCGCGTGGGCCTCCGATATGCCTTCGACGACGATTCGGTCACCGTAATCCGAGCAGGCTACGGTGGGTTTGTTGGCAGGCTTCCGCTCGCCGTCGAGGCATTCGGCGGATATCCCGCGCGAATCGACACGGCCATCGACGCCGAGACTGGTTCAGTCCTGGAGCGAACCGTTCTTGTGCCAACCGTCGAACGGCTGCAATTGCCTCGAGCGCGGGCCCTCACGCTGCAGGCCGAGCGGCGCTTCGGCCGCCTGCTGGACGGACAGATCGGCTTCACCAATCGCCAGTCAACACATCTGGCGACCCTCGAGGTTCCGACCATCAGCGGCCCGGCCGCCGTCCGCAGTACGGGAACAGGGTCGTATCGCGAGCTCCAGTTGTCGGTGCGAAAAGCCTGGTTGCACGATCAACAGGTGTTCGTGAGCTATGTGCGATCGTCGGCACTTGGAGAACTCAACGACTTCGCCACGCTCTTCCAGCCGCTCGACGCGCCGCTGCTCCAGCCCGGAGGCATCTCCAGGCTGCCGGCCGACGCACGCCATCGCGTGATCGCGTGGGGTACGTTCAACCTTCCGCGGCGCTTCGTCGTGTCACCCGTCATCGAATGGCACTCGGGCTTCCCTTACTCGGTCGTTGATGAACGCTATCGATATTTCGGAACACCCAACCAAGCGATGTTCCCCCCCTTCTTCGCCGCCGACTTCATTCTCTTCAAGACCGTGACTGTTCGCCAACGTTCGGCCGATCTGGGGATTCAACTCTTCAACGCGACCAACCATTTCAATCCACGTGACGTGTATCCCGTCAGGGGGGCTCCCCGATTTGGGACGTTCACCAACAGTGTGGGGCCCGTTCTGCGGGGATTCATGATGCTCAAGTGGTGACGGAGGCTCTACTTCTTCGGCGCGGCTCCCATGGCGACGGTCTTGACCATGACCTTCTCGCCCGTGACATCCCCGGTCACCTTCGCCGTCTTGCCCGCCAGTTTGGCCAGATCCGCCTTCTCCTGAGCGCTCGACGTGCTCAGTGTGTAGACCTTGTCTCCCACGACGAGCGCATAGTCAGAGCCTTTGTCCACACAGACTTTGGTACAGGCGGCCGCATCCTTCATCGCGTGCTTGGCGCCGCACTTCGCGTCGCTGACGGTGCCTTCGAGCGTCATGCTCGCCGCCTGCAGACCGACGCCTGCCATCGACAGCGCACCCAGGATAAGGACTGCCACGCATGTTCTTGTCTTCATCATGTTCTCCTTCCGCAACCAGCGGCCGATGCGACGGGCATGAACGGGCCTCGTCGGATCAATGCATTCTAGACGCAATTATTTTGAGGTCAAATCACATAAATGCGTCCCTTGTCAGACAGTTTGAGCCCAAACCGATGCGTGCTAAGCTGCGAACATCGGCGCCGGTCCAGCCCATGAGGTTCCTTGGCTTCTGCCGCACATCCTCCACACGACTTTGACGAACAGACCGCCGCGTTCATCCACCGCGAAATCTATCAACTGGGTGTGCTTGTTATTGTGGCGATCGCCGCGTTCGTGCTCACGCAAGCCGTTGCCGCCAGCAATCGCGACATGAGTCTCCGCGACGCCGCCGAGTGGTACCGGCGCGGTGAGTCGGCGATCGCCACCGGTGACCTCGATGCGGCCGTTGACGCGTTCCGTCGCGCCAGCGGCAGAAACCGGAACAACAAGCCCTACCAACTCGCGTTAGCCCGCGCGCTGGTGCGCAAGCACGACAACGACGGCGCCCAGAGTGTCCTGCTCGCACTCAGGGACTCCACTCCAGAGGATCCCGATGTGAACCTCGAACTGGCGCGGGTCGCGGCGGAGAGCCACGACGTCACGGGCGCCCTGCGCTTCTATCACAACGCCTTGTACGCGCCGTGGCCGAGCGAGCAAGCCGACGCCAGGCGCCAGGTGCGGTTCGAGCTGGTCACGTTTCTCCTGACGCACAAACAATCCCCGCGCGCGATCTCCGAGCTGCTGGCCGCGAGCACGGATCTCCCCGATGACGTCGGCGTCCGGCTCCAAACGGCGCGGCTGTTCGCGCAAGCTGGTGATGCCGGGCATGCCTTGGATCAATTTCAGCAAGCGCTCCGGCTGGCCCCTGAAAATCCGGAGGCGCTTGGCGGCGCCGGCCTGTCCGCGTTTGCCCTCGGCAATTACGGACTCGCCCGCACCTATCTCCATCAGGTGGCTGAGGCCTCGGAGGACCTGGCGACCACGCGTGAGGTCGCCGATGCGGTGCTGTCGAACGATCCGTTGGCCAATCGTCTCGGGTCGACTGAGCGGCGCCGGAGGCTGACGGCCAATTTCGTGTTCGCCCAAAACCGGTTGGCTTCGTGCCTCGAGGAGCCTGGCAGTCTGCCTACCAGCGACGCCCTCACGCTGCTGAGCGAGGCGCAGACGTTCGAGCCCCGTTTGATGCCGTCCGTCCTGGAACAGGACGTCGTGGAGATGGGCGCCGACCTCGTCGATCGCATCGAGCGGCTCGTGCTTCAACGCTGCGGCACGCCGACGACGCTCGATCGGGCGCTGGTGCTCATTGGCCGGCAGCATGGAGGCGAGACGCGATGAACGTTCCCACCTCCGTTCGGGCGCAGCAGCTGCGGTTGCGCGAGAATCAGCTCTTCCTGATCCTGACCATTGTCATCGGGATTCTGGCGGGTCTGTCCGCCGTGCTCTTCACCGTCGCGATCGAGCAGACGAGTCACCGGTTGTTCGGGCTGGCGCCGTCCCGCCTCCGTCTCTTCGCCATTCCGCCGCTGATGAGCATCGTCACAGGCTTGTTATTGGCCAAGGTGTTTCCGGACGTCCGCGGCAGTGGGGTGCCACAAACCGAGGCGGCGTATCACCTGTCAGGCGGCGTGATCCCCTGGCGCGTACCCTTCGGCAAATTCCTCACAGGTGTGCTCTGCATCGGATCGGGTCACTCGATGGGACGTGAAGGTCCGTCGGTGCAAATCGGTGCGGGGCTCGCCTCTGTCGTCGGGCGATGGCTGCGGCTGTCGCCGCAGCGAGTCCAGGATCTGGTGCCGGTCGGCGCCGCGGGAGCGCTGGCGGCCGCCTTCAATACGCCCGTGGCGGCGGTGTTATTTGCCCTGGAAGAAATCATCGGCAACATGAACGCGACACTGATCGGTTCGACGGTCGTCGCGTCGGTCGCCGCCGTAATCGTCGAGCGTTCGATCCTCGGCAACGAACCGCTGTTTCACGTTCCCACGTACCGACTCGTCCATCCCGCCGAGCTGCTAGCGTACGCGGCCCTGGGCATCGTCGGTGGAGCCGTGTCCGTGCTGTTCAGCAAGGCGCTGCTGTGGCTGCGGAGCGTGTTTTTTCGCCTCCCAGCGCGGACGAAAGCCTTCCAGCCGGCCATCGGCGGGCTCGTGATCGGCGCGGTGCTCGTCTATTCGCCCGCGATCATGGGTGTCGGGTACGAATACGTCGATCAGGCGCTCAATGGCGGTCTCCTGTTGAAGACGATGGTGATCCTGTGCTTCCTGAAACTCGGCGCCACCATCGTCTCGTACGCGTCGGGCAATGCCGGTGGCATTTTCGCGCCTAGCTTGTATATCGGCGCAATGGCCGGCGGAGCTGTCGGGATGGCGGTGCACCGTCTGGCGCCCTTTCCCACGGGCGACATCGGTGCGTACGCACTCGTCGGCATGGGCACTTTGTTCGCCGGCATCATCCGGGCACCGATGACGTCGGTCTTCATGATTTTCGAGATCACCCAGGACTATCAGATCCTTGTGCCCCTGATGGTCGCCAACATGCTGAGCTTCGTGATCTCGAGGCACTATCAACCGGTGCCCGTGTACCACGCGCTGCTTCGTCAGGATGGTGTACATCTCCCATCAGCGGCGACGTCCACACGGGGATCAGTGCGAACCGCCGACCAGGTGATGAGCACGGAGATGTGGTTCCTGCCGCCGGACATGTCGGTGGCGCAGGCATGGCGGGCGGCCCAGGAGCGAGAGGACCCCGCGTACCTCGTCGGCACTCGCGACCGGTTGCTCGGAACACTGACACGAGAGCAACTGGAGGACCTTCAGGCGACCGGCCGTGCCAGCGACGCCGTGTCCCTGGTCGTCGGTGACGCGTTCGTGCATGCGCATCCGGATCACCCGATCGACGTCGTGCTCGATCGCCTCTCGGAGAGCGGCGGCGTCCTGCCGGTCGTGAGCCGAATCCACGCAAGGCGCGTCGACGGCGTGATCACGCACGACAGCTTGTTGAACAGGCGTACAGCACGGCCGTCGTAACCGGCGCGTTCACACTTCGCTGAGTTCCTGTGCGATCTCGGCGAGTACCCGCCGCGCGGCGCGGACATTTGACGCGCCGATTCGGTTTAGCACCTGTGTCACCACTTTCTCCACCGTTCCCGGCGAAGTCCGCGTATGGATCACCGCGCCGGGCTTGAGCCGGAGTCGTGCGCGCCGGCTGTCACCGGGATCGCGTGTGCGCTCAAGGAATCCCTTTGCGACCAGGCGCTGCAGAATTCCCGTGATCGTGCTCGGATGCAGGCGGACGATGTGCGCCAGCTCCCCGGCCGACAGTCCGGGAAACTGACCGACCACCCTGAGTACGAGTCGCTGTGGTCCAGTGATGCCAAGTTCGCCTTCCATCCGTTTGGACATCCGCTGGAGGCCGTGCTCGATAGACCAGAGGAGGCGCATGAAGTCCAGAACTGGGCCGAGCGCGTACTTGGTATCGGACTTTGCGCGGGAGGTCATGGCCTCGATGATACCGCGATGAGCGTCGAACCCCCGAGGCTCTTTGGTCTCACCTCCCGGGCGCGATCGAACCGAGATTCTGCCCGCGAGATATGGTTTGACCTCAAACTATGCATCGGTGTACAGTCCAGGCTGGTTCCCGATTGACCTTGGAGGTGTGTCCATGTCTGTCGTGAAACGCTGGTGTCCCGTCCTCGTGGTCGCGGTCGTTGGCGGCGCCTGCCACCATCTGCCGCCGGCCTCCACCCCGTCACGCACGGTGTCGAATGCCCCAACCGTCCCGGCTCGCCCGCCCGCACCACCTCCGCCCCCCAGAGCCGCGGCCCGTCCGGCGGCGACGCCCGCCCTCAGCGAAGCCGAGCAGTTTCGTCGCAAGTCGCTGAGCGAGCTCAACGCTGAGCATCCATTGAGCGACGTGTTCTTTGACCTAGATCAAGACGTCCTGCGGGAGGACGCCAGACGTGTCCTCCAACGCGACGCAGAGTGGCTGGCCAAGTGGCCGCAGACGCGCATCCGCGTCGACGGCCAGTGCGACGAGCGAGGAACGGCCGAGTACAACCTCGCGCTGGGCGATCGGCGGGCCGGCACGGTTCGCATGTACCTGACCGATCTCGGGGTGAAACCGGAGCGGATTCAGATGCGCAGCCTTGGAAAAGAGGCGCTCTACTGCCATAACGAGACTGAATCGTGCTGGTCACAGAACCGGCGCGGTCATTTCGAAATCACAGACAAGTAACCGATTCGGGCGCCAGAGGGCGGCCAGCGTTGAGTGGATCGCTCCGGCCTTCTGGCTGAACCGTCCCGGAGCACTGACACCGCGCGTGACACGGCGTCGGGCTAGTGTTCCTGCAGTGTGAAAGGGCCGCGCATGACTGCACGGGTGGCCTTCGAACGCCGCTGGAGAGTCCTGATCGTCAATGGCTTTGCCGACGGCCTCGAGATGTACGCGGACTTCCTGCAATACCAGGGTCTCGAGGTCCGAGGCGTCGCGCGGCCCACGACGGCCCTTCGGATCCTCCGCCGCTTTCGACCGGACGTCATCGTGACCGATTTTGCCTTTCCTGAAGGCCGCGTGGATGGCGTGACCTTCGTCAGTGTGTTACGGCAACAGCCGGGTCTTCAGGATCCCGCCGTGATCGTCGTGTCCGGATTCACGCAGCCGACTGACGAGCGGCGTGCGCGCGCGGCAGGCGCCGATGCGTTTCTCATGAAGCCCTGCCTCCCCGACCGGCTGCTGATCGAGATGCGGCGATGCCTCGCTCTGCGGCGTGCTCTGGCGCCTCGAGGAGCGCGGCGACCCACCCTGGTCCGGCGAGGATCGTCGGCAGAACACCCCGGCCGCCGCTGAGGCGCCGGCTTTGGATGGAGGGTTGTCAATGGCTAACGCCGTGTATTTCCTCTGCGCTGCCACCAGTGCTGCGTGTGCCGTTGTGTTATTCAGGATGTATTTGCGCCATCGTTCACGTGTCAAGCCGCTGATGTTCTGGAGCAGCCTGGCGTTCGCCTGGTTCGCCGTGAGCAATGCCCTCGTCTTTACAGACTTTGTCGTGCTCAAGACGGTGGATTTGGCTGTTGCTCGAGCCGCCACCGCCTGTCTGGCCGGTGCGTCTCTCCTGCTCGGCCTGATCTGGGAAGCCGAATGATCGCGAGCTTCCTCAACGGCGTCGCCGCAATGGCGTGCCTGGCGGTGGCCGCATTCTTCGTCCGCTTCTGGCAGGAATCCGCGGATCGGGTGTTCGCCTGCCTCGCGGCCGCGTTCTCGATTTTCGCAATCAACTACGGCCTGCTCGGTCTGCTCCCGTACCCGGACGATCGTCGAGCCTATGCTTTCGCATTGCGACTCATCGGGTTCGTCGCGATTCTGGTCGGCATCATGGTGAAGGGTCGAGAGCTCGCTGAATCCATGCGATCGAGTGACCGCGAAAGGGTCGACTCGCCATCCGTACGCCGGTTCAAAGAGCGGCGGTGACCGAGAGCCACCACGACCCACCGGTATAGCATCATAATTGTTTGACCTCAAAGTATCACGGTGATACGATGACGACGCCGAGGGGTACTCCATGCATCGACTGTTGTCGAACGTTCACGCCCTCAACGCACGCGCGGTTCTCGCCGGCACTCCACACCGCTACGAACTCACAACTTTGAGGGCCTGCCGTTGAATCCGAGCGTGAACGTTATCGCCCGAGCTCCCCCCGGGTTGTGCCCTCGGCTATCAAGAGACCGCGAACGGCCGATTATCTGCGCCATCCGTGCACCGACCGCTGACATTCACCATACGGCAGTGTGAACGCGCGCACACACCGACGAGAGCAACTTCACATGCGGATTCTCATCATCGACGATGACCCGGCCATCCTGAGCTCGCTGCGGATGGTACTGGAATACGAGCGGCACGACGTCGTGTGGGCGACCACAGCCGAGGCCGGCCTTGCGCTCTTTGAGTGCGCGGCGCCGGACGTCGTGCTGCTCGACGTTGAGATGCCCGGTATCGATGGCCTCGACGTGCTCAGGAGGTTGCATGCGACACACGAATCCACTCCGGTCATCATGATGTCTGCGGAGAGACTCGCAACGTCTGAAGCGATGTGCGCGGGCGCGGCGGCTTTTCTGGAGAAGCCATTTAAAAGCACCGCGGATCTCCTCAAGGGAATCAAGGCAGCGATGTGCGCGGCGTGACGGCCTTGTCTGGACCATCCCGGGAATACCTTCGCGGCAGCGCTCGTCGTTGCACCACGCGGTCGGTGACACGGGGCCTGCAAATAAGGAGTTTCGACATGATCCTGTTCCGTCGCCGGAAGCGTTCGTCTCGCGGGTCGCCTTCGATGGCCGCCGATCTGGCTCCGCCGGCCTCGGACCAGGCGCGGAGCTCTCGCGAGAACCCGTTTACCGTTCCCATTGGCCTCGGCGAAACCCGGGATGCGCTGCACCTTCGGATCGTCGTGCCTGCGGTCAAACGTGAGGACTTGAATCTCAGGATCGACGGGCAGATGCTGCGGCTCACCGGCGAGCGCCGTCCGCCAGCGGGATTTTCCGATGACGGTCGATGTCACTATGCGTTGACCTATGGCGTATTTGCACAGGATGTGCTTTTGCCGGACGGCCTGGATGTGCATCGAATGGACGCCCACCTGCATGAAGGCGTGCTTGACGTCCGCATTCCGTTCGCTGGCGACGCGCACTCAGCCTTCTCGATCGGAACGATGGCGGTCGTGCCGGACTTTCGGCCCTTGCTGAGCAGAGCGAGGGGTGCGGAGTCGTAGTGTTCCACAACTCGGACGGGCGAGCAGTCGTCGCGGATCGCCCCGGGGCAGATTCCGCGAATTCCGCGGAACCTGACAATTCATCGCCGACGCGGCCGCAGCTCTTCGTTATCCTGATTCTGTCTTTTGCCGTGGCCGCGGTCCTCGTCTGGGCTGCGACACTCGGCGTCGGTCATGGGGGCTCGGCCGGAGGCTAACCACTCGCCGCTCGCAGACGTGCACGGTTCGGAATCACTAGCTGCGTCGTACGGCAGACAGGCCTCACCGCGTGCCCGGGCCGAACAACCCTCAACATGTCGTGAGGCCTGACGACATTTCGCGGGCTGTCGTTTCCCCGTACGGACTCCGCCCAGTGCCCGCCCTGGCACCTCGGTTGCACCACACCAAGGTAAATGCCCCTCGCTCTGCAGGAAACGACATGACGCCGACGGCATCCGACACCATCACTCCGGCCACCTCGTCCGATCTCGACGGGCTCGGCGCGGGACTCCTCCTCTCATGAGGCCGCGACGAGCCGCTGTGGTCAGCGCAGCGTGCGCGCTCGGCCTTGCTCTTTCTATCTGCTCCGGCTGTGGCGGCTCGCGGACCGCCAACAGCCCCGCCACCGCTGGCGAAGGCACTCCGCGCGTGGACCCGTCGACAGTCGGCGGGATTTCCGGCACGGTCACGCTCGACGGCACGCCGCCACCCAACGCTGCGATCATGATGAACGCGGATCCGGTGTGTCTGAAGGAGAACAAGACGCCCCAGTTCCAGGAAACCTACGAAGTCAAGGACGGCAAGCTGGCGAACGTGTTCGTCTACATCAAGAGCGGCCTGGGCAAGTACGCGTTCGATCAGCCGACGGATCCGGTGATTATCAGCCAGAAGAATTGCCGCTACTCCCCGCACGTGTTCGGCATCCGCGTGGGACAACCGTTGACGATCCTCAACGACGACCCGACCTTGCACAACATTCACGCCCTCCCGAAGAACAACCCGGAATTCAACGTCGGCCAGCCGGTTCAAGGCATGAAGATGAACGAAACGTTCACGGCGCCGGAAGTGATGGTGCCGTTCAAGTGTGACGTGCACGGATGGATGAACGCGTACGCGGGCGTGCTCGACCATCCGTACTTCGCTGTCACCGCCGCCGACGGCACCTTCTCCCTGACAGGCGTGCCGCCGGGCTCGTACACGATCGAAGCGTGGCACGAGAAGCTCGGCACGGCGACGCAGAGCGTCACGCTCGGCCCGACGGAAACCAGGACCCTGGCGTTCACGTTCACGGTTGGCGCGCCGACTACGACGGCCCACTGAGAGGAGGTGTCCCCGAACCGATGGAGCCGGAAGCACCGGATTTCCTCGACAGCCAGGCGCGATGGCTCGCGGCCTGTATGGCGCGTGAGTCGGCGCGCGCCGATCGCATGTTGAACGATCCCTACGCTTCGCATCTCGCCGGCGTGGCCGGTGCGCGTCTGTTCGAGGAGCAGACGGATGATGGGCGCGCCTTCGCGGCCGTGCTCGCGGTCGCGGTCGCCGACGACCTAGTGCACCGGGCTGTGGTCGATCACCGTCTGCACTCGGTCTTGCATCTCGGAGCGGGCCTCGACACCCGGCCGTACCGCCTCGGTCTGCCGAACGACTTGCGCTGGGTCGAACTGGACCTCGACGCCGTCTTTCTCTACAAGATCTTCCGCCTGGCGCACGTCGCGCCCACGTGCCGCGTCGAGCGCGTGAGCGTCGACGTGACCGATGTGGCGCAAAGGACCGGCGCATTGCGCCGCGCGACACACGGCGTCGCCCGCGGCCTTCTCCTCACCGAACACCTACTCGATCGGTTCACACTCGGCGCGCTGAAGGAGCTCAGCACACGGATCCCGGGCGGGCTTAAGTGGTGGATTCTGGGAACGCCCCGCGCCGAGCCTGTTGCGCAGGACGACGCAATCGCCGCGATCTGCGGAACACGATGGAAGGTCGCCGACCGCAGGCTGCTGGCCCACGAAGCGCAGCGGCTGGCGCCAGGCCGCCACACGCCCTTCGTGGTTGATCCTGTTCCGGCCGGCGACGCCGAATCAGTAACGGCCACGATCTGGCTGCTGCGTCGTGTGGCGTGAGTGACCAGCCTCCCACACCGCACGACGCCTCGCGTGGTTGTGTGACATCAAGCGATCATAAGTTCTGGGCGCGGAACGCACCTTGCAGCCTCCAAGAGCAGGAGGTGACGCTTATGAGCGTGAGAGCATTGTTTGGGTGTGGGGTGGCGATGCTGCTCTTACCGGCAATGGCGTTGGCAGAAACGCCACAACAAGTGCAGCAGGCGTTGGAATTCACCGTCACGGTACACGGTGAATCGCTCCCAGTTCTTGAAGGATCACCGTCCGAGCACTTGATGTCGTTCAGCGGACCCATCGAGATTCCTGGCGTCGGGCTTCCCGCCGGCAGCTACCTGTTCCGGTTTATCACGCCGTCAATCGTGCAAGTGACCAGCCCGGACCGGTCGACCGTCTACGGCATGTTCCTGACGACGCCAGCGTCGCGGCACGATGACCGGGACAATCAGGAGATGACGTTCGAGAAGGCGCGCAACGGTACGCCAGCCAGAATCGAGCGTTGGTTCTTTCGGGACTCGCCGAACGGAGTGGCACCGGTCTATCCCCAAGCCTAGAAGCCGGGAACCATCGGCAGCGGGTTGCGATTCGGCAGATAAGGAGAAACTACCATGAGACTTGATGTGAAGGCGTTCGCATTGACGTGCGCTGTCGTCTGGGGACTCGGCGTTCCTCTTCTGACGTGGTGGGTGATGGCCTTTGATGGAGCCAGTACCGGTCCGACCTGGATTGGGCACATCTATCGTGGCTACAACCTGACCCTCGCTGGGAGCCTCATCGGAGGCGTGTGGGCGTTCTTCGACGGCCTGATCGGTGGGGCGCTGTTCGCCTGGCTGTACGACTTCTTCGGCACGCGTGGTGCGGACGCCCACCGTATGGCTGCCTGACACAGGCGGCCAGACCGGTCGCTATGCGGCGGACGCGGGGGGTCACCCAGCACTCTGCGCCGCCGCGCAGAGGCGCTGCGTCCGGCGCAGCAAGTGCTGGTCGCTTGCCGGATCGACGGGCACGTCCACACCATCGTCAAGCGACAACTCGATTCTCAGCCACCAGTGCGGCTGGTAGACCGCTTCGCCTGGGATGCCAGCCAGCGCACCTTCAGAACCGTAGGTGACGAGGAATTGTGTAGAGCGACCGGTCGCTCGCTCCCGCACCGTGTATCGGGCGCGGATCAGATTGTGAAACGCCGACTCCCCGACGCGCAGGTCCGCGGTCGGCTCCGAATGGCGGAGCAGGAGATCGTACACCTTCCCCTGGTAGACGTAGGCGACGGACGACAAGGGTGGACCCGCGCCGGACACGCTCGAGCCCATGAGTCGTGCGAATGCCGTGAGGAAGCCGGGCTCAGCATCGGACGGCCTGGCGACCTGATGCGCTTCCCAATGCGCCGATGTGCTGAGCGCATCGAGCAATCGGGGAAGGTCGCGATACGACAAGTCGCCCGGGTTGCGAACCGTCGTCACCCGCGCGCGATCTGTCGTTGTCGTCACCAGGGAACATATGGCACCGAATCGCTGTGGCCCAAGACCTTCGCCGGCGCCGGCCTGGACGTCCCCGCGCGATACGGCGTCGCTCAGCGTCCGGACGCCGAACACCTCTGCTTCATGGTTGTGGACGCGCTCCTGGAGGTACCCCCACTCATTCAGACCGCGCGGCGCCCGCTGCGGATCCGAACCGATCAACAGACTGATGGCGCTGACAGTCGAATCCTGCTGCCAGGTGATGCGCGCGGTGCCGACGCGGTCGCTGCCCGCCCACAAGAAGAGTTGCCGGACTTGTCCCGCGATGCGGTGAAGATGCGAAACCACTGCCGGTACCGTGGGCGCATCCTGCGCCGCGGCCACTCGACCGCCGAGCGCAGTCACGCCGTCACGAACGACGGCCGGGATCCCGAAGACCAGGGCCGCCGCCAGCCCAAGCCGAAGCGTGATGCACCAGAACAAGGATTTCTCCATCCGCGCGGCTCGGCCCCTATCTGGCGACAGCCGCTGTCTCGTGCACGAGCCGGCTGCCGATCGCCACCCAGTCGACGACGTGCCACCAGGCTTTGATGTAGTCCGCCCGGCGATTCTGATACTTCAAGTAGTACGCGTGCTCCCAGACGTCGAGCCCGAAGAGCGGCGTGCGGCCTTCCATCAACGGGCTGTCCTGATTCGGCGTGCTCTCGATCGACAGGCGGTTCCCCCGATCGATCACCCAGACCCAGCCGCTGCCGAACCGGTGCATGGCCGCCTCCGAGAATTCGTACTTGAAGGTCTCGAAGCCGCCAAATGCGGAGCCGATCGCATCGGCCAGCGCACCGGTGGGCTGCCCGCCGCCACCCGGGCTCATGCTGAGCCAGAACATCGAGTGGTTGGCGTGGCCCCCGCCGTTGTTGCGAACGCCCGTGCGGATGTCGGGCGGAAGAGCGTGGAGGATCTGGAGGAGATCCTCGACGCTCTTGTCCTGCAGCTCAGGGTGGTTGACCAGCGCGGCGTTCAGGTTCTTGACATAGCCAGCGTGGTGCTTCCCGTAGTGGAGTTCCATTGTCTGTCGATCGATGTACGGTTCCAGCGCGTCGGCGCCGTACCGAAGATTCGGAAGCGTATGAGTCATGGAAGATCTCCCTGGATCGGCTGCGCGGGACGGCCCGCGCGAGTTCAGGGCCCGGGAATGCGGGCCCTCCGTTTCAGTAATCGCAGGGAGCAAGAGCGGTACCGCGCACGCGGCGCGTGCGGGTTCTAGCGAGCGCGCTGGTCGAAGATATCGACGAGTTCCTTGAGCTGTTTGAGCTGAGCGGCCGCACCCTTCGTACCGGCCTCCGGCACGCAGTGTTCGACATGAAATTTGAAAACGGAATGGCTGATGCGTCGGAGCGCGGCCTCAGCGGCCGAGAGTTGCTGCAGGATGTCGACGCACGGCCGCGGAGCCTCGATCATGCGCCGGATGCCGCGCAGCTGGCCCTCAGCGCGATTCAGCCGGGATACGAGGTTTGCGCGGAGCGCCTCTTCAAGCATATCGGGACCTCAGTGATCGCTCGTTACGGTACAGGGGCATAGTATAAACAATTCGACAGGATCACCGAACCGCGATATGTTGCCAGGCTTCTCGAAATGTCGTCACTCCGATGCCCAGACGCGGTCGGAACTCTGCCGTGAAAGCCGCGACGCGCGTGCTCGTGCGCGCCAATGGTCGTACACTGAAAGGTGCCGTGACGCTGAGCGTACGCTCCACTCTGGCAACGCCACCCCTCCAGGATCGGCAGTCGGTCAACATCGAAGAGGCGCTCGTGCAAGCCGCCAGAGCACTCACCTCGCATCTCGACGTCGACGGTGTGTGCGCCGCCGTGCTCGACGCCGTCGAGAACGTGTTCGGTGCGAGGTCCAGCTGGATCCTGCTCTTCGACCCCGGAATCAAGCAGCTTCGTACGGTGTGTGCACGCGGGCTGGGCAGCAACGCGTTCCGCGACCTGAAAATGCCTCCCGACGCCGGCATCCTCGGCATGGCCTTTACGAGACGCACGGTTATCTTCGTGCACGACGCGAAGGCCGACGACCGCTGGTACGATGCGTCGCGCGTTCACGAGGCGCCGCTCCAGTCGGTCTTCGCGGTGCCGCTCATGTCGGCCAACGAGGCGCTCGGTGTGGTTGGCCTCGACTCGCCGGACTTCGACGCGGATCACCCGCCGGGAGAAGCGGACATCGCACGCCTGGAAGCGCTGGCCGCCCAGGCCGCGATTGCGATCGCCAACGCCCGGCTGTACAGCGCGAGCGAGGAGGACCGCCGGCGTCTGCGCTCATTGCTCCAGGAGCAGAAGCGTCTGCGCGACCATGTCACTCATCTCGAGGAACACGTCCGGGTCACCGGGGTTTTCAGGGAGATCGTCGGCCAGAGCGCGGCGCTCAAAGAGACGGTCGAGCAGGCGGCGCTTGCCGCGCCGGGCGACACGACGATCCTGCTGCTCGGAGAAACCGGGAGCGGCAAGGAGTTGCTTGCCAGATTCATCCACGAGCGAAGCAGCCGGAGCCGAGGCCCGTTCGTGCCGGTCAATTGCGCAGCCCTGCCCGAAGCACTGGTCGAGAGCGAGCTCTTTGGGCACGAGAAAGGCGCCTTCACGGGCGCCATCGCCCGCAAGCCCGGCAAGTTCGAAATCGCCCATCGCGGCACAGTGTTCCTCGACGAGATCGGCGACCTGCCGAAGGAGGCGCAGGCCAAGCTGCTGCGGGTGCTGCAGGACCGGCACGTACAGCGCGTCGGCTCCACGCAGTCCGTCGAGGTTGACGTGCGGGTGGTCGCCGCCACCAACCAAAATCTCGAGGAGGCGATCGGGACCCGACAGTTCCGGCCTGACCTGTACTACCGCTTGAGCGTGTTCCCTGTGCGCCTGCCGCCCCTGCGCGAACGGCGGGACGATATCCCTGAGCTCGCCCGCTATTTCATGCGGCATTTCTCGAGCAGACTGCGCAGGCATCTCGACCGCGTCACGCCGGCCGCGCTCGATCGGCTGCGGGCGTACGACTGGCCCGGCAATATTCGCGAACTGCAGAATGTCATGGAGCGGGCTGTTATCCTGAGCAAGGGCACCGCGGTCGACGTCGACGCGATCCAGATCGCGTCGGTCACCGCGGAACCGCACCGTGTCCGGCACGCACCGGGGGTCTCCGGCGTGACGCTTGCGGAGGCCGAACGCCGGGCCATTCTCGCGGCCCTAGAAGGCGCGCACTGGCGTGTCAGCGGAAGCGGGGGCGCCGCGGATCGGCTCGCGGTCAAGCCCACGACGCTTCACGCGAAGATGAAGAAGCTCGGCATCCGTCGCCCGGCTGACGACTTCGCGACGCAGAACGAGGACGCCGGTCGCCACGCTCGGATCGATCCGTAAACCTGCCCCCGGCGGCGTCAGGGGATCTCGGCCGTCGAGCTGATGGCCTGGAAGTTGCCTCCCTTCCTTTATGCGTGGCGAAAATCTCTGTCGTTCCGAACAGCAAGGGTTATCGAATCTTGCTCAGGGGTCGCCTGACGTCGGGTGATCTGCGGCGGCTGGAGCGTGCCTGCGGGAACGCCCTCGAACACCGGCTCGCGCCGTTGGAGCTCAACGTCGAGCGGGTGCTCAGCATCGATGCGGCGGCGCGCGGGTACCTCGAACGGCTACGCGTGCGGGGCGCACGCATTCGCGGCGACCTCGACGCTCTGCAGCAGCCGCCAACCTGAAATCGAGTGCGTGCGGGGGTCTCGGGATCATGCGTGGATACGCACGATCTCGACGGAGCACGGCGCGTGATGCGCGACGGCGTCCGACACGCTCCCCATGAGAAACCTCGCCAGGCCTTTCCGGCCGTGCGAGCCCACCACGATGAGGTCGGCGTGCCAGCGCTGCGCATCGTCGAGGATGACACTCCGGACATCGCCGTCTTCAACGGCCGAGGTGACCACGAAGCCGACCGTGCGGAGCTTACGGGCGGCCTGCTCGAGGAGTTCCTCCGCACGCGTGTGCTCTTCGCTCTTCGCAAGCAGGACGTCCGAATACCGCCAGGCACCGGCCGCTTCCGCGAGCGCGACCGGGAATGGTTCGACGACGTGCAGGAGCCGCACGTGCGTCCCTTCGGTTCTGACCTGAGCCGTCAGGAGTTCCGTCGCCGCCTGCGAGCATTGCGAATCGTCGAGTGCGACCAGAATGTTCATGGTGCTCCTTCAACCCTGCTTCAGCTGAGTCACGCGATATATACACTACCTGGGTATAGTATAATATCGGCAATAACAAGATTCGCCGTGAACACCGATGTTTGAATATGTCAACTCGCAGAAGCAGACGAAAAGCCCAGGTCATCGTGCCCTGACGACGATCGTTTCGGTTGTCGTCCACGTCGTCGTCCTGCTAGTCGTGTTCCTGATCCCGATCATGTACTTCACACCCGTGCTGCCGGCGAGTCCGGAGATGCTGGCGTTTGTGGCCGCCCCGCCGCCCCCGTCACCGCCGCCGCCTCCTCCTCCGCCGCCCGCGCGTCCACCCTCGCGCCCTCAGACGCCCAGGCCAAACCCGACTCCCATGCCAGGACGTGAGACCGCGCCCGTGGAAGCGCCGCAGTCGATCGAGCCCGAAGCGCCTCCGGTGCCGGGGATCGACGCGGGTCTACTGGGCGGCGTCGAAGGCGGCGTGGAGGGCGGCGTGGTCGGTGGGATTGTCGGCGGTCTCGTATCAGCCGCTCCCCTGCCGCCGCCGCCACCGGCGCCTACGGCAGCACCGGTACGGGTCGGTGGGCAAATCAAGGCGCCCGCACTAATCTCGCGCGTCGAGCCCGTGTACCCGACGCTGGCGCAGGTCGCGCAGGTCGAGGGCGTGGTGATTCTCGAAGCGACCGTCGACGAGGCTGGATGCGTGGCCTCCGTACGGGTCCTGCGATCGGCCGGGTTGCTCGATGACGCGGCCGTTGAGGCGGTCAAGCAATGGCGCTACTCGCCGCTGAGACTCAATGGACATCCGCAGTCCTTCGTGCTGACCGTCACCGTCGCGTTTCATCTGGGATAGTCCTGATCGCACGGCGCCGCCTCGCACGGATCTTGCTGCTGCGTTCAGCAGGCCATGACGCCAGGCACCGCACTTCCCCGTTCACCTTCCGATCTTTTAGGACGAACGACGACCCCGGCAGCCCGCCTCGGTGCCGCAGAGAATCCAACGGCAGGCGAGGTGGACGATCGCTCGCCGCTGCTGTCCCGGCGACACTGGATCGGGCTGGCTTGGGGCGCCTTCACAGCCGCATCAGCGGTGGCGCTCGCGTCGACCGGGCGCATGATGTTCCCCAACGTCCTTAACGAGCCGGCGCAGCACTTCAAAGCCGGGTTTCCCCGCGAATACCCCGTCGGCGTGGACGAGCGCTGGAAGGACAAATTCGGTGTCTGGCTGGTGCGGACGGCCGACGATCTCGTCCAGGACACGAGCGGGTTCTATGCGTTGATTGCCGTGTGCACGCATCTGGGGTGCACGCCGAACTATCTGGACGCCGAACGGAAGTTCAAGTGCCCCTGCCACGGGAGCGGATTCCGGCTCACGGGCATCAACTTCGAAGGCCCGGCTCCACGGCCGCTCGAACGGGCGGCCATCGGGCTGGCGGATGACGGTCAAATCCTCGTGGACAAAAGCCGCCACTTTCAATTCGAACTGGGTCAGTGGGCCGCCCCTGAAGCGTTGCTGAAAGTCTAACGGCCCGCCCATCCGGGCCGACGCCTTCGCTTCGCGCCGGTAAAGACCTCGCATTCGAAGATTCGACACCCCGCGACAAGTGCTTGCTTTAGCTTTGAACTCAAACTATTATGCCGAGCTTACGCGACGCTTACTCGCTTTGGTTGCGTCTGTTTTAGGCCGCTGTCGGAGTCGCGTTCATTGCTGAGGGAGGATACATGCCCGCTAGGAAGCTCACTGGCGAGTCGTCCTCAGGGGGAGGCTGGCTCGTCCGCCTGCTCGTCGTCACGGCCATCGTGGCCTTGCTCCCGTCACTGGCACATGCTCAGTCGTCCATTGCCGGCATCATCCGGGACGCCTCGGGAGCGGTCCTCCCTGGAGTCACAGTGGAGGCGGCCAGCCCCGTGCTGATCGAGAAGGTGCGCACGACCGTGAGCGACGGCACCGGCCAGTACCGCCTCGCCGACCTTCTGCCTGGCACCTATACGCTGACCTACGCGCTCACCGGCTTCGCCACCGTGAAGAGGGACGGCGTGCAGGTCACCGGCGCCGGCGTCCTGACCATCAACGCTGACCTGAAAATTGGTTCGGTACAGGAGACGATCACGGTGACAGGCGAAACCCCTGTCGTCGACGTTCAGAGCACCCGCCGGCAGCAAACGATCTCCGACGAGACCTTGAAGGCGATACCGGCGACCCGCGGTTACAACGCCCTCATCTTCCTGGTGCCCTCGGTCAGCGGTGGCAGCAACCAGATCGACCTGATGCCGGCCATGCGCATCTTCACCAGCCACGGCGGGCGTGGCAACGAAGGGCGCACCCTCGTGGACGGCCTGAGCACAGGGTCGGCCTTCAACGGAGGTGGCGCCTCCGGGTACATCATCGACACCGCCAACGCGCAGGAAATGCAGCTGACGCTGTCGGGCGGCCTCGGGGAGAGCGAGATGGGCGGCACGTCGGTCAACTTCGTCCCCAAGACCGGTGGCAACACCTTCAGCGGCCAGGGCTTCTTCAGCACGGCCGGTCAGTGGTCCCAGGGCAACAACATCGATGCCAGTCTGAAAGCCAAAGGTCTCAGCCAGCCGTCGGCGCTCTACAAGAACTGGGATGTCCAGGCGTCGCTCGGCGGCCCGATCATCAAAGACAAGCTGTGGTTCTTCGCCAACTACCGGGACTTCGGCGAACACGACGACATCCTCGGGATGTGGGGCAACCTGAACGCCGGCAACCCGAACAGCTGGACCTACCAGGCGGATCCGAACCTGAAGGCGCGCAACGCCGTCGCGGCCACGGTCACGGCCGCGCGCCTCACGGCACAGGTCACGCCGCGCAACAAGGTCGGTTTCTTCTTCGACAACCAGCTCCAGTGCAACGGCTCGGCCATGACCCAGGACGCCAACAACTGCCGCGGTCGAGGTACTAACTGGGTGGCGAGTGGGACGACGAGCGTCTCGCCCGAAGCGGCCAGCGGCGCGCAGGGCACGGTGGCCGGCGCGTTCGGCTACGCCGACTCGTGGCAGCGCGTGGTCCAGGGCACGTGGTCGTCGCCACTGACCAGCCACCTCCTCCTGGAGGCGGGTGTCTCCAGCTACATCAGTAAATGGGGATGGATGGAGCCGCCGGGCGCCATCACGAACCTGAACCAGGTGCAAGAACAGGCGGCGCTGAGCGGTGTGTTCGCGGACGGCACACCATGGGCTACGCCTGCCGGGCTCACCTACCGTGCGCTCGACTGGAACTTCAACAACATGCAGAACCCGACCACGTGGCGAGCGTCGGCCTCCTACGTGACGGGCGCGCACAACATGAAGTTCGGGTACGTCGCGGCCTACAACCGCACGGACAACCAGAACCACTACAACGACACGCGCATCAACTACCGCTTCCTGAACGGCGTGCCGAACCAGCTGACCATGAACCTGGGCGAGTTCCTGATCCTGGACCGCAGCCAGTATCACGGCTTCTACGCGCAGGATCAGTGGACGGTCAAACGACTGACCCTTCAGGGTGCAGTTCGGTACGACCGCGCGTGGAGCTGGTCACCAGAAGGTCAAGGTGCGACAGGGACCGATCTGTTCCGGTCCGCCCCCGTGACGTTCCCGTACACGGTTGGCGTGCCCGGCTTCAACGACATCACAACTCGGATGGGCGCCGCCTACGATGTGAGAGGCAACGGAAAGACCTCGTTGAAGGTCAACCTCGGCAAGTACCTGCAGCCCGCCAACAACCAGGACCGCTACACGCTGATGAACCCGGCCGGTGCGACGCGCTTCGCCCGCACGACGAACCGGACCTGGAACGATCGGGGCGGACTGGGGGTCAACGGCGACTACATCTCGCAGTGCAACATGATGAACCCGGCGGCCAACGGCGAATGCGGTCCGTGGCAGCAGCCGGCTTTCGGCCAGGCGCTCTCGGCTGCCCCGATCAACCCGGCGATCCTCGAAGGGTGGGGGGTCCGGCCATCGGACTGGCAGTTCGGCGTCTCCGCGCAGCACGAAGTGGCGCCGCGCACATCGGTGGAAGTCGGCTACTATCGCCGCTGGTTCCAGGGCTTCACCGTCACCGACAACCTGGCGTCGACCCCTGCTGACTACGCGCTGTACACGTTCACGGCCCCGCTGCACCCGAACCTGCCTGGAGGCGGTGGGTATCCGGTGACGTCGTTCAACCCGCGCACGAACTTCTCGGCGGCGACCAACTACACGACCTTCACCAGCGACTACGGCAACCAGTACCAGTACTGGCATGGCGTGGACGTGAACGTGAACTCGCGGCTGAAGAACGGCCTGGTCATCCAGGGCGGCACGAGCACCGGGCGCGGCGTTCGAGACAGCTGCGAGATCACGGCCAAGGTTCCGGAATCACTCCTCACCGGCGTCCCCGCTGTCTGGCAGCCGGCAGACTCGTGCCACGTGACCGAGCCATGGCTGACGCAGATCCGCGGCCTGACGAGCTACGTGATTCCCAAGGCGGACGTGCAACTGGCGGTCACCTTCCAGTTCAAGCCCGGGACACTCGGCTTCAACGGCAACGACTCGGCGACAAACGGCCTGTCGGTGAACTCCAACTATGTCGTGACCAACGCCATCGCCGGCACGCCGCTGCTGAACAATCAGCAGACGGTCAACCTCCTCCGGCCGGGCCAGCTGTACGGCGATTACATCCGCCAGGTGGACATGCGCGTCGGGAAGGTCCTCAAGTTCGGTCATACCCGCTCGCTGATCGCGGCCGACATCTACAACCTGTTCAACTCGAACGCCGGCCTGACCTACCAGCAGTCGTTCGTAGGGACGGGCTCGACGTGGTATTACCCGACCACCCTTCTGATGCCCCGTTTCGTGAGGTTCAACGTCACGTTCGACTTCTGAACATGGCCGGATTGGGGCCAGGGCTCTGAGCCTTGGCCCTTGCGCTGCCAGGACAATTGAGCTCGAGCGCAGGATTGCGCAGGCTCGGCTCAGGCACTGCCACGGTCCACGTTCGAGGTGCGCCAGCGAAGCACGTCGGATCGCGCCGCAAGACGGCCGTGGTGGGAATTAATTTGGATGTGGTCGATGCGTCTCTCGTCCCGACATCCACTGAAGGCCGGACTGCCTATTGGCTGGCGTTCAGCCTTGTGTATGTGGCATTCGATTACGAAGCCTGACCTGTGATTGAGTTCCCGGTGATATATAGGTTCCGACGATGCGATCCGTCGTTGTGTCGTTGCTCTAGACTTTGCGCGTCTCACTTCGCACTCGGACTGCTGTGATTGCAAAAACATCCGCGTCTCGGTCTGGGCGTCACGCGGCCTCGCGGACCACAGCCGCGCGCATCACTTTTGCGGAACACAATGGACTCTTAACCCCAAGGGGGCGTAGTCTCGTTCGGAGGATTACCTTCAGGCCCGGGAGGAAGCTTATGCATCCACGTAATCGTTTCGTCGCGCTCGCCGCCCTCGGCCTCGGCGCCGTGCTCACCGTTGGATTGCAGCCCGCGCTCGCACAGACGAAGGAGCCGATTCTCGGCAGCTGGAAGCTGGATGTGAGCAAATCGAAGTTCGCCGGAGCGACACCTGTGCGCCGCTCGATGATGTTCAAAGCCGTGCCGAATGGCATCACACAGTCGATCACGACGACGACGGCCGGAAACGCGCAGATTACGTATCATCTGGAATACACAGCACAATTCGACGGTAAGGATTATCCGGCGGACGTCGCCTCGTCGTTCAACACGATCATGATGAAAAGGGTCGATGGTCGCACGCTCCAACGCATCGGTAAGGTGCAGGGGACCGTCGTCGAAACCGAAACCTACACGGTGTCGCCGGACGGCCAGATGCTTTCGGTGATGCAGCAAGGTGAGAACAACGGCGTTCCGTTCATGACCGCGCAGGTGTTTGAGCGAGAGTAGCGCACGCGGCCGGAGACTCCACATGGATCACGTCTATAAGACCATCGAGTTAGTTGGGTCTTCGACAACCGGGACGGACGATGCTATTCGCAACGCCATCGCCAAGGCCTCCCAGAGCCTGCGGAACCTCCGCTGGTTCGAGGTGATCGACACGCGAGGGCACATTGAAGGCAGCCAGGTCGCCCATTGGCAGGTGACGATCAAAGTGAGCTTCACGCTGGAAGGTAATCCGTAAGGGCTTCCGCACCGGCGATTCGCACGGCCATGGTGACTACCCAGATGCCGCCTGTAGGGTGCATAAACTCGCACCGCTCTCAGGCCGCGCTTGCTACTGGTGCAGTAGCCCTGTGGTCCGCAAAATATTGCATCCGGGCTGCCAGTTGTCCCATGGCCGCGAATCCGAAAGGTCGCCATGGGCGTGCGCCCTCGACGCTCCTGGCGTTTCATCAGGCGTTGGTGCATCGCAAGTATCGCCGACTGTTCTCGTCGAGCCAGTGCCGGCAGACGCCCGGACCAAAGGTGTAATGGCGAATTCTCAATTCGCTGCTTTGCACGCGCGACTCGTCGACGGTCGCTCGTGTCCACAGGCCCCCCGCGTCACGCGGGTATCGGCGTGTGGGACAGACCCGGCTGCCACCGATACGCCACGGAGACTCGTCCGACCGCCCGTGTCCGGCGGGCGCCCCGCCAACCCGGCCTGTGTGCGATACCCGTTGGAGCGCATACCTCACGGTTCACTGCGCACGTGAGTTCCATCGCGTCCACGTACGTGGAGACGGCCATCTAACAGATACGCCCGGACCCGACCCACGCCGATCCCCACCATGATCGTGCCCGCGGTGAGGACACTCGACACGAGGAGGACGATGGGCCAAATCGTGCCGGGTCCTACCCAGAACAGACTGGCAGTCAGGCCCGTCATGCACCCCACCCACAACGCCACCGGCCGAGCCCAGGGCGATCGCGTGTTGCTTGTTCCGACCAACGCCGTGAGCAGAAAGAACATGCCAAGGGTCCACGCCACGCCGGCCCCGGAATTCAGCCACCAGCCAGTCCACCCCTGCATGGCCGCCGCACTCACGGCACCCGTCACCAGCGGACCCAGTGTTTCAGCGGTGTCCCGTGTCATGATGCGCTCCCGTCGCTCTTGTGCATGAGCGACCATCGAGCCCGTTCGGACGCGCGCAACCGGCGCTTGAGTGTCGTCGCCGAGATGCCGAGCGCCTGGGCGGCGCGCCGACGGTCGCCGTCGCAGCGCGTGAGGATCTCAAGCGCGTATGCGCGCTGGTGTTCCCGGGCGACCTCCCGCAACGGTCGCACCTGGATGGGATCGGGACCCAGCCCACTGCGCACCACATCCGGCAAGTCCTCGACGTCGATCCGCGGACCGGTCGCCAGGACACACGCCCGTTCAATCGCGTGTTCGAGCTCGCGCACATTGCCCGGCCAGGAGTAACGGAGCACGTCCTCGAGGGCCCGAGACGTGTAGCCGAGGATCGGTCGCTGCAATCGCGTCGCGGTGTGCGCCAGCACCTCCCCCGCGAGCGTCCGCAGATCCTCCGGGCGCTCACGCAGCGGCGGGATCACGAGCTCAATGACGTGCAAGCGGTAGTACAAGTCCTGGCGAAAGCGCTGCTGCCGAACCTCCTGCCGGAGATCGCGGTGGGTGGCCGTGATGATGCGCACGTCCACAGGCCGCACTTTGGTCTCTCCGAGACGACGCAGCTGGCGTTCCTGCACGACGCGCAGGAGCTTCACCTGCATCACCGGTGAGGTATCGCCGATCTCGTCCAGAAACAGGGTGCCACTCTCCGCGGCCTCGAACATCCCGAGCCGATCCTGCACCGCGCCGGTGAAGGCTCCCCGCGCGTGCCCAAACAACTCGCTCTCTAGCAGTGCGTCGGCATACGCGCCGCAGTTGACGGCGACAAACGGCGCACGGGCACGGCAGGATTGGTCGTGCAGAAACCGAGCGACCCGCTCTTTCCCCACTCCGCTCTCGCCTGTGATCAGCACGGTCGAGTCGACGATGGCGACGCGCGCGGCCAACGCGAGCAACCGGCTCATGACCGGGCTCTCGGTGCACCACGGTGACGGGATCTTCATGGTTTGATCCGCGGATGGCTCCATCCGCTCAAGTGCCATCACGCCCGAGTTCCGTCTGCCATCTGCTGCACCGAGATGAGGCGTCATGGTGGTCCCCGATGATCGGAGTATGCGCGCGCACTCCGTCGGTGTCCTGAGCCGGTCTTCAGAAAACGTGAGAAACGCTGGGGACTAGCCTGCCCGCTCGGCTAAACGTCGGAGTACCGGCATCCATTCGGGGACTGCGCGTAGGGGCCGAAGGAGGGGATCGATCGGCAGCGTCCAGCCGGCAAACCCAGGCGGCGCCTCGGCCAGGAGGCGTTCGAGCTGGTGGGCGGTCTCGATCCACCGTCCCGTGGCGGCGAGCACGTGGGCCCGCGCGACCGCCGCTTCGATCGGGCGATGCTCCGCCAGGGCCGCCGCCAAGTGATCGGCTCGGGCGATGGCCTGGTCCGCACGTGCCTCGTGACCCAGAGCGCGCCACACCTGGGCGAGGCCGAGGTGAGCCGACACCATGTGTGGATAGAGCTCGAGCGCACGCCGGAACGCGTCGTCGGCCTCGTGAGGCCGACCGGCCCGCAGCAGGGCGAAACCACGGCCTTGCGAGACTTCCATCGCATACTCGCGGCCGTAGAGTCGATGCAGGTCGACGAGCTCGCGCTCGCGTTCGAACTCGGCCAACGCGTCGGCCACCGCATCCCCGTCGTCTTGCGCGAGCCGAACCAGTCCGCGCAACCAGTGGAGGCCTAGAGCCGGAAATCGCTCGCGCCGCTGAATCTGCCGATCCTGCACCTCGACGCCCAACCGCAGGACGGTGTCGGCCTGCGCGAGCTGACCGCGACTGACATAGACCATCGCCATCTGGAAGTGCGCAAAAGCAAATCCTGGATAGAGGGCCAGGGTGCCGGCCGCGGCTTCCAGCCGGGGCTCGCCCCAAGTGGCGTGGCAGAGTCGGAAGAGATGGCGCCACTGTGAGGGCTCCAAGGCCACCGCGCGGCGGGCGCTGGCCGCGGCTTCCGGGGTCCGCCAAGCGCTCACCAGGACCATCGCGAGGGTGGCGTGCGCCTCGGCGAGCCCCTCGTCCAGTTCGACGGCGCGACGCGCGTGAGCGATCGCGTCCGCCAACAACGGCTCGCCCGGCTCCGGATCCAACCGCGTGCTCTCGTAGAGGGCGAATTGTGCGGTGGCGAGACCGGCGTACCCAAGGGCATACCGTCCGTCGATCGCCACGGCGCGGGAAAACGCCTCAATCGCGGGCGGGAGGACGCGCGTGTCGAGGGTCTCGACGTGGAGCCACCCTTCAGTCCACGCGCGATACGCCTCCAAGCTCGAGGTTTCCCGGACGGCCAGTCGTGCCACAGCGCGCACGCGCACCAGGCCGAGGGTATGCGCCAAGTGCTCCACGATGGCATCCTGCAGCGCGAAGAGGTCGGTCAGGGGCCCGTCGACCTTGGCTTCCGCCAGTGTCTCTCCGCCAGGCGTGTCCACGAGACGTGCGGTAATCCGGACGTGACCGTTGGTCCTTTGAAACGCACCCAGCACGAGCAGCCGTGCATGCAGCGCGGCCGCCACCTCCTGGGGTCCCCTGTTCGCCCGGCCCGTCGCGTCGGCGACGCGTGAGCGATCCACCACATGAAAGTGCGCGAGGGCTCGAAGATCAGTAGTGACGGCGTCGGCAATCCCCGTCGCCAGCCACGCGCACTCGGCGTCTCCGCTCATGTTCTCGAAATCCAGAACGGCGACGGTGCGTGAGTCTAGCTCGGTGGTCACTGGAACAGGTGCCCGTTCCGGATCAAGATGCGTGGAGATGCCTACGCGCTCGACGGCACCAATGAAACGATAGCCGCGACGGGCGATGGTCTTGATGTACCGCGGTGCGCGGACGTTATCGCCGATCGCACGCCGCAACTCCGAGACCGCCTGCGCGACCGCGTTCTCCGTTACATTCGCGTCGGGCCAGAGGGCGTCGAGGAGGGTGTCCTTCATGACGAGCGTGCCGGCGCGTTCGAGCAGGTATACGAGCAGGTCCAGCAGCTGAGGAGTTAGATCGAGCGCATCGGGGCCTCGCCACACACGGTAGGCGACGCCGTCGACCAGAAAAGGCCCGAACCGGTAAGACGCCTGAGCCATCTGTCACTCGATGCCATCAGCGGCTAACTGGAGCGTCACCTCGACACGCGTGCCCTTGCCGTTGTCGACGACGTGGCGCCAGCAGACACGGCCACCCAAAGAGATTGAGAACCCTAGTCCGATGCTACCCGGGCTGAGCGGGAATCTGCCCCGCCGGGTTGCTTTTCTGCGTGCAATTTCGGCCCGTGGGATTACGTTGCGGGAAAGAAGGCTTAAACGGGTGACCTGAACGGGTGCCTCGGTCGACGAGAAGCAGAGAGAGTCACCCCAACCGAACCTAACCGTCGGACGGCACTGCTGAGGGGGCACCAGACGTTCCGGTGCAGAACCGGATGCTCAACACGAGTTCAAAGCTAGGGCGCGCAACCAGGGGTACTTCTAGTTGTCGTGTGTGGCCAGCTGACCTGACGGCCCCTTCGTTGCTCGCCTCTATGGCAGTCCGCGAGCCGTTTTAGATAGCCTCCCAGAAAGCAGCTAATCTGGTCCGCCGCCCGCCAGACTCCTAAGCCTTACCCCATCTCCGCACCTGAGGCGCAACATCTCGCCGGCGATTGCAAGCATGTCAGCGCGATCAGCTCCATGATCAAGAGCAGAGATGGCAAGTTCAAGAAGTTCTCCCGTGTCGTACCGCACTTCATTCAATGTTACCGCGAGCCCTCTGAGCAGTCGGCCTAACTGGACGGCGTGAGTTTCGGCCAGACGGCATTGCTCGAGCCTATAGAAAGTGAAATGATCCAAGGAGACGGGAGGCGCGGCCAAGACCAGAGTGACTGCAGCAGCGAACTCGGTCTTGAAGGCACACACCCACGTCACCATCGCCTGACGTTCGACGTCCGTCAGTGGCTGCGGAACGCCTCTGACCCTAGAGTTCCAGTAGTCAGACACCCAACTGTTCCAAAGGGTCGTAGCGCCATCAACAGTCAACGACTCGGTGATGCGACCGAACTCACTGGCCCATGCCGCACGCTCCTCGCCTCCTGTAACGTTGATGTACTGGAAAAGCCAGGAGTTGTCGTGCCATGGGTCCGCCTGTGAATAGGCTGCGATACCAGCCAGGAAAATCTCGAAGTTTCTCTTTTCATCGCCGAGATCGTTCATGCGACCAAATGTCTGCACAACAAACGATTTCATGCACTCGAACAGGGCTGCATTCCAACGCCCCCAAACAAGAAATCCGTGCCACGCCTGCGCCGCGCGAACAGCATCGGCATCCCAGTTGAAGAGAGGCACAATGTTTGCCTCCGTCCATGCACGGTCGGCGCTGAACAGGAAATGCACCTGACTCGCGAACACGACGCGAGCCAGCTGTGCGTTATTGCCGACACCTCCCAATAGCGCCTCGAATCTGCCCCGGCTCTCTTGCGGTAGGCCGTGCCATTCGTCTCGGGCCGCGGTCATGCGCTTGGACACACCCTTTATCCAGGCCATCGCGACCTGGCCAGCTGGATGATTGATGGCACTCGTCAGCCATTCGATATCGCCGTTTCTCGTTACGCCAGGAGGAAAAGCATCCGCCTGGCCTAGAAGGCGCTCGCCGATCCCCTCAAGGCGCCTGAGGTCATCGCTCGATAACGCCTTTCGGTCCATTGAGTCTTCGACGAAGTTGGCAGCGGCTAACGGACTCACTGCGCCAATTTCTGGGTTCGCGTCGATGAGATCGAGAACGCGTGTCCAAGAGTCGTTCGTAAGAGACGGACTGCGCCACGCACCCAAGAGACCTGCCCATAGTTCGCCACTCCACGTGTTGCGAGCCACCAGAGCGTCAGCCACACGAAGGGACCAGTCAGCAGACGCGACAGCAGCCTGTCCCAGAACAGTAATCAGCCCAGAGCGATCAGGGCCCTGAAAAGAGTGAGCCTCCGGTTGGTATTCAATGAGATAGGTCGCCGCTTCATCTCCCGACATCGCAAGCAATTCATCAGTGGACATTGGACTCTGCGGACCGACGAATCCGGTGCTGATCCAGTGATCCATATCTGGATGTTCGCGAGGGCCGAACTCTTGATGCTGCTGCTGAAGTCTTCCGAAGTGTTCGGCTGCGATTGTAGAGTCTGGTGCGATCTGGCGAAGCCACACCGCGACGTTGTAGCGTTCGTAGGCCACCGTTTGAGCTGCCTCGGGATCGAGTGCCACCGAATCTGGCAGAACGTTCGCCGCCATCGAATGCGCTATGAATCGTCGTTGTGCAGCCTCATCGGCGCGAGCAAACACAGCTCGCAGCAATTCGAACGTCTCATGCTTCAAGGATGACAAGTACAACCACCCGTGATGCTCAATTAGATCAAGAGCGGCAGATGGTGAAATGTCCGTTCGCCTGGCCGTGGCGTAGATCGCAAGTCGTCTGAGCAATAACGGTCGCGCAATGTACCACGACTCGATAGTCGCTTTGGCCACCTCAGGTTCGTGCTCCACGACCCAATCCAGCACGTCGCGTGCGATATCTATGGCAAGACCCCAGTCGTCGGACGTGTGATCCTGTTCGTGCTGCTCAATTGCTGACCGCTTGTTACTCATCGGATCCCAGTCATCGCCCCCGCGGCCAGCCGCTCGCAGAAGACTGAACGACTCGTGCACCCAGTCGGTAATCAGTGGTAGCAGTTCCACATAGTGCGTGGGAATCGTCTCCCTCAATGTTTGCCCCCACACCTCCCGCAGCTCATATGCGTCGCCTCGGAAGGCGACCTCTGCATCGAGGGCGAGCGGCCCATCACGGTCAAAGGCTGCCCACACGGGGTCGAACTGCAAACGAGGGCGAAGCAGACCCCGAAACAGCATCAGTGCGGTTTCAGCGTCTTGTTCACCAGCACACTTCCGCAGCAATCGACTCAGCGATCGGCTTGGTGTTTCGTCTGCCGTCACCAGCGCAGTGGCCCAGAGCCGGAGGACTTCCCTCGGCACGTTTACGCTTCGAACTGCGAGCTGGAAGGCGATAGCGTCAGCCAGCACCGCATTCGCAGTGCCAAAATGTTGTTGGACGAACGCGAGTGCTTCCCTGGCATGCTGAACCGCAAACCGCTCAGCAAACCAGCCTGCAAAGAGGCGAGGCTCGACCGCATCCAGGGGAGCGCGTCGTATCAATGGCGCCAAAAATCCTTCAGCCTCAGCCCATCGCAACCACTCGACGCTACTGGCCTGCTCGACAAAACATTGAAGCGTTACTCTGTCGAACAACGCCGCTTTGAGATAGTCGATGTTCTCGAGATCGAGTGGCGGTGGCAGTTCTACCAGTCGACCGATTCGAGCCCGATGATCGAATGCACCCATACGAGCGACGGCCGTCCAGTCCTTGACGGTCTCATCGATCGCGCCGAATTGATCGGGTGGCGGGCGCAACGGAAAATGGACCGGAACGATCCCAAGCTGCACCCAGTGGTCATCTCGGTCGTTTAGCGTAAGGGCAAATCTGGCTGTGCCGCCCACGAAGCTTCGCGCCAGGTACCGCATCACCGGGTCTGAATGGCTGTAGCCGATGAACAAGACGGCGAACTCGCGAAACATCTCCATCAAGAATCTCGTCGCCCATCCGTCCGCCAAGTAGCCGAGACCGAAGTCTCTGTCCGTCAGGACAAGCTTCGAGTTGGACCGTTCGACAGCGCCGTGAAGATAGATGAGGCCGTTCCACTCCCGGCCGAGCGGAAGCGCGGGTGCCGTGTAGATATCAGCCTGCGGGTAATTGGCGCGTACCGCTGTAGTGAAGTGTCGGTCAAAATTCGTGGTAACGATTCGCAGGACCGACTCACCACGGAACAGTTTGACAATCAGATGGTGCAGTCCTCGCGGCATGGATGCGGGAATATCGATCAACTGCCGAGCGCTCGCCTGGATGTTTACACCATGCTGCTCCACCCGTCCTAGGAACGCATCGAGACCTTCTCCCTCCTTGCGTGTGAGCGCACCGCCTGAAATTGCCGCTGCTAAAGAGTCGAAGGAAGGCAAGTTGGACGGCGGTCCCATCGAAACGCCAGCGCCGGCAAAGACGACCAAGCGCCCGTCGCGTTGAGCGGAAACCAGAGCTTGAGGTAGATCTACGTCACGGTTGATCCACATTGGCCCGCTCAGATTACACGAACCGCCTGAGAGAACCTTTGTGAGAAGTGCTGATCGGTGGGAATATCGCTGTGTCGTCCTATAGCCAGACCGCCTGTAAAACCCGGCGGGGCCCGTCTGAGTGCGAACATCGAGCTCCGGACGACGAGGGCCGCTGCCGGATGGCCGCTTCGCGCCCATTGGCGCGTACGCCCAGGCTTCAAGAGAAGGCAGCACAGTGACGACACGGAATGATGCCGGATACCGACGCAGCCTTGAGGTCCACGACACAATCGAGGCGCTCTATCCGCGAATCGAGCAGCATGCCGCCCGTTTTCGCGGGATGACGCCGGCCGATTCCCGATTGCCACGCCCGCCTGGCAAGATACCTGGATTGAGACTTGATCCGATGGTCTGTGCGCTGGCGATCAAAGCGGCCACGACGAAGCGAGCGGTCTTAACGCTTTGTGAACTGGAAGACGGCGACAATGCGATGGCGCTCACCCGCGTCTTACTCGAGAACGCGTGTCTCCTGGAATGGCTGATCAGAGGTCAGGGACGCAAGCGGCTGGAAGCTTATGTGATGTTCACCAGCGTCCAGCATGAACGCGTTGCTGCCACTCTGCACCGCCATGCGGACCGATTCGCAGCGGCCGGGGCGACGACGGATGTCGCATCAGATCCGTATCACCGGGCCGTATGGGCCGTGACCTTTCGAGATGAAAAAGGCAGACCAACGCGCAACGAACGTCCGACGTGGGAGTTCGACGACACGACGAAGCGGGGGAAGCCGTTCAAGGTGAGCGACCTCTTTCGCGAGATCGCCGACGGCGCGCACTCCTACGAGTACGACGTTATGTACGGAGCGATTGGAAGCGACATCGTGCATTCCGGTCCCTTTAGCCTGACCCACACCTTGCAACGCATCGGAAGCCGCCCAACGTTCCTTCTCGAGCCGACGCCCGTCCGAGAGATGTGCACAATCGCCCTCGCGCTCAGCAACGCGGCGATGTTCTTGGTACTCGACTCCTTGACCGAATACCTCGGGCTCGACCTGTCTTCTGAACTCGAACCGTTGAAGGCACACTCGAATGCGGACCCGTACTCGCACGGCGCGCAAAGTGCTCTGTAACGAAGCGATACGGCGCCCAATTGAACTCGTTGTGACATCCTCCTCGAGCCAATCCGTAAGCCGAGCGAAGCAACTCAGGATGGGCGGGGCCATCGAAGCCGCTCATGCTTCGCCAGACTACGTCGTTGAGGTCCCGCGCGACGGTCACCGTCACCGGTGCAGCTACGATCTTGAAGCTGATCCATCTTGA
>Ga0157376_10000247_pt1 | contig 37450 bp, 47 predicted proteins | sample M45metaG_FD_121801 | JGI IMG/M metagenome (GOLD analysis project Ga0157376, IMG submission 121801) | Miscanthus rhizosphere microbial communities from Kellogg Biological Station, Michigan, USA - M4-5 metaG | ecosystem: Host-associated > Plants > Roots > Rhizosphere > Soil | place: USA: Michigan...
AGGTCACGCGGGTCTTTGAGGTTCCACTTGTGGAGAGCTGCCGTGCCGCCAACAAACGGGTAGAGGGCGGCCATCTTGGTCCACAAGCCAGCTGTCTTGAGGCCAATGACCAGACCATCGAGTGTCTCGCCATATGTGGCCGCATCCAGCCCACTAGCGGCAAGATAGGCGGCAGTGTCTGGGTCATATGGTGATGCGGGTATACTACTGATTGTTGCGGCTGCTGTCGCGATACCAGCAACACTGACAGATAGGCTACGCCGACGAGTAGCTGTCGCGACTGTTGACGCAATACCTGTTGATGTAGCAACAATGGGCTTGCGTCTGGTCGGCTGTCCTGTTTCAGCAGCTACACCAGCCGAAGATACCGTTGGCAGGATTCTCTTACGAGCAATACTAGCCGTAGTTGCAGCTACGCCAGGTATCGTAGTTGGGACTACTGGACGCTTCCTGGACGATGTTGCTGAAGCAGTGGCAACACCCGCACTGCTGGCATTCAGACTACGAAGACGGGATGCGGTTGCTGTCGAACCAGCTACACCCGCACTGGCGGCAACCAGAGGTCTTTTACGTGTAACCGTCGCCGCAACGCTGCTAGCCCCAGATGCGCTACCTGTTAGATTGCGAGTGGTCCCAGTAGATACACCACTCGCCTTGAAGGTCGCCATCGTGATGAAATGACCCTGCGGGCTGGTCAGGGTATGGACCGGCGTCGCAGCGGCTGCGGCAGTCTGGATCAGGTAGCTTGAACAGGAGCCCAGGATGCTGCCGCCAGTGCCCTCGAAGCCAAGCGCCGCCGACCAGCCGCTGGGGGACCAGGTGCCGATTGTGGCGGAGTTGTCGAACTGGTCAATGGCGATCAGCAGCTCGCCATCCTCGGTGGGGGTCAGCGTTGGGCCGCTCATGACATCGGTGTAGTCAATGGCTTGGCCGGTCTGGTCGAGCGGTGTCGCCACTGACCCGCTGAAGGCGTAGAACTGCGCCGAGGCGTAGATGTCAGTGCCGGTCAGGGTCAGGATGTGATTGGTGCCCACCGTCGGCACCGCCACGTACGAGATGGCCGAGTTCCGATCCCCGCCATCGTTTTCCCTGGCCAGGACGTAGGTATTGCCCTTGTTGTCAGACAGCGTCGGTTTGTTTTGCGCCTGGCACCAGCAGACGACCAGCAGGTTCGCCCCGGTCGTATCAATCGCCGCCGTGCTGAAGGTGTCGTGGCCCTGCCCCGAGATCGACGCCACCAGAGAGTAGCCCGGAGGAGGTGTTCCGGTGGTACCCTTGCTGATCGTACCCGCAGCCGTGCTAGTACCAGATGCTGTACCTGTAAGATCCTTGTAGAGACTGGGAGCCCCTGTGGTGATCGTACCAGAAGCCGCGCTCGTACCAACTGACGTACCTGTAAGACTACGCTTCTTCGTCAGTCCGCCACCACTGGGGACTGATTTGAAGAACGCGATCGTTGACCAGTTGGCGGGCGATCCAGGCAAGGTCCAGGTCGGGTTAGCTGCCACTGCTGCCGTCTGGACCTGATATGCCAGGTTTGACATCTGGCGACCGCCACCGTCTGCGACCGCTAGTGGCGTTGAGAAGCCGGCGCTGATTGTCACCGGAGTTGCGCTGCTGTCCTGGCCCCCTTCAGTAGTAACGACCAGCACATTGGCGACGTCAGGAGTAATTGAGCCAGGTATCGACGTCGTCGACCCAGGGTTTGAGACGTGTGAGCTAGGCGATCCTAGCGGGCTAGCCGCTGCGTTACTATAGGCCGCGACACAGAGAGCCGTGAAATTAGACGTCCCCGCAATAGTGAACGTGTGCCCCGAACCACCTGTCCCTGTGGCATAGTAGATAGCATTACCACGAGGGTTACCGAACCCAGAGCCGTCAATGAACTCAGCCTGAGAGTAAGTGAAGCCCTTAGAATCTGTCAGGGTCCAGGGGCCGTTGATCCCGCCAACGCCGATGACGAACAGGTTTGCACCTGTAGTGTTGAGTGCACTGGTCGTGAATCCATGGGATGTGCCAGGGCATTCTGCAAGAGAAGCGATTAGAGCAATTGGTCCACCGCCACCACTAGCCGAAGCTGTGGTCTTACCTGCGGACGTGCCGATCAGGTCGACAGTGTACGCCTTGAGTAGGATACCAACGCCCGTCTTAGCACGGTTGGTTGCACTCAGTGTCGGCGCAAAAGCCGTTGCCGTCACCGGGTGACTCAACGGGTTGGTATTGTTATGTCCCAGTGCCGCCGCGCAGGTCGTGCTGTTGACCTGCTGGCGGTCGATGGTCATGTTGGCGGCAGCGGTGATCGTTGCGCTCGATCCCCAGCCGTAGGCCAGCACCTCGTAATCGCCCGCCTGTACTGTTGACGGCGCACCCGTCGACATCGCCGTGCTGTTGGCGGTGTTGGTGGCCGCTACAACCGCTGTGTCGAGGGCGATGTAGAAACCCGTCTGGAAGTAGGCCCCGCAGACCCAGGCAGCGATAGCCCCGACGTTGGTGAAATTGAGTGTCAGGCCCGCCGAATACCTCGCGGTGTAGACGCAGCAAAACTGCCCCGTACCCGCAGAGGCACCGTAGTTACGCGTCCAACCTGTTGGAGCTGCTGGACCGCTCGTCACCCAGGCGTTGGTGACGACTAGAACAAGGAAGTCTCCTACCGAGACACCCGCTGGCAGGGTCAGGGTAAAAGCCGCACTCAGCGCGGCCGTGCCGCTAGTCGGGGTGCGCGCTGAGATAGGCATTTTGGATTACCTGAGGGACTAGTAGTTTCAGTCCTCGGTAACGGTGATAGCCGAAGGGGCAAAACGCGGGATATCACCGACACTCATCACCGTGCTAGTACAGTCTCCCCAATACAGTTGGTTACCCGAGCTAGCAGCGTCCATGATAGCCCAACCGACGACCGTATATGGGGTGCTGGTAACAGCCGGGAAAGCAACCTCGGCATTGTTGCTCATGCTGGAAGAAGTACGTGTCCAACCTGCTGCGGCGACAGCCTGTCGAGCATAAGCCGAACCAGCCACTTCAGTACCGCCCGCAGAGTCAGACGGTACAACCGTGTAGAGTGCGACGTAAACAGTGGACAGAGCAGTCAGGGCAGGCGTTGCGCCACCCTTGAAGATGTGGTCAAGAATGCGTGCTTCGAACGCATCGGTTTTGGAGCCAGCCATTAGTTCTCCTATGCTGGTGGTGGTGGAGGACCACCTGGGTCTAGAGTTGCCATGATAGTCTGGATGTATTCGCGCAGTTCGATATCCACTGCGGCTCCCTGCGCGGTTGCTGCCTCAGGTGGTGGTACTCCTCCTGGATCTAGGATTGCCATCATGTTTTGAACGTAAACACGTAGCTCTGAGTCTGCCCCGGACATAGTGGCGGCACCATAGGAGATTATAACACGTTCGCTCCCATTGAAGGGGTCTGTAAAAGTAACCGTGTTGCCACCTCCAGTTAGAGCATAGTCCCCATTGACATATGACTGAATAACGCCGCCTCTGGACACCATCAACAAGAGTGTCGCCTGGGTACTTAGGGTGACTACTGTAGCACCGTTAGCTGGGACAAACTCCTCATGTGCACCTGTAGTCGTAGCACCTGTTTCACCCATTGCCCCCTGCGGACCAGGAGAACCTTGAGGACCAGCCGGGCCAGTATCGCCTTTAGGTCCAATTGGACCAGGCATACCTTCATAGCCGCGCTGTCCCTCTAGTCCTTGTGGACCAGTAGCACCAGGGTCACCCTTCAGGCCCGTTGGACCTGGATTACCCTGGGGTCCCGCAGGGCCAGTGACCCCGGGAGGGCCAGGAACAGTAGATCCAGGACCGACTGGACCTGCTGGACCGGGCGGGCCTGCTGGACCCTGCGGGCCTACAATGACGTCTTCGGCGATCTCTGAGTTATTTACAAAGACGTTATCGCCGTTGACATTCGTGGTGCCACCGACAAGATTAATAGTGACAGCATGAGTTACGGGGTCCATTATAACTTCTAGCCCCGCAAAGTCACCGCCATCTCTATCTTTGTTTATACCGTATCTGGCTCGGTATATCTGCTCGTTGGTGGTACGAGTCTTGAACATGATTACCCACTTTCTCTTGGAAAGTGGGGCCATGACCACCGTATCACCCTTGGTGAGCATTAGATCTTCGGGCACCAGCAGGTCGCCCTTGTGCTCAGCAAAGATCATCGGCCCACCCAGAGAACTTTCGCCATCCATGGCTACAGTGATCTCTGGCAAACTACTGAGAACAATGCCTGTTCTCAGGACCAAACCCGTACCCGCTAGGGCATTGAGCTTGTCCTCGTTGTCTGCGATATTACGCAGAACATCGAGTAGTTTCTGGGGTCCATCAATAGTGGTCATGAGCCAATTGGGATCCTATTGATTACAGTTTGTTTCCAAGACGGCCACTGTGGTCCTGGGCATTCAGTATTGGACCCACCGGCTTCCTTATGGCCTTCAATGGTAAGCTTCTTGCCCAATTGCCTCTGAGCAAACCCGATGGCCTGCGCCATACCTGTCATCTGGGCATCGTTAGGTGCTACGTCACCAGCATAACAGATACCGATGTAGTGTGCGTTCCGGCCTGGACCATTGCTGTGCCAAGGAGCTCTAGCAAGATCCCAAGCCATGACGACCTTACCATCTTGCTCTACGAAGAAAGTATAAGCCAAGCCTGGGAATGGAACGTTAGCCCCTGTCTGGCCCCTGGCTGCCTCAGAAGTCTGGTACTGTGCTACCTGATATGCTGATTGGCTAGCAGGGCCAGCCGTGTAGTGCAGAGTTACTCCAGAGATCCCGCTAAGCTCTCTAGCAGCGTAATCACCTTCATGGTTGGTGGGTAGCTTGCCGCGCATATCTGTAGGCGTCCAGTTCGTGTTGGCCGTGTTCCCACCACTGGCAACCAGAGCACGCACTTCAGCCATCTTGGCGTCAAATGCAGATTGTGGTGTTCCTGCTCCAGCACCGTTCCAGTTAGGATATACGTGCCACTGTCTGAAACCTGCCTCGCCGCCACCAGCCCCAGACCACACCCCGAAAGCTGCCTTGGCGCTCATGCGGGGATTGACTAAGACGTCAGGGCCACCATATCTCGGCCAGTGCACCGCATTAATCTGCCACAGGCTGACGTCATTGGTAGTATTGACTGCACCCATATCGCAGTTACCGCATTCGTACAGACTGATGGTTACCATCTTGATGGCATCATCACCAGGCTTGAAGCCTGCGGCTACAGCCAGCGCATATCGGTCTGGAATGGAGATCGAACCAGACATCTTGGTCCATTCCCGTCCTGCTGGTCCTGCGGCTGGTGTGGTAGGCCCAAAGAACCCACCATCGTTATCGCCGCTCTTCTGTTTTTGGGGTCTGGCTGCGTAAGCTTCTGGCAGTGCATCTTCAATATTCACTGTCAGAGACATTGACGTCTCCTGGTCGCTTACCATATGGCTACCAGACTTGACGAAGTATATCCCTACCAGACCAGTGATCTCATCTTTGATATGTACCTGGTCGCCAGCCCGCATGGTATTGACGTTGAAGGTTGTGATGGTGCCAGTGTTCTCAAACTTGCTCAGCTTGGCATACAATTTCATACCCTGCTGCTCGGCATTAGCTTTATCGTTGCCAAGATCCAGAGCAGTTTCACCAGGCATATGCAGATCTACAGACTCAACAAACATACCGTATTTGTTGATTTCTGCTACGTTGCCTGATTCGATAAGCTCCTGAGCTGGATACTGAAACTGTAAGGACGGCGCATCGCCAGTGCCGCCACCACCAAAGAAGTCAGAGCTATTGCTAGATGAGCTACCACCCTTGTAGACTCTAACAACGTTGGAGTAGTTCTCCATACTAAAGCTGTTCTGGCTAGAGAAAATATTCCCAGGGTTATTGTTCCAAGAGTCTGGACCAGGCTGGAAGTAGCCACGGTGAAAGTTCCAGACCCCAGATGGATTGACCCTGGAAACCAGCTCAATCTTGCCATCTTTCTCTTGCAAGATGAAGCGTGCATCTTGGTTAATATCTCGGGTATAGGACAGCGTCGATACCCACATATCCCAGATGGTGCGATTCATGAACGGCTCGCGCTCAAGAATCACACCTGTATCTTGTATGGTACCTAGCGGAATACCATAATAAGCAGCCGTCCTCTTGATGAACTGGCTAGCAGTTTCATTCTCCAGCATGACGGTGTCTTTGTTCCGCATGATGTACCACATGACGTTGTAGCCTGTGGCACGTAGCGTTCCACCGTCTTCACTACCAATGGTTGTCTGGGCAATGAAGATACGCTTTAGCAGCTCCCAATAGATCTCCAGGCTGCTACCAACGGGCCGCACTGCATACCCGTACAGCTTAACCCTATCACCAGGCTTGATCTTGAAAGCAATGTTATCAATATGCACAAAGCTGAGCTGATAATGCTCAGCAGCCTGGTCAAGATCATAGTCCCACTGTATGCCTGAGCACAGCTGCGATAGATCCTGGCTGGTGCCTTTGTCAGCATCCACCACAACCACTTTATATTCGCCGATCTTCAGGTCGGCAATGTTAGGAGTAGTAGAAGTTAGTAGAGGCATCAGCGGGGCAGCCCACCACCTTGTCGTGGGACCTCAATAGGCTTGTTCGTAGGCACACCGCCTGAAACAACCGTGCTTGGATCTGGGCGACCTGCACTCAACAGCGGCCACAGGTCAATTGGCTTGGTCAGCCAATCTGGAGGCCTGATAGCATTATTGATATCTTCCCACGCCTTGGCAATTGCTTCCGTCATAGTACCCACGCCCTCGACAATTGCCGCGCCAGTCTGCACTGCTCCAGATGGGGACAGTACCGTCGGATTACCTGCTGTCTGAGGCGTTTCCTTATAGTATCGTACACCGCTACCAACAGGAAGCTGAGAAGTGCGTGTATTATAGCCGTTGTCTGTCACCCATTGGTTCAGTGGCAGCATGTTTTCCAACGTGTTCGGACCTTCTTTGGCTAGCCGAAACACAACATCCTGGAACGTCTCGCTGAATGCAGGGAGTTTCTGATCCGCCTTGGCTGGCTGCCCCAAGACAGTAGTAGTCTCGATGGTAATAAGAGAATTGCGGTTAGCAACACCAGGATTGACAGTGTCGTTAGGTGGTACCTGCCCTGGAGCAGGTGGGTCTGGCTCTACAGTTACAAGCAGATCGGAGGGCGGTTCCTCCGCTGGCGTAACAACCCCATCAGCAGGGGAGCCAGTAGGAGCTTCGATGCCTCCACCTGGACGCCTAGGGTCTTTAGGCCATCGGTCCTTGACAGAATCTGGCGCAGGTGAGGTAGTGACAATTGGAGCCCTGTATCGCTTTAATGCGATCGTATAGTAGATGTCGTCAACTTCACCTGCCTTATGACGGTAAGTAAAGTTGGTGATAACTACACGGTCATTCCAAATCCCACCACCTACCAGCAACATGCAATCCATCTTGAACCGCATAGTCCAGATGATACGTGCTGTTAGAGACTTAGGATCTTCAAGCTCCGCAGGGGCAACATTAACGTAATCCATGTCATAGTAGCGGGGGAAGAAACTATCCCAACTGATAGTTTCCATCGACTGCCCGCCAGGCATGATAATCTCGCCAAGCCCGACTACTCTAGGTGTCCAATACTCATGAGTAAAATCTGCACCAAACTCCTCAGGCATAACAGGAAACTTGATGTCTCCACCGTATGCCCCCAGGAGGGTGATATCCATGAGTCCGCGCTGCGCGTAGTCTCCCATAGTGGGAGACCCATCATCTTCAAAGCACGGTGTCCACTCATGCTTCTCAATGATCTCAGTACCTGGAGAAGGCTTGCGCACCAGAGGGAAGATGTTGGTACCACTATTGGTACCACCCTGACCACCCACACCATTAACCAACCAGGGAGCATAACCTGGAGGTGGCGGATCCTTGGTGCTTAGTCCCCACACATCTGCATCGGTACCAAGCCCACCAGTTTTCATGGTCCCTTCGGGCCACTTGGGACCAAACTTGGGACCTACTGCTTCATATGTACTGAACTCTACATCGCCCTGCCAGTAGGTGCTCTTCTTCATGGTGAGACCCAGCGAGCCTGGGTATTTCTCATCCAGCGCCTGCGGGTCGAAGTACTCTGACTCCTCTACCAATACGGCATCGAAGCCTTCACCAGTTTCAGGGTTCATAGGGCTCATGGCGCAATTGTCCCAGTTTGGCCTGCTACTGAACCGCCATTAGACAACGATCTCAGCATATCTGCCATCTGCCCCATCAATGCCCTGATGTCTGTATTGCCATCAATTGAATCAACGTTCATCAAGTTGTTGATGTTGATGACTGTTCCACCTGCACCACCCGGCCCCATGCCTGTAGCTGCCTGTCCCTGAAGTGCTGCGATGTCTGCCTCAGACACTCCACCCTTACCTGTGCCACCACCGTACACAGCCCCAAGCAGAGGTCCAAGCTTCATCATCTCTTCAGGGGTCATCCAGTCCTTACCGCCCTTGAGAGCAGTACCAGATGCACCAACATTGAAGCGATTACTGGTTGGATCCCAACCACCAATCTGGAAGAAGTGTCCTGGGAAGCTGCCTCTAGGTCCGACGTTTACAATGCCTGGCTGACCAGCACTGGCACCTTCGGCTAATCTACCCCAATCTACATTGCCACCCTGGTAGACATCATTACTAACGCCCATCTGGTTCAGGGCAGCTCCGATAGTGGCTACACCTCGGGTACCACCTGAGCTAGCTGGATCACCACCCTGTAGCTGTGTGATCAGACTGTAGGCTTCCTTCAGGGTTGGGTTGCGACCATATGCACGAGCGAAGAATGCTGCCGCCGCTGGACCACATGCAGCAGCCGCCTGATCAGGAGTAAGCTGCGTAAGATCCATCTGGTTGACGAAGCTCTGGTTGGGTGCTCGGGAACCGGCAGGCATAGTTCCGCCCGCAGTCGGGATAGGAGCACTGAAACCACCAAGGGAACCGCCACCACTACGGATCAATACATCACGAATCTGAGTCAGCAACGGTACGGCTTGAGACGCATCTACGCCAGTGGCAAAGACTTCTGCCATCGCCAAACGTTCTGGTGCTTCTGCTTCAGCAGCACCCTTGCCAGTGGCCGGATGGAACATGTCGTATAGACCACCACCAGCAGCTTTGCCGAGGCCACCACCCACCACGCTACCCAGGAGACCCGTAATGACGCTCAGTACACCGCCTCCAGCCAATCCGCCTAGGGCTGCGCCCCCAACACCACCAATAGCGCCACCAACTGCTCCCCAACGCTCCCTTTCGTTCTCGGCACCCAGGATACTTGGGAGAGCCATTACTCCAGCTAGCAGAGCATTGCCGCCAACCCGACCACCCATCCTAGCAATGCCGCCGAAACCAGGCCATCCACGTCCACTGGTCGGGTATGGCTCATTGACAGGGTCATAGGCCCGCGTGCCACCAGGACCAGTAGATGCTCTGGTCATCGCACTAACCCTGATGCTATCAACAATTTCCTGAATGTTGCGCATCGGGCCTACTGGACCAGGGATACCACGAGCACCAAAGATGTTTGCCCCGTAGCCACGTCTGGCAGCGGCAAAGCCTGCGCCGCCCATGAGTAGAGCGCCAATAGCGGGAGCAGCAATCCCAGCTATACCACCAGAATCTGAAGCACTTTCAATCGCAGCAGTTCCCGCCACAGCCGCCCCACGACTAAGTGTTGGAGACATCCATCCTTTGGTGATATATCGGATGGCTACCATCTCGACTAGCGCCTTGGTAAGTGAGCTGCTAATGACCGACTTCAGCATTTCTGGTAGAGTCTCGCCAATAGCCTGAACGAATGACGTACCGAAGGCTCTAGCAGCTTCGATCATCACGTTGTCTGGGCTACCTTTGAAGAAAGTTGTGATGGCCTCGCCAATAAACGTGCCGAGTTCTCTACCTACAGTCTGGATCTGGCCACGACCACCACCGACAAACCAGTCGGAGAATGACTTCATCATTCCGCCAGCAAATACCCTGAGCTTACTCAGGAAGCTGCCAGATTTGAAATCTGCATTGTCAAGCATCTGGGTGAAGATGGTAACGATAGCATTACCGCCACCCACCAGGCTAGGCTCCAGAGACTTGAACATCTCCGTCTGAACCTGTTCCCAGGCTTTACCCATCTGGCCTGACACGGCTTGGAAGCTCTTCCTCATCTCAGCTTCGCCGCCTGCGACAGACCCTTCCCGACCTTCGTTATACTTGGCCTGTGCTCTTTCGAACTGATCTACTGACGTAAGCTGGAAGCCACGGACAGCCCGCATGTCTTCGAAGTATGCCTGCATGAGTTGCATCTGGCCGGTAACCCGCAGAGGATCTTCCTCAGCCGTGTTACCCAACCGACGCTGATTTTTTACGTAGGCATTAACCATCTCGCCGCGCAAGTCGAAGATCTTCCGCAGTTGGACGATAGCTCCCATCGGGCCTTTTTCCAGCAACGCAGTAGGATCCAAGCTCTGATCTCGACCCAAGTTCTGCGCCTTGCGGACACTCTCCCAGCCCTCGACCAATTGTTTCTGCTTGCCGGTCATCTGGGCAATGTCTTTAAAGATGTTGCTGAAAGATGTGGCTGCCTGTTCAGCAGGCATTACCTGAGTCATCGCCGCAAAAGCAGCGAACGACTCATTCATCACATTCATCTTATCAGCAGCAGTGTCATAGCGTGCGATAAGAGGACCCATCGCAGCCGAAACGCGCGGCAGAACATGCTCCAGTTCATTGAAGCGTACTGTGCCAACGTCTGTAACAGCAAACAGAGAGTCAGATACTTCCGTTACGTGCTCGATCTCAAGACCATAGGTAGCCATAGTCTGGATCAGAGTAGTGGTAGCCTCTGAAGCATTGGTACCTGTTGCGAAAGCTAGACGTGCAGATGATGAAGCTAGTTGGAAGGCTACGCTGGCATCGTAGGCAGTCTGCCCTAATTTATCCAGTTCCGCCTGATTAGTCTTGATGGCAGACACGCTGGATGATGCTGTCGTCATCAAATCCCGCATCGAATCGGTGGCAACGTTGTACTGTATTGCCATCCCGCCGACTTGTCTACTCAGTTGCTGGAACTGATCCTCATTTAGACGCAGCAGGGTATTCGATACGCGCATCTGGTCCTGCCAAGCAGCACCAACCTTGATAAAATCGCCAAAAGATTCTATAGCTCTCTGGGGTAACTGCACTATAGGCAGCAACACCGAGAATAAGAGCATAGACTTGGTCAGGGATAGGATATTATCGGTGAAACCCCTGGTAGCCCTACCACCCTGTTGGATCTGGTTTCGGCCTCTGTCAATTGCATTGACGAAGCCCATGAAACCACTGGAGACCTGACGTAGGCTAGTGTTCAGCGCCACCATCGCGGTCGATGTGGACGTGGTGGTAGTAGTTACTCTAGATAGAGTACGTTGGGCACTCGTGGCGGCACGTTCAACGGCAGTATATGCCATTGCGAGACGGTCGATATTGCGCTGCCCATTGATGACAACGTCAATAGCAGCTACAACTCTACGTACCGCCACTTGGGAGTCCCTTCGCTGTCCGTACCTTGGCTAGCATTGATTTCACGTTCTTGGCAGTTGAGGCTCCCCCGCCTCCGCCCTTGAACTTGGCACCCGTGATGACAGACGCATAAACAAGCGCCCGCTCACCACGCGGCAAGTTGTAGACTTCATTGGGGAACCTACCTGTTTCAATGAAAATCCTAGCCAGGAGATTGGTTTCCGGATGCGCCTCAATCAGAGCTTTTGGCAACCTCCACGAGGTCTTCGTGGAACCCGCTTAGCTCTAATACAGCATTAGACACATACAACATCAAACCAGGCTGGTTCTTATAGATCTCAAGCACCAGACGGTCTTCCTGCGTCGCACGCATGTTGTACTTGCGCATCACCTTGGCATCTCTATGATTGGGGCTTTTTACCCCATAAGCTACCACCAGCGCCTGAAACTTCTGACCATCCATCTGCTTCTGGAGGGTGCCTGCGCCAGTGTTCTTGACCACGCGGCTACTGCGCTCGATCAGCTGGCTATGCTCTGGGCCTGTCAGGTTGGTAATAACCCACGGTGCCTTGAAACCGTACTGGCTCATGTCCAACTCGTCGTTGAACTTCTTATCTGAATCATAGGCAAGAAGCTCCTCCAAAGGATCTACTGGCTCGCCTTGGTACTCAGCGGCAGCTTCCTCTGGAGTGAGCTCTACTAACACGTCAGGCTTGTTCGGCAGCCTACGCATAGGCGTGCGTACATCCGCAGCCTGAACCTGTGTATCGACGCTATCGGTCATGCCCGCTATTACTCCCTAGTTGCAGTCTTTACCTTCGGATTCCCACTCTTGCAGGTTTCCGTCGATACAAGACAGCAGGTTGTGGTTGATGAATGTGAACGGAATAGCTTCTTCGACTAGCTCATCAACCTGAAAGCCAATCGGCACTTCCCAGAACTTGACACCCAGAAGCTCGACAACCTCAGACCCAAAGGCCTCGGGATCATCCAACTCGTAGCGAATCAGGGCTGGTACCTGCCGAGAACGACTGTGCCTCTGGTAGGCACCCACCATCCGCAGGAAGTGGCTCGTGACTTTGAAACCTGTGATGGTTCCATCGCCCGAGGTTCCAGTCGCCTTGTAGCCCGTCTGGCGTGCTCCGGCCAAACGCACCTCTCGGCGGTTGATAGTAATACGGCCCTCGACTCGCTGTACCTGGGTCTGCCACACACCATCTAGGAACAGTTCGCCGTAAGAGCCATTGATAGTACGGTCTGGATTCAGCGCCATGCTTATGTCCCAACCTTCACGGTCATCAGGATGACATCAATGGTATCGACCACTGTCATCGAGATGTCCAGGTATAGTCGTTCGCCTTCTGACTCACGGGTTTCGCTGAGGCCTACCGTGTAGTTATTGCGGATAGCTCTCTGACCAGCCATCACACGCAGAAAGTCGCGCACCACACCAACTACAGCCTGCTGGCCGTCCGTGTCGTTGGGGACTTTCCCAATGTAGTTCGTTCGTGCAGCTAGCTCAATCGCCGCTGCAATGGCATCGCACGTGTTGACGATTGATACCTTCTTGAACCCCTGTGGGATTGGATTACCGTCAAGCGCATACCCTGGAACCACCAGAGTTGTCACACCCTTGACCACGTGGAAACTGAGTCCAGCTTTGCCAAGGACCGTCACCCCGCTCTTGATCAGAGTGTCAACCGTGCTACCCTTGTTCTTGGCTTCTAGGGCGATCACCTCCTGCAAAGGATAGTACGTCATACCCTGGCCCAACGGGAGTGAAGCCCGCACACCAGCAATCTGAGCAGCGAAGGCAGCCCCGCGCTTGACAACCAGATTACCTGCTGAATCGGTCTGATTCACGCCTGGGTAGACGTACTGCACACCTTCCTGATTGATGGTCGATGCAGCAGTCTCGGCAGCTACGGCAGTTTCAGCAAGGCCACTGCCAAGAACCATTGCCACCCGATAACCTTCAAGACGAAGGTCACGCAACCAGGAAGCGAACGTGGCTTCGATACCAGCCAGGTCGGAGTTCTTGACGTCGCAGGTGAAGACGTCCCACTCATCTGCTTCCAGGGCAATAGTAGTGAGCAGGTTGATGTAGTCCTGCATCACGGGGGCGGACCCTTCGCTTCCAGAAGCAAGAGTCAAGGACGCGCTGGCCGGGATGCTGTTGCCTTCGCCAATAACCGTGGCTGTGACCCAATAGTTATTGGTATCCGCGTTGACAAGATCAGCCAAGTTCTTCATGTGGCCTACTGTGCCGCGATTCACATTGCTGGTCCATGTTGCCATCAATGTCGCGCCAACTGTCAGTAGGACATCTGTCTTGGTGACGTCTCCGGGATTAGCACGGGTCTGCACAATAAACGAGTTGCCGTAGGCCCCCGCATTCTTGGCATCGAACCTGATGGCGTTGCTAGGCGTCCCAGCCGTATCCTGCAAGTTTACCGTAGCCTTGGCGCTACTGGCCCCCAGGAGACGGTACATGCGAAGCTCACGAGCTCCACCCAAAAACGCCTGACGACCAGCGTAATAGGCATTGTTGGTGCCTGTTTCGTTGGGCGTGAAATAGTTGAGCAGATCCGCAAACCCGTCAACTACCTGCACTTGATTTGCCGGTCCCCACGGTGCCCTGACGATCATTGCCACCCTACCCCGGACACCAGCGGTAATCGCCGCAATAGCATCAGAGATGAAGTTGACGTATAGACCCGGCCTGGTTGGAGGCGCGGCTGGAGTCCAAGGACCACCTGGCATTTACTGGACCTCCTGGGGCGTTTCGTACTGCTTGTCCGGAGTAGCCATCATCTGGTCAATAGCACCCTGCACCTGACCTGGTGTGTACTGCTCATTCGGATCAAGCTGTCCTGTCGAGAAAACAGCATCTACAACCCACACTGGCTGATTGTACAAAGACATCGAGTATGTACGATGATCATTGTAGCCAAGAGGGGCCTGACCCTGTACTTCCTGATTGGTTGCTTGAGCATCCTTTTCCGTCTGGGTGGGCGGAACAGGCGGCGAGTTCTCGGGAGGAGTTTCTGTCATAACACTTCTCCTACGACAATGGTAAATTTGTCGTCAACGTTTAGCGTGGTCTCTGCCTCAACATACTGAATAAGCGGTGCCTGTTCTCGGTCATGCTCCTGTTCCACAGTGGTTTGCAGAGTGATGTTCCCCGTAAACACACCATTAGTGACATCATCTTCTCTGCTTCCGGCCGCATAGCCCGTGACACGTAGAAACTGCCACCTGACCCTAACTGTATCACTTGGCTCCAGGGGGGCGGGGCCGCTGCCAAGTAGATTCTTTATCGCAGTTTGAGGATAGAAAGCACCGCCGTATCTTTCAGGCAAGTCTACGGAGACTTCTCGATGCCCGTTGACGTACACGTTATACTTCTTGAACAGAGGCTGGCTATATGGCACACGCGGAATACGCACGCCTATAGAGTTCTTTGGCGCAGCTACGACTACTTCTTGCGCGACACTGGCCGCACTTTCGTTATCGCAAAGATCAACTGCACTAACCCGTACAAGATACGATCCAGGAACAAGAGAGCCATCACCAGCAGTGGTAAGCACAACCTCAGGATACTGCCAATCAAACCGCCATGCGGGAATGAGATTAACCCACCTGAAACGCTTGCCGCCAAACTTTATAGAGCGCTCGAAGGCATTCATCTTATCCATGACATCAGCCCTGCTGATACCATAGTAATCGATGATCCAGTCTACAACCTGTCGATAGCGCCGAGAAGTTAGCTGTTCGTCACGGTGGGTCAGGTATGAGACACGCCAGCTAGGACGCACCAGAGTATTGGGTCGGCTTTCCAGCACCCTGGCCTTACTGCCAACTGGATAGATCTGCCAGATAGCGTGCTTCACAGAGTGAAACTGCTCTTCTAGATCTATAGTAGCCGTTGATCTAGACATTGCGCCGTCTGCCCTTGTATGGTTGTCGACGCCGACCCGTTTGTCCCTGCAAGGCAGCGTTGACAGACCCTTCGACAATGTCATCCGACTGGGCTTCTGTCGCAGCAATACCTTCTTCGATAAAGTGTACGCCTTCCCAATGGGCTTTCACAGGTGTAGCCCTGGGATTACCATAGGGCTGAATCATCATGGAGCCGCCGTCGTTTGCCAGGCCCGCATAGGGTAGGAACGTCCCGACGTCTACAGACCAGACGTTGCCTTTGATACGCTTGATCTCGGTAATGGCACCCATCTCGACCTGTAGCTCTTCGCCAATATCGGTACCTTCTTCGACGCTAGGGCTACCTGCCACACCGTTGACTGCCGCCCATTCCTCATGCTTTTCCTGGATGGGGACAGAACCTACGTCGTCAACCTGACCACGCATCATTTCCGGTGTATATATACCCCACGCCGCTGCCAACCTACCTTTAGAGAACTCAAACGGCTCACCAGTGCTTTCTCTAGGTCGCCACCCTGGTTCAGGCATATGGCGACGGATAGCTTCTTTGGTGTTTCTTGTCAAGGCATTGGCTAGCTGAACAGCGGAATCACGACCCATAACCAGCAGTCTGGCATCTAGAGCTGCCATATCCGAGATAGCACCATCAAAGTCGTTGACTTTCTCGCTAGCGTAAGTGATACCGCCCCGACCTGGCCGACCTCGTTGGGTAAATGACTGCCCGGAGCTAACGTACATTGACAAGCTACTAGCAGCCATCAGCGTACCACCCTTCCGGCTTCGCAGTTGACTTCGTAGTGATGCATGGTAAAGCGATCATCTACTTCGTCAATGGAGATAATGCCGTAGCGAATGCCGTTCTCGACAATCCAGTTGTTCTCGTCGAAATTCTCTGGGTAAGATAGTCTAGGATCTTGGATGAAGATAACTGCCTTTTTCGTACCCAGAGAACCACCTGTAGCAGGGTCTTCAAAACTTCGGCGATAGAGGACACTGTCAACTCTACAAGGTACCGCCGCAAAGGCAATAACTTCGATATCTACGTCGTCCTCGGTTTCCGGGTTGCCATGCGTAGTACCCCAGATATCACACACACGGTTTAGAAGAGCTGCAAGAGGCATCAGGCAGGGTCTCTAGTGCTAATGTGGCTACCCGGCAACAATACGCCGCGCAGTAGCTCCAGATCGGTAAAATCGTGCCATGGACGCACTTCCACGCCCACGTACTGTGGGGTAAGCGGGTAACCTGCAACCGGAGCCAGTTCTGGGAACACCTGAGTAGTCTTCATGTGTACCGTGGTGACAGTCCCGCAGGTGTAGTGCCCCATGATGGCAAGAGCTTCTGCACCAAACGCATACGGGTCGTTGTAGTCCTGGGTCGTGGTAGTTGTCTTGCCTTCATCGGCCATCGTGTACTGGTAAGACCCGATTCTCTCGGATTTCACCCCACTGACGCGCCGAACTCTGCTGCTGGCATCTGTGGTGATGTACAGCTGCTCAACAACCATCAAGCCCGCGATACGGGACATTACCGCAAAGTTCTCTTTACCCTGAACACAGAAGCCCCCGTACTGGAGGCTCCAACTGTACATCAGGCTTTCGGCCCGCCAGATGTAGTTCCACAGTCTTACGTCACTCAGGGCAGCTAGCCCAGGAAATTCGGTGTTGGCCCTGATGTAGTCTGGTGTCAAGATACCAAGCGGACCCTCTGCGGGAATGCCCTGGAATGGCATCGACTTCTCAGACTCGGTAGTTGTGTCCTTGTAGCTTGCACTGTACCAGCTAGACACTAGACCATCTGGGTCCGTGTACTCATACTGTATGGTATTGGCTACAAGCTGAACAGTGCCAATGAGGTCCGTGAACGGTCCATCCTGGGTCTCGGCGCGATAGATGTTCATGGTGTCATAGGTCAAGATGATCTCACCTATGTTTGACACCCGTATACCCAGGATAATTGCCGCCATTGCTAACTCCAATGAGGAAAGGGGGCGACAAACGCCCCCAATCCACTACTTGGGGCGCGTAGCCCCTTTGGAACCCTTGAGAGGTCCCATCTTGACATTGGGAACACCAGGCTGTCGCGAGCCACCCTGGCGAGATGGCTTACCACCGACTGTCTTACTCAGCACGCGGTTGCTCCTCTTCGGGCGGGGCTTCCTGACGAGGTGCTCGCGACCGACGTGGTGCCGAACCGCCACCACCATTGCCGCCCGAGGCAATCATCGCATTGTTCTCTTCGATGACTTCCCTGGCATGCTCTCGACGCTTGGCGACGATCTCGTTCTCGTCCTTATTGTCGCCCTCGCCCTCAGCGTTCTCCTTCTCCTTCTTCTCAATGGCTCCGATCATCTGCTCGCGATCGGTATCCTCTGGGAAGTTGAGACCAAGACGCTTGGCCTTCTTGCGCAGCTCCTGGCGGCTGAGGGTGAACAGTGGGGCCTCGGTGGCAAGCGTGGGCGCTTCCACGGGCGGCATGTCCGGACTCTGCATACCCTGCAACGCCCGAATACTGCGTGAGACGTGTTGAATAGGAACCAGATCTTCGTCTTCCTCTGGCTCGTATTCCTTGTACATCACCTGCCCGTACTGCTTGAGCTGGTCCTCTTCGGACAGCGGCGGGTTGGACTCCGAGAAGCCCATCGCGCTGCCTTCAAGAACCTCGCCCTCGGCACAGACATTGACGCCAACCGTGAAACCAGCCGTGCACTGGTAGTAGTCGGCGTACTCCACTTCGTTCTCTGTTGCTTCTGCCATGACTAACCTACCGTCGCAATGCCGACGTTGTCGGGCTTGGGAAGGATCGGAATGAATGGGTACTCTTCGAGAACCACCCGCGTGCTGGGATCCTTTTCCTTCCAGGACTTGGTGTACTTGCCAGTGTTGTTCGCAGGTGCCTCGTCGTCAGCGGTTGGCCCCTCCATGATACCGTAAGCACTTCGGTCCTCGGCAAGCAAGAGAACCTTGTTGTTCGGGATGAACATCTGCGTGCTCGGGGTACCCGGAACCGTCCAGTCGTCGGTATAGGTGTTGTCGTACATCACCCAATCGACGCCGCCCAGACCCTGAATAATGCCCGTCTTGAGGAAGTTATCCTTCATCTCGTTGCTGAGCATGTTCTGGATCTTCTGGTTCGCAAACACCGTAGCGTACATGGTGGTGCTGTTGAGAAAGACGCGCCGAACAGTGGTGTTGCTGTCGGTTAGAATCTTCAGCCGCCACGCATTGAGGTTCGCCAGGATGTTGCTGTTCGCGAGATCTGTCCACAGCGGGGAAGGCGTGAACAGATGGTCCGACGGGATCTGGTAGTTGACGTTGACCCTAGGTGCATCGGGCCTATTCACCACCAGAGTGCCCGTCAGGAGCATCTGCCACACGGACCACTCGACGAAGCGTTCGATAGCATCGTCCAGGTCCGCAACCTCTTCAGCAACCTTGGCCTCTGCCGCACTGCGAGCCATCTCGCCAGGGGTGCGCAGCCAGTGGATAGCGGTTGGTGTGAAGACCTTCTTGTCACGCATGTAGATGAACGAACCAGCTACCTGCCCGACGCCACGCTGTGGCCGAATGTGGGCTTCCTGGTTGGGCACGTTCGGCTTGGACATGAGCTGGTTCCCCTGGACGATATCGTACGCCCAATTGGGGAACGGGTAGCCCGTGCGGGCACCCATGATGGTGAGTCCAAGCATGTTCTGGGGAAACGGCTTGCGACGCACGAAGCCGTTGAGGACCGTCGGCTGAAGCAGGCTGATCTCTGGCATCGTACCTTACCCCGTCACGATAACAGCGTCAAGATTCGGGCGAACCTTGCTGCCAACAAACACAGTCGCAATCTGCGGTGCTGTGTACAGCTTGATCAACTCCGAATACTTGAAGATACCCGTGAGGTAGCAGTCACACACCTGCTCTTCGGTGGCACTGGTGTAGACATAGTTTGCAGCCACAAGCTCAGCGGCTTCCGTGGCAGGGTTGACTGGACGGTAACGACCCGAAGTAGCGTCCTTGATCAGACCCATGCCAGGAACGATGTTGGCCGTCGCGGGGGCCACGCTAGCGAACCCCGAGATCCTGCACATGAGAGCCTGGCTGCGCAGAATCTCAACAGGGTTGACAATGGCAACGCTGCTAACCGAACCGTAGGAACGGGTGTTGCCGCCAGGGATAGGAGAAACTGGCATCGTTTACTTCTTCCTCGCCGCGAGACGGTCTTCGAGAACCGGAACCAGATTCATGTAGCGGTCCGCTTCCTCGGTGGCCTTGGTAGTATCCTTGAATGCCTCGGCGCTACCGTGTCCTGGTTCCAGAGGAGTGCCATCCCCGCCGATCTCACCAACCACCAGGGTCGGAGTCAGATCCTTGGTCAGGTCTTCGAACAGCTCGTTGTTGGTGCCGTACAGCCGAATGTACTGGTCGCGCTTCGCAGGAGCTACCTTGCCAGCTTCGATCAGCTTGTCAACAGCCGTAGACGCCCTGGTATCGTCAAGCTCTTTGCGAATCTCTTTGATAGCCTCAGCGTTCTCGGTGTTCTGTGTCTTCAAGGCGTTATACCCCGCCAGAACAACACCAGCGATGTCCGAATTTGAATCGAACTTGAAGCCAGCGTCCGAAAATGCCTTGCGCACCTTGACAAGAGCCGCCTGGCTGCTGAAGGCATGCTCGATGGCCTCAGCAACTTCGGTTTCGTTGGAATCGCTCAACACCAGACTGTATTCCCTGTTGAGCTTCGCAATCAGATCAGAAAACTTCACGTCTTTTGCCTCGTCCTCGTCTTCTTCTTCATCATCGTCGTCTTCTTCGTCTTCATCTGGATCAGGCTCGGCGCTAGAGTATCCCGAGAAAAACGTCTTTCCATCGTCTTCCTCATCATCCTCTTCGACATCGCTAAACGACCAATCACGGTCGTCAAACAACCCAATCAAGAAACGGTCGTCAGCAGTGCCATCTTCGAACTGCACGGCTGGCATTTGCTTGAAGAACGGACGGTTCGTTAGACCGCCACCGAATACAACGTCTGTGTACTTCTTGCCTGTGGCATCGGTGTAGCTACCGACCTCAGCGCTAAAGTACCTGTAGATGTCACGTTCCAGCAAGTCACGACCCAGGTCGTTCCACTCAATCTCCGCAAACAAGCCAGCGTACTCGACGCCATTGATAACGTGCCTGTTGCGATGCTTGAGTCCTTTGAACCACCCTAGAGCCTTCGAACGGTCATGGCCCTCGTCAACCATGACATCGATGCCAAGCACCTTCCTGTCGAAATTTCGCTGCATTGTGCGGAGCCTGGGTTCGGAGAAATCGAGGTCACCATACCAGGGGTGCTTGAACTTGCCTTGCGGGAGTACCTGTAGCGTGCTAACGCTGCTTTCGCCCTCCTCCAATTCAATCTTGGGTAATGCGTAGAACCCTGCGGTAAAGGCCAGAGCGGATACGTCGTCGTGCTTCCGGCCCTTCCAGTCTCTCTTGGGTGTTTTGATGGTACCAGGATGAGACCGCTTCACGGCACCAATGCACGCCCGAATCGCATCTGTATCGGACCCTCCGTTCTTAAGTGTGGCATTGGCTACCCTGATACAGACCGCTTGGGCAGCCGGGGACCAGTTCTTCGCTGGTCCTGGGATGTTCTTCTTACTCCAGGGCATATACTACTTCCTGGTCTGGGATGGCCGTGTAGGCTGTCGCCGAGCGCCAACTGGAGCAACAACCGGCGGCGGTGTTGGCTTGTTCGCCACCTTCTCGGCAGTTGCAGCCTGCTTCTCTGCAATCTTGGCGGAATCTTTCTGAGCCTTTTCTGCGGTAGCTGCCTGTTTCTCTGCAACCTTGACCTGTGATACGCCAGACTGCGCTTGCTGCCGCTCCTCAATGCTCGCCAGCATCTCGGCTTCTTTCTTATCGTAATCGATCTCGTCTTCAAACCCGAGCATCTCTGCCATCTTGCGCTCTAGTTTTAGCCAGAACTCCGCAGTAGTATTCACCTGACGGGCAGCACTGATATGCTGGAAGACCTCTTTGCTCAGTGCCTTCATGTCTGTCGCAGGTGGCAACAGCCTGAGCTGAGGGTACCTCTTACTACTGAAATTCCAGTCGATTAGCTCGGGGATGACGTAGCTGTTGATGACCTGAGCAATATCCTCGCGCAGGGTTTGCAGAGCGAGCAAGAGCATTTCCAGCTGTGTCTGGCCCAGAGAGTAACTGCCGCCCGACACAGTAGTACCCATGTTAATGATCTGGCCCAGAACGGCCTTGCCCATCTCGATGTCATGATGGTCGATCAGGGGCATACTGTCTGCCACCTGCCGAGTCTCATGAATCTCCATGCCGTAGCCTTCTGGCACGATAATGCTGGTATTCACCCCAACGTTATCGAGTGCATTCTGGAACGCTCGCCGCTCGCTATCCATAGCCCCTGGCGGGATACTGCCTTCCCTAATGGGAATCGCGTTCAATGCGTAGGCAAGATGTGAGATGTAGTATAGCTTGTGCTTCATCTCATAATGCCCATACGCGGGTAACATCATGCTGCGCCCGTACAGCGGGTTGAACTCCTTGCCATTGACGAACAGGACGCACTTGTGGGTCGGGATGTGTACGGTACCTGAAGGAAGTACCTGGTCGACACCCGCGAAGCCACCCTTGGCGTCCATGTTGATGACAATGGAGTTACGAGGTCTGGGGGCTAGCTTGCGCAGCACCCAATGTCCGTTGCGGACCTCGTGCACCTTCTCGAGCACTTCCGCGCCATCGAGAATGTACTTGGCAATGTTCTGGATCACCCCTGCCCACGGCGTCGTCATACCCCCTAGCTCTGGGGGGTTTACCAGTTGAGCATGGATAAAGGCAGCCTCGTTGACCCCGCCGTCAGTTGGCTTTACCCTTAGCTCACCCGCCCGTATGGGCATGGTCAGAATGCGATACAGTGACTGCGCCTGGCCGTCTGTCTGGATCATGCGGTCCAGTTCGGCCAGCGTTACCGAGCTTTCGTCGTATAGCTCGTCAATGTCAAACAACGAGAAAGGAGATACGACAGCCTTGCCAATCTCAGCAAGAACAGGCTTGTCCCGTGTCTCCTCAGGTTGCAAGTCCTTTACTATGTTCCTTGGTCTTCCGGCGGGCATTGGACATATCCTATAACAACTTGCTCAGGTTCCCAAAAGTAGATCGCAAGTCCATACCCCGTGGAACGAGGTCTGAGATGCTTAGTCCACCATTAGCCGTGCCAATAGCCCCACCCACGTACAGGTCTTCAATGCGTCCCCTCCCGTATATATTCCCAGCCACCTTCGCGTAGTTATCCGCGTGGCGATAGTGGTCGTCACCCACTTTGATCCACACGGCTACCGTATTACCTTTAGCGTCCTCAGCCAGGTCGCGCTTCATGTTGGTCATCTGCTTGATGAACTCTTCTTGCTCCTCACTGAGATTGCGCATGGGGTCGCCCACTAAGAACGCCATGCCGTCGATCCAGTCCTGCCCGCTGTCGTCCAGTGTTTCAGTACGGTCCAGGTGCATGGTGCTGGTTTCGACTTCCTGGTCGTGCTTCTTCTTCTCTTGTTCTCGACGCTTGTTCTCGGTTACGTACTTTCGCTCTTCCCTCTGGTCGCGGTAGTACGCCATGAACATACGCCCGCGGAAGCGTTGGACTAGGTCTCGAGCGTTGTGCTTGTTGGGGAGGGCGTCGATAATTCCAGACCGCACGCGGTACAGACTAATGATTTGATCAATCTTGTAGAAGTCGTTTGTAACCCCGAACGCGATGACGGCCATGCGTCCGGTAGGTAGTATTCGTCGAACCACCCAATGGAGTAGGTCACCCTGGTCAACTCCGATGACGTTGAAGCCGCTGTCTGACACGGATGCCTGCATAGTTCGGGTGATGGTTTCACGGGTAATCAAACCTTCGCCGCTGAGATAAGGCATACCCAGATCGAAGTTGTAGAAACGCTTGCGGGCGTAGTTGGTATTCTTACGCTCAACCTTGCGCCACTCGTTCCAGACACCCTTGGCCGTCACATACGTAAAAGTGAGGGGATTGATCCAGTAGCCGCGCATTCCTTCAGCAGGAGACGTAAGATTGCCACGATCGTCGTAGACATCGTCTTTAGCACGGTTTGGGTACTTGGCTACCCACATACCATTACGGCGCTTCAGCCTTGTCTTACAACGTCCACAGCCGAAGTATGGGGTACCGCCGGTACGCTTGAGTAGGTTGTGCTCGAATGTGACGTTCTGCCACTTTCCGCAGCTTGTACACCTGACAAGCCAGTGTCTTTGATCCGTATCTTTATATAGCGCGTTGATACCGAAGTCCGGTATACTCGGCGTACTGAAGCGCCAGAACCATTTGAGCTTGCTGGCACCCACCCGTTTCTCGAAAGTGTCCATGACTGCTTGATCAGAGAAATCGTACTCGTCGTTGACAATGATGTCCGCAGGAACAGAAATAGCCTGGCTGTGCTTTTGAGCTCCGCGGAAATAGAGTGTACTCGCGCCCATGCGTTTGAGCGTGGCATTGTCAACGTTGCCCATCCTTGCACTAAGGTATTGCGATGCTTTGATTACGGGCGCAAATCTAGCCTGCGAGAACTCGAACACGTCCTTCGCAGTGGGCATGGTGTAGATAGCCGTGATGTTGTGCGTGTCCGCGTAGTACAGCAGCTTGCAGATCTGGCAAGTCGTCATACCGATCTGGCTACCCTTCTGGGCTACAATAGCAGGGTGCCAGTCGCGGTACACGTCCACCATCGGCAGGTGGTCTTCGAACTCCAGCGGCTCGAGCTTCTCAGTTCTAAGCTGCGCCCGGTAGGCCATCCAGGTGATTGGGTCTATATCACCCAGGATCTCGTTCGCTACTTCGGGTTTGTCTTTGATCAGCTCGGCAAAACCAGCCGTGACATCAGCCAGGGTCATTGTTTCTGAGACCTGAAGTATCTAGCAAGAAACACAGAGAGAACTACAGCCACGATGCACCAGCCTATGATGACGATTATCCAAGGATTCATTTGTCCTCCAAGTGCATCTTTAGCAAAGAGTTCTGGGCCTTCAGGCAATCGTTCTCTTTGTGCAGCCGCTCGTTCGCGGCGCGGAGTTCTGCGATTTCGTGGGTTGTGGCCTGCAGAGTACGTTCGGCGCGAATTCTCTCTGCGGCTTCTAGCCATTCGTGGGTTTCAAGCAGAATCTCAAAGGTGTCGGGCGAGATTGGTTTACCGACTGTGGCGTCGATATAACCATCGGGCTGTCTGCGCCACACGACATAGGGTTTACTGTGCTCGGGCATCAGAAGTCCTCAGGTCTTACAAGCGTCGCACTGCCAGGCATCTTCCCCACTGACTGGGCACCTTCACCGCAGCACGAGCAGTACGTGTCGGTGGGGTGGTTGGTCATCCTAAGCCCCATAGATCTGGCAAGCGGCTTCGAGCCTGCGCCACGCGGCCAACGCATCCTCGCGGTCAATAGGTATTCCTGAGCGGACAACGCTTCGCACCTCATCTAGTTGCGCCCGCAATTGCTCGAGCTCCTGCCGCACCTCAGCCAGCGCGTCCTGATAGCCCTGGCGGGTGCCGCGCCAGGTCGCGTTCTCGGTGTGCAGGCGTTCTATCTCGCCTATCAGCTTCCTGATAAGCATGTATACCGTAGTCTCGGATGAGATGAACTTGGGGTCATCAATCTCTAGCTTGATGGCCTCCAGGTCAATCATACAACCCCGAGGATCTTGAGCAAGACGAGGATAACTAGAATAGTGATGATCAGCCCACCGATGCCGTAGCCCATTAGTCAGGTACCTTTTTTGATTGGATGTACTTTGCCAGGTTCTCGTCCGATATTTGGTCCAAGGGGTGGCAGCTAAGGACCACACCCTTCAGTTTGCCCTGCCTGATCTTGATAATCTGGTCCAGGCATTTGGGGCACGTCTCAGGGGCCTCATGGAACGGATTGACTATCGTCATCCGCAAAGGCCTCCTTCCTGGCTACCATGCTGGCCCGGCTGGCTTGCCCATTGACTGAAGAAAGCTGGCCCATCAGGATGCGCTGCTGCTCTGGAGGTAGCTGGTCAAACGAGACTTTGAGCTCGTTCTTCCTCTGGTCGTAGTAGGTAACGTTCCCGCCGCCAGGGGTAGTGATGGGCTGCCCATTGGTTTTCTTGAGAATGCGCTCGCGCTCTTCTCTGGTGAACTTCATCAGGTTGATGGCTTCACCAACGTTTTTGGGGAACATACCGTAACGCTTGGGGTACCTCAAAACCTCCCGCATGATATGCTGGATCTGAGACAGTACCTTGGCAGTCTCAATGTCGTCCATTGCCAACTGCTGCAAGACGGGGTCCTCGCTGGTGCGCAGCATTCTTTGCAGCTCGTTGTGATAAACCGCAGCTTTAGCTTCCCAGTCCCATCTGTCCCGCCATCTGGTAATGGTTGGCACAGATATCTCAGTCTTTAGCCTATCCTTGCAGATGCGCGCAGTCTGAGTTGCATTCTGTTCGTTGTGCAACCAGATCCTGAACACTTTCTCCCGGAAGGCAGGTAGAAAGTTCGTCTGCGCCGACCTCTTTCTACCGTTTCTCATAACCTTTTGGCCCATGCGCTTTATGATACACTCGGGGGCAAATTGATGCAAACCCTACTTATATGGGGCGCTGTCAATTTTGCTATACTAGCCCCTGGATGTCACTCTACATCCTGAGAAAAGGCATCATCGAGACCGAAGCCGCAGGTGAAGTCGTTGGTGTCGCGCGCCCGTATATACATTTACTGGGAGTAGACATAACAGATGTCATCAGATCCAAAGACGGAGCAGGTATCCGGAAGCTTGCCAGTCCACACCAGGAAACCAGACTGTCCACTGTGCCGCGCCAACCGAGAGGCTTTCGTCGCTACAGTCCCAAACTGCTACGATAGCAGCAGCCCACAAGCTGGCGAGCAGACGAAGAGGTTCTAATGGACCTCTAAGGAGAGTCCCTTGTTTCAACGATTTAGCGAAGCGGTAGCTCACTACGTAGGTACGTGGTGGGCCTTTGTGCTTAGCGTCGCAGTAGTCGTCTTGTGGGCCATCACAGGCCCTCTATTCAACTACAGCGATACCTGGCAACTAGTTATCAACACCGCAACCACCGTCATTACTTTCTGGCTCGTCTTCATCATCCAGTACACCCAGAACCGGGATAACAAGGCACTGCACCTGAAACTGGATGCCCTCGTCGAAGCTGAGCCAAAAGTGAGCAACGAGCTAATCAGCATCGAGAAGATGACCGACGAAGAGATCGAAGAGGTGTACAAGAGAATCTTGAGACGACGGCGCGCAAAACGGTGAAGACTGTGGTGGTGGCCTGGATATGCCTGGCCTTGATGTTAGCCTTTGTGATCTGGGTGGTTTACAAATGAGCGTAGAGCGAAGCAACGGACAGATCTCCTCTGAGCAGGTAGATGGCAATACCGTGATAACTATAACGTTGGAGGGTCTGCATAGCCCCGACGATGACATGCTAGATAGAACGTTGCAGTTCATCATGCTGGAGCTGGGTATTCTGCCTACGCCCGCAGCCCCACCTGACCCAGAGCCTCTTGCAACCATCGATATTCCTCCTCCAATCGAGGATTACGTCCCAATCCCACCAACCTTCGTAGAACCCTGACGTATCCATCGTGTGCATCGTTTGCCATTACTACGGCGACAGTGTACTGGTAACCAAAGAGAGAAGAGAAGCTGAGCACCCAGACCGTCGCTGGCAGTGCCTTAGGGAAATAAGCTATGGCCGGTATGTATGCGTGGATTGCCAGCTCATTGTCCCTAATGACCATGTCTGTGAGACGCCGAAGCGTCGCGGTAAGTAGCCATGGACCCTGCCACCTTCAGCCAACTCTACACTGAACACTGGTGGCAGATCTATGTGTACATGCTGCGACGCAGGCTGTCCAAGTACGACGCTGAGGATCTAACCGAGATAACGTTTGTTCAGGCCTGGCTACACAAGGATACGTATGAAGTCAGGGAGGGCAAGGGAGCCCTCCGGTGGCTGTACCGTATAGCCCACAACACCTACATTGACTATCTAAGGGTACTGCATCCAGTAGTTTCTTTAGAGGCTCAGCTAACTGAACCCTCAAGTGGGCAGCACTTCGAGATTGAAGACATAGATGCGTTGGAGTCACTGATACAACAGTTGACCAGTATACAGCAGACTGTCATGCGTCTAAGGTACCTCCAGCAGCTAACCACGGCGGAAATAGGCCAGCGGCTGGATATACGCGAGGGGTCGGTGCGGGGCATTGAGTTTCGGGCTATACAGACTCTTAGACGTTCAGCGGTCAATGGTCAATAGAAACGTCGATCTAAGCGGATCTTGTTATAGATCGCTGGTACCTTCGCCCCCATGGTAGGCCGCGCCGTATGTGGCGCGGCGGTACCTTGCGCTTGCTAGGCGGCGCTGTGGCGCTGCCAGCTAGTGGCGCTTGCGCTTAGCTGGGGCTTGCGCTTCCCTGGAGCGCCAATCCTGCGCTACGCGCGCAGGATGCAAGCTCGACAATGGCAACCGTCGAGCGGTTGATTCGGCGCTGCGGCTGGCGCAGGCTCGACGCTGACGTAGTCCCATCGGCGAAGCATTCGGATGGCGTCGAGCATTGCCGCTTGCACTGGCGACCAGTGCGGCTGGCGCGTGGGCCGCTGTGGCGCGTAGTAGGCCGCGCCTACCTGCGCAGTGTCGACAACCGTGTAGCGCCGACACAACGGAACACGGACGCTGGCGCGCGCAGCGTATAGCTGGCGCTGGCGCGGCTCTAGCGGCTCAAACTGCGCCAGTGGAGGGTATCGGTGCCAGACCGCAGGCGCAGCGGTCAAACGCTTGTGCATGGTGCACTCCAATCGAGTAGGGGAAAGGGGCGCGGCTGGCGCGCCCCGTCGAGCTAGCTCGCTTTCCAATCCGTCGAGCCGCACCCCGCGCACTCGCTGGCGCTTACGGGGTTTCGGCGCGGGCAGTGCTGGCATCGCGCCGACGCCACGAACACGGGTTCGGATGGCTCTGGCGCGCGCTGTGGGGCCGCTGGCGCGCCATTCGGCGCGGCAGGCGGGGTTGGCACGTGCGGGGCAGTCGGCGCGGCTGGCGCGGCTGTGGTGGCGCTGCTGGCGCCCCCATTGAACAGCGCCAGTGCGGCAGCGTCCGTGCGCAGGTAGCGGAAACCCGCTTGCGCTGGCACGACCAGTCGGAAACGGCCGTCTGGGCAGAGCGCCACTTCGCGCCGATCCGCGAAGCACAGCGGCAGGCTGTCATTCCCCTTTGGGCCGCTGGCGCTGTGGACCGCTGTCGCCGTGAGCCACGGCAGGGTGGCGGTTGACTGCCCGCCGACGCGCAGGTTGTATGGCGGCTGCGCCAGCATGATCCGAATGGCGGTTGCCATCTGCTGGTAGTCGGCGCGACCGCTGACGCCATCCCCACCGAACGCTGTGACGCTGGCGAAGCGCGTTCCCGCTTCGCGTCGCACGTTGCAATGCGGCAGGTGATCCTTCGCGAAGGCGTCGATTGTGGCGCGTGCGCGAGCTTGCACGGCGCTGTCGCTCGCCAGTGTGGTGGCGACAGCTTCGTTCCGTGCGACCGTGTTGGCGTTCAACGGCTTGCGACCCGTCGAGACAGGCTCGACGTATGGCGCTGCCGCTGGCGCGTAACGAGCTTCGATCGCGGCGAGCATTGCGTCTCGCACATCGTCTGACAGGCTGGCAGCCGTGGCGGCTGCTGTGGCGCTGTCAATCTCCGCTTGCTTTTGCGCGTCGAGCGCAGCGGCAGCGGCCACGACTTCTAGGTTCTGGCGAGCATCCGTGAGAGCCGCTTCTAGGGCCGCGTGCGCGGGGTTGCCCGCTGGCAGGTTGGCAATGGCGCTTTCGATTTGCGCCACGGCGCTTGCGGCTAGCTCGACGGCAGTCTGTGGGGCCGCATCGGCGGCGGTTTCGGTCTTACGTCCCATTAGGGGATGTTTCACTCCAATGAACGCGCTGCCGCATAGGCGCGGCTGGCGCAGGCTGATAGATCGTATGCACGCGGCAGCGTTTGGCATGTTGCCGAGTGTTCGCCATTGTTCAAGCCCCGTACCCGATGCAAGCGCAGTGTGTGCTGCGCGTCGGCGGTTGACCCTACCTACCCGTTGGCGTTTGCGCTTGTCCGATGCCGGCTGCGCAGACCCTTTATATGCGCAATCTCAAATAGACCCAAGTAAACAATGTAAAACTCAACCGCTGGCAGGCTGGCAGGCAGGCGCTTCCCAGGGTCGCGCCGTTACATAAGGCGGCATTTTGCAGTCTGGCGAGAAGGCAGGCAGGTAACGAGACTGTTACTCAAATCTCAACCGTTGCTCAACATCTGGCGCTGCCGCTCAACCGGTTTAGCTCGGTTTTTACCTCTGGTAGGCAGAGTAAGATATTTCGGAAAACTGTGAAAGGCGCTGGCAGTGTGCGCTTGCATCTTGCACATTGGTACATTTGCGTCTGGCAGGGTTTCACGTGAAACGCTGGCGCTTGCGCAGCGGCGATCAGTTAGGACCACGCGTAGTATTATTGCGTTAGCGTATGCAAATCTGCTAGCGTTAGTGCCAGCTAACGCCCGCGGAAAGCGCAAACTAACCGCCTTAGTGTATGCAAACTGCCGGCCCTGGTAAGCGCAAGCTAACAGCGTTAGTACGTGCAAACTGTTGCCCCAGCTAAGCGCAAACTGGCAGCGTTAGTTAGTGCAAACTGGCAGCGTTAGTTCGTGCGAACTAATGCGGTATGCAAGCGCGTACTAACGCGCTTAGTGCGTACGCACCTCGGCCTCCGCCTCTATGGAAACTACCGTCCCTCTGGGATGACGGCCAGATTTTTCGTCGTCTCTACGTGGGACGAACGAAGATCGGGATCCCGATCCAGATCCCAATCAGTGAAACTACCGTCCTGTGGGGGTGATGGCCAGATTTCCAGATCCCGATCTGGTTCTGTGAAACTACCGTCCTCGGTGGGACTTGGCCAGATTTTAGGCCGTCCGTCCCCCCCAAAGTACCCCCTATAGCAAAAGCGAACAAAATGAACGTAAAGACGGGAAAAGTGGGGGCGTCACAGAGGCCTATTTTTTAGGCCAAAGACGCATTTGTGCTCGAGTGAGGAACTGAACAACGCTGTGAGGGCAGATCCAGATCCCGATCAATTAATCTAAGAAACTACCGTCTTGTGGGCGATTGTGCCGGATTTTACGATCATATCATAGGGGATTTAGAGACTCGCAGTGAATAACAACACAGAAATCTCAAAATCAACACTTTATTGACCAGAACCCTGCACTACTCAACTGAATACTAGCTGCTTATACACTGAATAACTAGCCGCCCGGGACTCTCTTGTGACGAGATCAGGGGATCAGATGCCGCCAGGTAGAGCCGCCCGTTACACCACGTTTCAAGGCTTTGTATTTCAAGGTCATGAGCCGCATCCACCACTACGCAGTTGGGCGACCTGTAGGTGGGCAGGTCGGGAAACAGTCATGGTCTATAAATTAGTGCCAGATTTTACGGCGTCATGTATACGTGCTTGTAGACCAGCGTACGGTCGCAGTCGCTGCACACCGCCGTAGCCACTCGCACGCCCCTGGCGTATGACACTAGAAATCTCAGTTCCCGAAACTTGTTGCACTTGTCACAGTAGCCCACGTTAGTTGCCTTCCTTCACAATGGTGTTGGCCGCGATCAGGCCGCATTTGTGGACGCGGCACGCAATCCACACCTTTGAAACATACAGGTTCTGCATGCGGGTAAGAATAGCACCGTGCTGAATAATACTGAAAGCTCCCTCATCAGGGGTGATCTGGTAGCCTTTGTAGACCACAGTCTCAGGCCCCTCGTTGTAGAAGCCCGCCTCCACAGCCAAGCGATATACTTCATAGCGCGTACCCTGTTGACGCATGGCCTCAATTGAAGTGATAATTGGCATCATGAACAGTATACCAAGGGAAAAGCACCACCTAAAGGTGATGGTGCTCCCCAACATTCCAGCGTGTTTCGTCTCGGGGGCATGGGCAGGTGACCTCAGCGTACACCGTGGTCTCGGCCAGCAACTGCTCCAGTGTCCTGTTGACTACCTGCTTGTCACAGGCAAATGTCTCTACCTGCACCCCCACGATGTATTCATCGTCGATTGGGGCATAGAACGTGGGGTGGTCACCAGTAAACGTACCCTCCAGGTTCTCGTTGCACTCCCCACACACAATGTCATACTCGGTTTGGGCCACGAATTGTGGCTGCTTGCAGACTATGCACTTTTTCACTTCTTGTTGGCCCCGAACATATCGTAAAACGCTTCTTTCACGTCGTTGTTGTGAGACTGCTTTTGCTCAGCAGTCATGTTGTCACCACTGAAAAACCAGCCCATGACCAGTGCGCCAATCACGGCAAACACCAGTCCCACTGGCCCGAACAGTACTAGGGAGCCAATCACAATGGCTCCCCCTACGATAATTTTCACCAACATCAGTAGTACGTGTTCCCCCACTCCAGGTCGCAGCGCGTGCAAATGAACCCCTCGTAGCCCGTATCCTGGGTGAACACTTCCACGTCTTGCTGGTACATATGCCCGAAACGCTTGCAAATCTGGGCCGCAACCCAGAGAAGCAACAGCTCCCACTTGCTTGGCTGCATCAGTATTCAATACCCTCCAGGTCATGGCACGGCCCGCAGTTGAACGCCCTGCCGACCGCATGGCAATCGCTGCAATACCAGTTCTCAATCTTGCAGGTGGGGCAGGGGAGACGCGTTAGCGTCCCATCCCAACCACACGCGGTGCACTCTTTGTCGGCCACTTTACTCCCCCCGCGCCACCAAGATGGCTTGCAGGCACGGCGTGCAGATTTTGCTGCTATCACCGCGCAGCTCATAGGCGCAGTTGTGCACGTCCCAACTCTCGCCGTTGTCCACGCCGCACATGGACACGGCCAGGTCCAGGCGGTACTGGTCGGGGACCAGGTGCCAGGCGGCACCCGGCGTCCACGCTCGAACGGCCACGAACTTTTCCATAGTTACACTCCTTTGGGTATGGGGGCCAGACGGCCCCCACTTCTCACCACTTGGTGCGGATTGGCTGCCACTCACCCTTGGGCATCGCCGTGCCCCTGTAGTCACGGGTGGGCTTGGGCATGGGTTTCTGGCCCTTGCCGCTTGGACGGTTGGCCCTGTCACCCGCCACCTGCTCAGGGGTGGGATTGTACGGCTTGCTTAGCTCAGCCTGCCGCTTTTTAGCCATGAAGCGCAGCATGCTTACGTGCTGCTCGTGCTCAGCCGCCTCTACGTACCCTTGCTGTTCCATGCGGTCAACCCACGCCATTAGCGCATCGATGCTGGTGGTTTCGTAGGTTGCCATGGGTGCACGGAAAGGGTTGTCCCCCCTGCCCATGCGGTACATGACGCTAATATACTGTGGCATTAGTCTGCCTGCACTCCTTATGTGCACCTGGGTAGCCCATCAGCTTGTGGGTACCCCTGCTGCGCACGCCAAAGTATGCGGCATAGAGTATCTGTGGTGCAATCTGTAGTGAACGTAGACTGAAGCTACGTAAGATGTCCTGGGTAGAACATCTTATGTAGACTCAGAGCAGGGAGCTGTTCTATAATCATAAGAGACAACCCCTACCAGATTTTCAGCGTGGGAATGTAGCCACAACGTGACCAAGGTAGTCAAAGCCGTACAGGCCGCCGACCGCGAGCACGGCCAGCAGCATGACGAGAACCAATTTGTCCATCAGCCAGCTTTATCCCATTCCTCGAAGGTGGGGAAAGCAGCGCACGTCAGGGTGAGGCACCCTGGAGCCATGTGTGCACCCGACTGGCGCACATCATGCGCCATGATATACTCGGCCTGACGCAGCAGGTACAGGAAGCGGCGAACCTCTCCCATATCACCCTGGCGCACCAATTGCGCCAGAGCATCAGAAAGCGGAGACTCAGCCTTAGGCATTGTCAAACACTCCACGCATTGCATAGTACCGTGGGGAGTTCTGATAAGTTCGTGCCCACGCTCACATTCAGCCATGGTTCTCCCTCCTACGTGCCGTAGTATGTGTTGTGGACGGCCTCCACATAGGCACCAATCTCAGTGTCCCACGCATCCATGTACAGATTGCCGTCATTGGATGCAATGCTTACGATGGCCTGGGTGCATCCATGGGACTTGGCCACAATGAGAGCGGCGTAAATCCAGCCCGCACCAGCCCTGAGGCCATCATACTCGTGGATGGTTACGTCTTTCTCAGTAATGCTGGTGGCATCGTAGTTACGCATCTGTACGTAGTTCTCTAGGACGTACTGCGCAACCAGATCGATGGGACCGTTCTGGCTATCCCCTTCATTTACCAGAACAGCACTGTACTCAGGCCTGTTGAAGCGATGTGCTTTTGGGTGGACGAGGAGGTAGCATGCCTGCCCCTCCCGCTGAACACCAAGACCGTCGACCTGCTGGCCCATCGTGGCCCACAGGTCAGTGGTTGCGTTGCCCTTGAAACCATCGTGCATGTTACGCTCCGCATTCTCCTTGGGGCAGAGTTGGGTACTTCTCTGCCTGTAGTTGGACATTGTCCCCCGTGTTGAACCCCAGATAGGCCAGCAGGCCATCCATCCAGGTGTCCAGTACGTTGCACACTTCGCTGTGTGCGTCCCACTCCTGTTCCTCGGAAGTAAACACGCCCTCAGGCGCGTGGAAACCATCACCCACGTCCGGGCTAATTAGGTTGTCGATGTGCTCTTTGGTCCAGGAGACCAGCAGGCCGCCCGCGTATCGTTTGATGTACGCGGCCTGCTCTGGCGTGTAGCCCTCTAGGGCACTTGCATCGAACATGGTTACTCTCACTCCCTATCTAGTAGCTAGCGCCTGGTGCGCTGCCCAAATTATGCCCCATGGAGCGTCTGGGCAGCAATCCCAGCAGACTAAACCCTGGCCCCGAAAATGCTTTCAACGGCGCACGGACCACAGCGCCAGTCACCCTGCCAGTAAATCCAGCCGCTAGGGTATCCACCCTGATACCACCAGTAGCAGTCCATGCCACTTTGAGCATCGAACGGGTCCAGCCTGTGGTTGATGCCGTCACACAGCACCAGCGGCTCACCGAATTCAAGCTGTGCAAGTGCTGGACTGAGAAGGCTGTTGCACGCCAGCACTGGGAGCCAGGCATTGTCATTGTTGTAGACCACGGACGTATCCGTGGCCCCACACATATCACACTGCGCGGTATCACCCTCCACTAGTCAGTATTCTCCGCATTGTACTCGGCGTCCAGCACCGCATCACTAACGAACGGCGGCTTGCCAGACGCTTTCCAGGCGGCGCGGACAGCGGCCCAAGCCTGAAGCTTGGCCGTGGGGGCGAGAGCTACATTGGTAACCATTAGGTTGCACTCCTTGCGGCCACCCACTGTGGCCGTTGCCAAAGTATGCGGCACGGACCATCTTTTAGGCAATCCTAAAAAGATTGCCAGTCTGCCCTAGATCCCGACTTATGAATCTATTCTATTATTCTGCATTTCATAATCTAGGCCAGAATTTGGTGCGCAAGGTGCATATTTACCCAATATGCACCTGCCCAAAAGACGGCTCCCACAGCCGTCACAGGCACACTTGTACGCGCACAAGCACCCTAACGCCATGTGCAAATACAGGCATGCTGTGACTAATCACAGGGTTCCCTTTTTCTAGACCAATGTGGGCAAAGAAAAAGGAGAGCGTTAGCTCTCCTTCTCCTCGTAGGTAAACACGATGCCAGTGTCGCGTCCAACCCACTGAGACAGTGGGAAAGTCCTGTCGCGGTCGATATAGGTAATGGTCTGCGCCTTCAGGTCGCAGATAAGGTGAAAGCCCTCCTTAGGCATAGTGGGTGAGATACGTGTGCTGGTCTCAGCAACGTTGTCCGCATAAAGATCTTCGACCAGCAGTGCCGCAACACGCTGTGGCTCCAACTGGAGCAGCTTTTGCTCCGCCGTAGCAGGCACCTCATGTGGGTACTTCTGCTTGAGCTCTTCCAGAATAACCACCTGTAGATGGCAGGGCAGTGTATCTCCGTCGTACTGCGTGTAGACAAAGAGGTCTCCCTCTTTGTCGCCCCACACAGGCACCCAAGCGCCGTCGTTGTCGAGCTTGGACTCGACAAACGTATACACTGGAAACTGGATAAATGCGCGTGTCCCCATTACTGCTCCTTGCTGGTGTAGCGCTCAGGCTGGTACAGCCCCTCGGTCTCGTGGGCTGCCCAATCGATGATCACCAGGTCCTTGTTGTGACCACCGAACCTCTCATGCAGTTGGTCAACAGGGATTGCCACGGCCCGACCAAATGCCTCAGCGGCGTTGCTGTATCGCTGGTTGACAGCGTTGTGAAACTGCCAAAACTCCCAGTCCGTGTTGTCGATGGTATTCAGCAGGTTGTACATGGCATCGTTCTGGTTGCGGTAGTCCGCATCCATGTCCAGGTCGTACAGCTCGATGTAATCGCTCCTGCGGGTAAGCATCTCATCGTAAGCCTGCTCACGGGCCGCATCCGCCAGCCTGTACTCCACGTACAGGCGATACACTAGGTGGTCGCCAGAGGCGGGAATGATGGCCGTCATGCGGCCACCTTCACCTTGCGCACGCTGTGGCTATCAGCACCAAGCTGAGCACGCTGCTTGCGCATCTGGCTCTCGGTGCCGCGCTGGAGCACCTGGCCCGTCTCCTTGTTGACCAGCTCGTGGGTGCCCTCAGCCAGTGGCGTCTCCTCGACCACCTGCTCAGCATGAGAGTGCATCAACTGCTGCATGCTCATGCGCCGCCCCGCCCGGATATCGATGCGCTTCTGCATACGCTTGCGGGCCTGCTTGACGCGGCCCTGTACACGCCTGTTCATAAACACACTCCTGTTTCTATACTTGTGTGCCTGGTGGCACATGCACATTATGCCGCTTGGACTGTCTGGGGGGCAATCGCGGCAGTAGAGCCGCTTGACGCAGTGTACGAGGCAGATTGTTCACAAACCACATCTTGACGTCTTCACTGTTCATGCCTGAAGCGAGCATGCGCCGCACGACACGGCGCACATCTCGGACACAATCCTGCTCTGTCTGGCTGTCCATTATGCCTTCTTTCTCCTTCGCAGCAAACTCCCGACCCAACTATACAATCCCCAGTAGATCAGGATAGCAAAGACTGCTCCAAAGATATTACCAAAATTGACTGGTGCCCCTCCACCAATTAGACCAGCAGCAAAGATACCACCAAAGTCCAGGCCAGCCTTGATAGGATGGCCTAGATTATTGTTGGCAGAAAGTGCCAGGTGTGTCACCAAAGCTAGAAGCAAAGGCTTCATATTAGAGAATGGCATCCACAAAGGCTTGGAGGTCCTCTTCGATCTTGGCCCGCTTGAGACACTCATCCTCCATGTCCCCGTAGCGGTTGACACTGTCACTGCTCAGGCACAGGATGCCAAACATCTCGCTCAGCTTGTACATGAACAAGACAAGCGCAGGGTGGCTCTCCAGATACTTGGTGCCCTGCTCGCGATAGCCAGGCTCTTCTCGCACTGCTGGCATGACTTCCTCATGCAGAGTACGAATAACGCCATTGGGATTGCTGGCGTTTTGAATCTCAACGGCCGTACGATAAATGTTTCTCTTTGCCACGTCACACTCCTATGCGCACCTTTTGGTGCGCCATGCACATTGTGCCAGCTAAGACGTCTGCTTAGCAATCCTGTTTAGATCGACAGGGGTTTCCTTTGGTACCTGCTGCACATCCACAATCCAATGTGGGGGCATCGACTGAGTACCTGCCCTCGGACGGGCATTGAACAGGTAGTTCGGCCCTTGACCCGCATAGCTCTCATGCGTTTCTCTGCCAAGGTAGTCCATGATCGAGAAACGGAGAACACGCTGGTTCTCCGCACGGTGATAAACTCTGTATCTTTGGCCGACGACCAGATTATCCAACGATAACTTCCTTCTTGGTTATCTTGTTGTCGGTGTCAGTTTCAACAA
>Ga0157376_10000248_pt1 | contig 37347 bp, 53 predicted proteins | sample M45metaG_FD_121801 | JGI IMG/M metagenome (GOLD analysis project Ga0157376, IMG submission 121801) | Miscanthus rhizosphere microbial communities from Kellogg Biological Station, Michigan, USA - M4-5 metaG | ecosystem: Host-associated > Plants > Roots > Rhizosphere > Soil | place: USA: Michigan...
CCCACCAACCCCACCAGCGCCGCTCCGCTCTACTGCCGCCGTTGCGGCCACGGCCCCAACGCCCGTCCCCTCGCCATCGTCGGCCCCGGCTACCTCCACCTGCGCGACCGCAACCGCTCCCTCGTCGCCATCGGCGGCGTCGTCATCATCCGCTGCGACCGCTGCGGCTCCCAGCACCGCCTCGACTTGGCACAACACTAGACAAGCACGCCCGACGGGCGTACACTGCCGTCAGTTGCACAGCCGGGCTCACGACGCCCCCAGTACCCGCCCTACGGCGGGACCGGGGGCTTTTCGCGTTGCCGGGGGCCACACGCCCTGTACGGACGCCGCGGACCGGAGGGTCGGTCCAATCACGGCCACGGGGGGGTCGCGCCCGAGACCGCCGCCCTCATATTTTTTATCGCGCACTATCGATGATTTTTCGCCGCAACCGGAGGCCCGATGCCCATCCGGACCTGCCTGACCTGCGGGGCGCTGATCAGCACCGGGAGCCGCTGCCCGGCCTGCCGCGAGGCGTACCGGACGTCGTACAGCCGGGCCTCGTGGGCGCGGGCGGTCAAGGCGCGCGACGGGCTGCGCTGCCGGGACTGCGGCACGGACGCGGCGCTCGAGGCGCACCACATCGTCCCGCTGGCGGCCGGCGGCCTCGACACCATCGGGAACGGCGTGACGCTCTGCAAAGACTGCCACCGGGCGCGGCACGCGGCGACTCCCGCCGCACTGGCGCTCTCGCACGGGGTGCGCTGATGCCGGGTCGCCCGCGCAAGCCGGTCGAGCAGCTCCAGTATCGCGGCGACGGGCGCGAGGAACGGCGGTCGCTGCGCGTCGTCGCCCCCGGCGAGGCGCGGAAGATGCCCGCTTGCCCGCGCGACCTGACGGGCGTGGGGCGCGTCGCCTGGCGCGCCTACTGGGCCGACCCGGTCAGCCTCGCCGCGACCGGCGTCGACGCCTACGACATCCACCGCTACTGCCGCCTGCTGGCGCGGCGCGAGGCGCTGGAGGAGCAGGTCGCGGCCGAGCCGGTCGTCGACGGCTACGCCGGGCCGACCGTCAACCCCCTGCACAAGCTCGTGCGCGAGCTGACGCGGGAAATCGAGAAGTATCGGGAGATGCTCGGCATCCTGCCCCTGGCGCGGATGCGCCTCGGCCTCGTGCAGGCCCAGGCCGCGGTCACGGTCGGGGAGCTGCGCCGGCAACTCGCCCGGCCACGCCGGGAGGAGCACGAGCCGCGCGCGGACGAGCGCCCGGTCATCGACCTGGAGCACCTGCCGTGAGCGCGCTCGCCGAGGCCCCGGTCGTCGCCATGCCCGACCGCATCAGCCTCGGCGGGCGCGTCTTCGACTCGTTCGGCGGCCGGGCGATCGCGTTCATCGAGGCGCATTGCGTCCTCAGCAAGGGGAAATGGCGCGGGGAACCGTTCGCGCTCCAGCCCTGGCAGCAGCGGCTCCTCTGGGAGCTCTTCGAGGTCACCTGGACCGGCGACCGCTGGGAGCGGCGCTACCGCTGGGCCTACATCGAGGTGCCCAAGAAGAACGGCAAGACGGAGCTGATCGCGGCCCTCTGCCTCTACCTCCTGGTCGCGGACGACGAGGCGAGCCCCGAGATCGCGGTCGGGTCGAACTCGGACGACCAGGCGAACCTCGTCTTCGGGGCGGCGCGCCAGATGGTCGAACTCTCGCCGACGCTGCGCGGCCTCATCCGCTGCTACGGCCGCGCGCTCGTCCTGCGCGAGAACCCGGCCGCGCAGATCCTCCGCGTCTCGGCGAAGGCGAAGACGAAGGACGGCCTCAACCTGTCCTGCGTCGCCCTCGACGAGCTGCACGAGTTCGACGCCTCCGGCGAGCAGCTCTTCAACGTCCTGACCAACGGCACCGCCGCCCGCGAGCAGCCGCTCATCTTCATGATTACGACCGCCGGGTTCGACCCCGAGTCGCTGTGCGGGCGCTTCCACGACCACGCCGCGCAGGTCAGCGCCGGCACGGTCGACGACCCGGCCTTCTACGCCCGCATCCACACCTGCGCCGACCCCGACGTCAACCTCATGGACGACGCGGCCCTCGACACGGCCCTCCGCGAGGCCAATCCCAGTTATGGCGTGACCACGGCGCTCCCGTTCTACCTCGACGCCCGGCGCAAAGGCCCGGCGAACTTCAAGCGGTATTTCCTCGACATCTGGACCGCGGCCGAGGGCCAGTGGCTGCCCGAGGGCGCGTGGCGGGCGTGCCAGGTGCCGTCCGTCGCGCTCACGCCGGGCGAGCCGGTTTGGTGCGGCGTGGACGCCTCCACCAAGCACGACAGCGCCGCCCTCGTCGCGGTGCAATGGTCCGGGGGCACGCTCCAGTCCGTCGCGCGCATCTGGGAGCGCCCGCTCAACCCCGCGACCGGCAAGCCCGACGACGACTGGCGGGTGCCGGGCGGAGAGATTGCCCAGGCGATACGCGACCTCCACACTGCACACCCGGACTCGCGCTTCGCCTACGACCCGGCATTCGTCACCTGGCTGGCGGGCGACCTGGCGGCCGAGGGCGTGACGATGGTCGAGACGCCGCAGACGAACGCCAGGATGTGCCCGCCGACCGCCGGCCTCTACGAACTCATCACCGCGGGCCGGCTGGCGCACGACGGCGACCCGGCCTTCGCCCGGCACATCGCGGCGGCCATCGAGGTCACGACGATGGACGGGAAGACGCGGCTCGCCAAGGACCGCCGCCGCAAGCGGATGATCGACGCGGCTATCGCCCTCGTGATGGCGGTCGGGCTGGCGCTCCAGGCCGAGCCGGCCCCGCCGCTGCCGGCGACCGTGGGCCTGCTCTGGCTCGACGGGGAGGCGACGCCATGAACGTCCTCGGCGCGGCGCGCGGACTCCTCTGGCCGGCGGCGGCCCCGACCCCGCTGCGGCAGGCACCGCCGGACGGCGGGCAGAAGGTGAGCGCCACCTGGCCAGGGCTGTCCCAGTTCCCGGCCACGCTCGGCGGCGCGGTCCCCGGCATGGTCGCCCCGGTGACCTGGACGCCGCTCGTCGGCGACGCGCCCGTTGGTCTGGACTCGTGGGATTATGCGGACCTCTACGCGGCGCAGGTCTGGGTCTACACGCTGGTCAACAAGCTGGCGCGCGGCATCGGGCGCTTGCCCCTCAAGGTCTATCGCCGCGAACAGGAGGGCGACGACCGGGTGCGCGAGCGGACCAGCCTGCTCGCCGCCCTGCTCGCCGACCCCTGCCCGAGCCTGCGCCTCTCCCCGTTCGACTTCGCGCAGCGCGTCGTCGGCGAGGTGGCGACTGCCGGTAATTCGCTGTGGCTCAAGGTGGCGTCCGGGCCGACCGCGGTGCCGACGTCGCTTGAGCCGATCCCGTCGGCGGGCTGGGCGGTCGCCGCGGACGGGAGCTACGCGTTCACCGTCCCGCAGACGAGCGAGGTGCGGCGGGTGGAGGCGTGGCGCGTGCTCCACTTCCGCTTCTGGTCGCCCGTGAGCGGCAGCGCGGCCGGCGGCTGGCCGTGGCACCGGCCCGGCTTCGGCTTGTCGCCCCTGGAGCCGCTCCGCCGGACCCTCGCCATCGAGTCGGGCGCGCAGCAGCTCGGCATCGCCGCGTTCGAGCACGGCGGGAACATGCCCGGCATCCTCACGACGTCGGCAAAGCTGGCCGATGTCGAGGCCGCCGTGCAGCGCATTAGCCACGAGTGGAACCGCCGTCACGCCGGGGTCAAGAACGCCTACCGCACGCCCGTCCTGACCGACGACCTCAAGTGGCAGGCGACCGGGGCGACGATGCGCGACGCGGCGGTCGTGGAGCACCGCCAGCTCACGCGCGAGGAGGTCTGCGCGGTCTTCGACGTGCCGCCGCCCATCGTCGGCATCCTCGATAAGGCGACCTACTCGAATATCAGCGAGCAGAGCCGGTGGCTCGTGCAGCACACCTACAACATCTGGACGACGATGATCGAGGAGACGCTCAAGACGCAGCTCCTCGCCGGCGTCCCGGCCTTCGCCGGCCGCTATGCCGAGTTCGACACCGCCGAAGTGCTCAAAGGCGACGCGCAGGCGCGTTACGGGGCGTATTCGCAGGCGATCAACGCCGGATGGATTACGTCCAACGAGATCCGGCGCATCGAGAACATGCCGCGCATCGACGACCCTGACGCTGATCGACTGCATCGCCCGCTTGCCCTCAGTCCTGTCCTGACCGCTGAACCGGCACCGGAGCCTGTGCCCGCCGCTGTGTAGTACGGGAGGCCGCTCATGGAGCGCAAGGTCTGTCTCGCGGATGGCCTGAAACTCAGCGACGACGGCGCGGGCTGGCTGGAAGGCTACGGCTCGACCTTCGGCAACCTGGACGAGCAGCGGGATATTGTCGTGCAGGGGGCGTTCGCCGAGAGCCTGCCCGACTTCCTCCGCGACGGCTTCATGCCGGTCGGGCACGACTGGGGCGCGCTCGCCGTCGCCACCATCGACCACGCCGCCGAGGACGACCACGGGCTGCACCTCCGCGCGCAGTTCCACACCACGCCCGCCGCGCAGGCCGCGCGCACCGTCGTCCGCGAGCGCCTGGAGCGGGGCAAGTCGGTCGGCCTCTCGATTGGCTTCCGCCTCGCCCCGGACGGCAGCGAGCGCCGCGACGATGGCGTGCGGCTCATCACCAAGGCGCAACTCTTCGAGGTGTCCATCGTGACCGTGCCGGCCAATGCGCTCGCCACGGTCACCGCCATCAAGGCCGGCGACGGTCTGACCTTAGCGGACGAATCCGGCCAGGTGCTTGCGGCCTGCCAGGACTTGTCGGCGCGTCTGCGCTCGCATGCGGAGCTGCGGACGGTGAAGGAGGGCCGCGTCCTGTCGGAGGCGAATCGGGGACGGCTGAAGACCCACGCCGACGCCCTGGAGGGGATTGTTGGCGACTTGCGGGCCTTGCACGCCGCGACCGCGCCGCCCGACGACGGCAAGGCCGCCCTGCTGGCGGTCGTCATCCGCGCGCAGCGGACCCTGGCCCGCCTGAACGGCGTGGCCGTCTGACGGAGGAACACACCATGACCGCAAGCATCGAGCCCCGGACGCTCGCCGACGTGCGCGGCGTCCTCAACAACCGGCGCGACGGGCAGAAGGCGCTGCTCGACAAGTACCCCGAGATTTCCGGCGACGAGGTCAAGGAGATTCAGCGGCTCGACCAGGAGATTAACGACCTGGCCGACCGCGAGCGGCAACTCGTGGACGTGGAGCGGATCCGCGCCGACGTGGCGAAGGCCGCCGGATTGGCCGGGGTGGACGCGCGCGACCGGCGCGGCGAGGCGGCCCCTGGCGAGGACCGTGTGGTTGACCAGACCTGGCGCGGACTTGGGAAGCTTTTCACCGACTCGCCCGCCTACAAAGGGTACAAGCGCGGGATGCGCCAGGGGCCGACCGTCGAGGTGGAACTCTCCGAGGCGCAGCTCACGGCCCTGCTCGTGACCAAAGCGACCCTGACCACGGTTGGCGCGCCGCCCGAGTCCATGCGCCTCCCGTTCATCCTGCCGGGTGCGCTGCGCCGCCCGACCGTCGCCTCGCTCATCCCGCAGGGCAGCACCACGGCGGCGGCGGTCAAGTACCTGGAGGAGACGACGACGACCAACGCCATCGCGGCCACGGCCGAGGGCGCGACGAAGCCGGAGCTGACCCTCGGCTTCACCGAGCGCACCGCCCCCGTGCGGAAAATCGCCGGCATCCTCAAGGTGACCGACGAGACCCTGGAGGACCAGCCGCTCATCGAGTCGTACCTCAACACCCGCCTCCAGACGCTGATGCTCATCTCCGAGGAGGACGAGCTGATTAACGGCGACAACACCGCGCCGCACCTCAACGGCCTCATCACCGCCTCGACCAACACCGAGGCGAAGACCGCGGGCGCTGGCGACAGCGTCGTCGAGACGTTCTATCGCGCGATGACGAAGATTCGGCTCACCTCCTTCCTCGAGCCGAGCGGCGGTATCCTGCACCCGACCAACTGGCAGAGCGTGCAGCTCATGAAGACGACCGATGGCATCTACATCTGGGGCAGCCCGGCCGACCCGGCCCCGCAGCGGCTGTGGGGCGTGCCGGTCGTGGTCACCCCGGCGATGGCCGCCGGGACCGGCAAGGTCGGGGCCTACGACACCGCGACCCTCATCGCCCGGCGCAGTGCAGTGTCTTTGGACATTGCAACTGAGAATGAGGATGACTGGCGCAAGAATATTGTGGCCATCAGGGTGGAGGAGCGGCTCGCGCTTCTGGTCTTCCGTCCACTCGCACTTTGTGACTTGACCGGACTATCGGCGTAATCTATAACAAGTCACGCGCACACCGACGCGGCGGTCCCGGTGGCGGCCGGGGCCGCCCCACACACCCGAGGAGGCAACACCATGACCCAGCAGCCGAGCACCCCCGCGACCCAGCAGCCGAGCACCACGACGACCCAGCAGCCGAGCACCACGGCGACCCAGAAGGTCGAGCGGAAGACCGAGGCCGAGACGGGCGTCTCGCAGGAACTCCTCGACGAGTACTACGACGCGGTTGACGCCGCCAACGCCGCCGCGTTGGCGGCGAACCAGCCCCCGGTCACCACGTCCGGCACCGGCACCGCGAGTGCGGGCCAGCCCGGCGCGGCGTCGAAGGCGCAGCAACCGGCCGAGAATAAGGCCGTGAGCCAACCGACCGCGACGCCCGCGAAGCCGAAGGCCGAGTAGCGCCAGAGGGACCGATGACGGAGCGCACCGTCGCGCCAGGGCTCACCGCCCTGCGCGCGACCGAGCCGGCCGAACTCAGCGCCGACTTCGCGGACGACCCCGGCGCGGTGACCGTCACGGTCGCCCGCGACGACGGCACGCTCGTCGTGGACGCCGCGCCGGCGGTCGGGAGCGGCACCGTCAGGACATACGACCTGACGCCGACCGACACGGCGCTGCCCGACCTCCTCACCGCCTCCTGGGCGGGCACGGTCGGCGGCGTCGCGGCCCTGCTCGTCACGCGCTACGAAATCGTCGGCGACTTCCTCTTCGGCCTGGCCGAGGCGCGGGCGTTCGACGGCGGGAAACTCGGGAGCGTCGCGGCCTATCCCGACGAGGCGCTCGCCGACGCCCGCGACCGCATCGCGACGTGGTTCGCGGCCATCTGCGGCGTTGACTTCTTCCCGCGCTACCGGCGGCTCGTGCTCGACGGCGACGGGACGAGCGAGCTGCTGGTGCCCGACCTGCGGGTGACGACGCTGCGCGCGGCCAGACTCCGGCAACCGGGCGGGGCGACCTGGGCGGCCTTCGGTCCGGAGGACGTCGCCGCGACCCAGGTCGTCCCGTTCGGCCTGCTCGTCCGCGAGTCGGGCGGGATCTGGACGCGCGGGCGGCGCACGGTCGAGGTCGCCTACGAGCACGGGCACGCGGACGTGCCGCCCGCCATCCGCTACGCCGGGCTCAAGGTGCTGACCAATCAGGTCATCCCGTCGAACCTCTCCGACCGCAGCATCCAGCAAAGTACCCAGTTCGGGCTCATCCAGCTCGCGACGCCCAACCCGAACGTCTACGGCCGGTGGTTCGGCATCCCGGTCGCCGATTCAGCCCTGGCGAGCTACGCCTCGGGCGCTCCGGGGGTCGGCTGATGGGCGCGCGGACGACGCAGGCGGCGGCGCTCTCGCACCTGTGCGACCTCCTCCAGGCGCGGCCGGGGCTGGCCGAGGTCGCGGTCGTCTCGGGCGAGTTCCCGCTCGGCTTCCACGGCGACAGCGACGTCATCGAACTCTGGGGCACGGTCGCCGAGCCGCAGCAGTTCATGAGCCTGGGCGGGCGCTCGACGGACGAAATCTACCAACTGCACGGCGGGGTCTACTGCTGGCGGCAGGGCGCGGACGAGGGCGCGGTGCGGGCCAGCCGGGACGCGGCCGCGGCGGTCGTGGACGAGCTGCTCCTGGCGCTCCGGGCGGATCCGTCGCTCGCGGGCGCGGTGCGCGTCACGGGCTGGGCGAACACGGGTTTCGTGCAAGGCTTTGACGAGAATGGGCGGTTTACCCTGGTGGAGTTTTACCTCCGCTGCGAGGCGCGGCTGGGACCGGGCGCGTAGCGGCAGCAGTGCGGAGGCGCGCGATGGCGACCAAGACGACGAAGGCGACGAAGGCCGAACCGACCGCAACGGACGCCGAGGCGACCGCCGATGTCACCTACGTCGGCTCGTCGCCGACCGGCGTGGAGGTCAAACTCTCGACCGGCTGGTATCACGTTGACCACGGCGAGACGGTGACCGTCCCGGCCGCCGATGCCGAGGCGCTCCTAGCGGCGGGCGAAACGGAGTGGCTGGAGCCGGCCCCGGCGGGCCGGGCCACCGGCGACACAGCGTAGGAGGGTGGCATGGCCTTCGGTACAGGGATCGACGGGCAATTCGGCCTCGCCCCGGAAACCGTGTTCGGGACGTTCGTGCCGCCGGTGCGCTTCCTCGAAATCATGCCCGGCGAGAGCGTTAAGGCGGCGATGGCGCAGTTTACGAAGACGACGCTCGGCGGCATGGTGCAGCGGACGGACGGCGTGCGCTCGTACTCCTCCGGCGCGGCCGGCGACGTCTCGTTCGAGGTGGCGACGAAGGGTTTCGGGGCGCTCCTCAAGCAGTGTTTCGGTTTCGGGGCGTCGGCGCAGGTCGCCTCGACCGTCGAGTACACCCAGACGTTCCACCCGGACATGGCGACCGGCGGCAACGGCGTCTCGGCGTCGCTCCAGTTCGGCCGCCCGCAGACATCGGGCGTCGTGACGCCGTTCTCCTACGTCGGCGCGAAGGTCACGGAGTTCGAGTTCACGTCGGAACTCGACGCCGCGCTGCAACTCTCGACCACCTGGGACGCCGTGAGCGAGGACACCTCGAAGGCGCTCGGCGTCAACACCTTGCTCAGCGGCTCCCAGCCCTACATCTTCATCGACGCCACGGTCACCATCGGCGGCGTCGCCTCCTGCGTCAAGAGCCTCTCGGTCAAGGGCACGCGCGCCCTCGCCACCGACCGGCGCTGCCTCGGGCCGGTGACGACGAAAAAGGAGCAGGTGGCGAACGGCAAATTCGAGATTACCGGGGAGATGGTGACCGAATTCTCCTCGATGGCCGAGTACAACAAATTTATCGCGGGGACCACCTCGGCGCTCGTGGCGACCTTCGCGGTCGGCACCATCCCCACCCTCGCGGTCCCCTACCAGCTCGTGATGACGCTCCCGGCGATTATGTACACCGGGGACACGCCGGCCCTCGAGGACGCTGGGCCGCTCACGCTGACGATGCCCTTCATGGGCCTGTTCAACGGCACGAATCCGGCCTGGGAGATTGTCATCCACACCGACGAAACCGCGCTCTAGGGGGGCAGGATGGTGCTAGAGGTGTTGCCACGTCTTGCGCCTGATGATGCCGCCGATGGTGCCGGGCTTCACCCCATACTCGCGCGCCAATGCGGGGTAGGAAACGGGGCCGATTGCCGCACGACGGCGGATTTCGAGCACTTGCGCGCCGGTGAGCCTGCTCCGGCCGTGGGATTCGCCGTGCGCGTGCCGGCCCTTCAGCACGGAATCGGCTCGATTGGTCGCGGCGTTGCCGGGGAACAAATGCGCCGGGTTCACGCAGTTGGGCACATCGCAAGCGTGCTGGACTACCAGCCCCTCGGGAATCGGGCCATAGGCGAGTTCGTAGGAGAGGCGATGGGCCAGGATGCCACGGCCGGGCGCTTCCCAGATGATGACATAGCCGTTGCTCGATGGACCGCTGCACCGCCAGCAACCGTCGAGGTCGGGCGACTTCGTGACGCGCGCCCAGAGCCGCTCGACGATATCCCGACGTTTCGCGGCCCCCATGCAGGTCGGGGAACAAAAGTGGTGGCGATGCTTCGCGACCTGGGATGGGACGCGCGTGAACGCCTTCCCGCAGTGCTCGCAGGTCAAGTCAAGGCGGTTTGCGAGCGCGCGATTGGCACAGGGGTACGAGCAGAACCGACCGTAGCCGGCTACAACCTGAGAAGGGGCCACGGTGAAGGTCTTCGCGCAAGTCTCGCAGGAGCGCTCGACGCGCGTCGTTCTGGCGGCGCCGCTGCACCGCAGCGTGCAGAACTTTCCTCCCCCGCTCGCTATCCTGCTCGGTATGACGAGGAAAGTCCGCCCGCAGTGCTGGCAGACACGGGGAACACTGGTACACTTAGCGGGCATTTTTCACGCTCCTATACAGCGTTGAGAGGTGCCATGCTCCGGGCGGTGACAGCCGCGCCGGGGCGTTCTGTTGCTGTAATTATACCACGAGGAGGTACACATGTGGTAGATAAGATTCAAGTGACGGGACTGAAAGAACTCAGGAAGGGCCTAAAACTTCAGGGGCCGCTCTGGCCCAAGGCGTTGCAACGCACCAATAAAAGTCTCGCGAACATGATTGTCGGCCCCGCAAAGTCGCGGATGGGCGGGCACACCCCGCGCGCGGGCGGTCGGGCGGCGGGCACCATTCGCGCGCTCGCCTCGGGCACGGCCGCGAAGGTCGCGGTCGGCAGCAATAGCGTCCCGTGGGCCATCGGGCACGAGTTCGGCGGGGGGCGACGCAAGACGACGCAGCAGTTCCCGCCCTATCTTGGCAAGACCGGCTATGCGGTCTATCCGACGATCCGGTCGATGCGGGCGCAAATCACCGACATGTACGGCGACATGATTGACGAACTGGTCGAGGCGGCCGGGATTACGGAATAGCCCTCGGCGGTGGCCGAGGAGAACGGGGACCAATGGCGACGTACACCCTGCGGCGCGACCGCATCCGCCTGCGGGAGTTGCTGCGCGCCGGTCGGCTGGCCGGGGTGCCGGTCACGGTCGCGATGGCCGATGGCAACCCGCGCGATCTGCCACTCGAGCTCTACCTCGGGCTCATCACCTGCTGGCTGCAAGAGGAGCGGCCCGACCTGACCTACGAGGCGGTCGTTGACCTGATGGACGGGCAGGAAATCGCCATCGTCTTCGGGGCCGCGCCCGACCCAAAAGCAACGGCGTCGGTCCTGGCGGCGAACGGCTCATCGTAGATGTGCTGCGCCAGGAGATGCCGGCCTTTTGCCACTTCTACCCGGCGCTCACGCCCGACGCCTTCTACGACCTCGATGACGATGACCGTACCGCGCTGCGCGACTACCTCCTCCAGACGGTGCGCGCCGCACAAGGGTAGGACATGAGTTCAGGTCGTCAGATCACGATTACAATCTTAGGAGAAGACAAAGGCGGCTCCAAGGCACTAACGGGCCTGGCGGGCGCGGCCGATCAGGCCGACACGAAGATGTCGGGACTGACCGGCACGCTCGGCAGTGTCGCGACCGGCGGGATGGGCCTCGTCGCGACCGGCGGCATCGCGGCGGCGGCGGGGCTTGTCGCGCTCGGCGGCGCGGTGGTCAAGACCGGCATCGACTTCAACGCGATGAAGGAGCAGGCGGAAATCGCCTTCACCACCATCCTCGGCGATGGCGGCAAGGCGACCGCGTTCCTCGACGACCTGCAATCCTTCGCCGCCGCGACCCCGTTCGAGTTCCCCGACCTCGTCTCGGCCTCCCAGAAACTCCTCGCGATGGGCTTCTCGGCCGAGTCGGTCATCCCGACGCTCACCAGCATCGGCGACGCGGTCGCGGGCCTGGGCGGCGGCTCCGAGATGATTGACACGGTGACGCGGGCCTTCGGCCAGATGCAGGTCAAGGGGACCGCGTCCGCCGAGCAAATCCAGTCGCTCGTCGAGGCGGGCATTCCGGCCTGGCAGTACCTGGCGCAGGCCATCGGCGTCGACGTCCCGACCGCGATGGACATGGTCTCGAAGGGGCTGGTCAACTCGCAGACGGCGATTACGGCGTTCACCAACGGGATGAACAACGACTTCGGCGGCATGATGGAGGCGCAATCGCGGTCGTTTTCGGGCCTCATGTCCACCCTGAAGGACACGTTCGCCCAGGTGGCCGGGACGCTGACGGGGCCGCTCTTCGCCAGCATGACAGCGGGACTCCAGCAGGTGGCGGCAGTCCTGGCGTCCCCGGCCTTCACGACGGGCGTGCAGGAGTTCGCCGCCGCCATCGGCCAGGGCTTCACCGCCATCGGCCAGGGCGTGCAGGTCGCGCTGCCTTACCTCATCCAGTTCGGCGACATGCTGCGCGCGGCCTTCGCGGTCGTGAGCGAGGTGCTCGGCCCGGTGCTGGCGACCATCATGGCCCAGTTCGACGGGCTGTCGGCGAGCCTCGCGCCGTTGCAGGGGCTGCTCGCCGCGCTCGGGCCGCTCTGGGCGGCGCTGGAGGGGCCGATCACCATCATCGGGGAACTGCTCGGCGGCGTCCTCATCGCGGCCATCGGCGTCGTCCTCGCCGCCCTCGGCGGGCTGGCCGGCTACATCACGGGGGCGCTGCCGGGGGCCATCCAGGTCGCGACCGGCGTCATCCAGACGTTCACGGCGGTCATCGACCTCATCTCCGTCGCCGTGTCGGGGATGGTCGCCATCGTCTCGGCCCTCCTCGCGGGCGACTTCGCGGGCGCCTGGACGGCGGCGCAGGCGACGGTGCTGGGGATGGCGCAGGCGTGTGAGGCGGCCATCCAGGGCATGGTGACCATCGTCACGGGCCTCTTCGACGCGATGATTGGTGGCGTCCAGGGCGCGGTCGCGGGCTTCTCCTCGACGCTCGGGGCCTATTTCGACGGCATCGCCACGGCCATCGGCGGCAGCGTCCAGACGGCGATGCAGTCGGTCGAGACGGGCTTTTCGTCGATGGTCTCGACCGTGCAGTCGCGGGTCGGCGAGGTGGTCGGTGTCGTCCAGGGCTTGCCCGGCCGGATGGCGTCGGCGGTCGGCGACCTGTCCGGCGTCCTGGTCAACGCCGGGTCGTCGCTCATCCAGGGGCTCATCAACGGCATCCAGTCCAAGATTAGCGAATTGACCGGGCTGCTCGGCCAGGTCACGAACATGATTCAGCAGGCGAAAGGCCCGCCCGTCGTGGACCGCGTGCTGCTGTACGACTCCGGCCGGATGATTATGGACGGGCTGAACAAGGGGCTCCGGGCGGGCGCACTGGAGACGCAGGCGCTCCTCGGCGACGTGACCGCGACCATCGGCGGCAGCGTCAACGGCGGCACGGCCAGCGGCACGATTGTGGCATCCGGGTCCGTCTCCGGCGACGTGGCCGGCAAGCTGGACACCATCATCGGCCTGCTCCAGCACATGGCGAGCGTCAATCTGGGCGAGGTGGCGGCGGGGCAAATCGTATCCACGGTCAAGGCCATGCAAGGTGCGGCATGAGCAGCAGCCCGCCGTATGCGCCCTACGCCCCCGATGGGCACGACCTGCGGCTCTTCCTCGGCCCCGCGCGCGGTTCCCTGGACGAAAGCACCATCGTCGGGGCGTGGGTGCCGGGGGCGGGATGGGCGGACATGTCCTCGACGGTGCTGCGCGGCTCGGTCGCCATCGAGCATGACGGCGTGGGCTTCACCGCGAGTTTCACCGTCGAAACAGAGTCGCGCCAAGCCTGGCAGGACGACCTCGCGGTCGCCATCGTCGCGCGCATGAACGTCGGCGGCGGCGGCTTCGGGACATTCTTCACCGTCTGCTGGGGCTACCTCGACGGGAGCGACCGGCAGACGCTCGGCCTGCAACTCCTCCAGACCGGCACCCGCTACGTCACCTATCACGGGTACTGGGACCGGCGCAACGTCCCGGCCCTGCGCGTCGGGCGGCGCAATCTGTCGGATGGCGCGAGCGTCACGTCCTCGACCGTCCTCGCCGACCCGACGCTTGAGGTGCCGCTCGAATACCGCTCGCAGGACGACTGCGCGGCGGCGAAGATTGTGGACCAGGACGCCGATACGTGCGGCGTCCTGGCCGTCCTCGCCGACCCGGCACGCCCGGCGCTCGGCGACGCGGACTTCCCGCAGATTCTCCGCGTCTTCCCCGACCTGACCGGGGCACCGGCGGTGGAGGTCTGGTGCGGGCACAACGTCACGCCGTGGGGCAGCTTCGATACCCCGACGGCCATCCCGGCGCTCGAAGGATCGGGCACCAACACGCGCAACGATACCGTCTGCCAGGTCAGCTACCCGAGCGGGCGGATGCAAGTCGAGGCGAAGGCGCAGCCGGGCAACCCGTATCAGATGCACGGGCCGCAGTGGAACATCTGGCTCGACGCGCGCCCCTTCCGCGTGACCTTCCGCTACAAGGCGGCCGAGGCGGGGAGCGTCGGGAAAGCCCTGCACGTCACGCACGGCGGCGGGGCGACCGTGACGCTCGGCCTCGATTGGCAAGACTACGATTACAGCGCGGACGGGGCGACGAACGGCCTGCTCGTGCTGCGCTTCCAGGGCGGCGACAACAACAATCCGGCCAGCAACCTCGCCACGCGCACGCTCTTTGAAATCGAGGACTTGCGGGTCGCGGTCGGGTACTCCGATATGTTCTTCCAGGGCATCACCGGCTACAAGCTCTCGCTCGCGTCGGACGACGGGCTCGGGCACGAGGTGGTCGTGCGCGTCGCGGGCAACATCGCCCCGTGGGAAGACTGGCGCATCCCGGCGGACGATAGCGTCATCTTCGCGTTCAACCCGGCCGAGTTCAACGCGCGCTTCGACGCGGGGCACCGCACCGTCTACGCGCTCCGCACGGCGATGCCGAACGTTGCACTCAAGCCGCCCCCGACCGGCGCGCGGTTCAAGCTGTGCTTCGCCTCCTCCGCCATCCGCGACGACTACGACCACGCTTCGCTGACGACGGTGCAGGAAATCATCTTCAATAACGCCAACGGGGGCGTCGCCTGGCAGCCGCACCAGGCGCTCGTGCGGAAGAGCCCGACCGGGACCGGCTTCCTCACGCCGGAGGAGCATCCCCGCGTCGGCCTCTTCCCGGACACGCTGGGGAGCGGCTACTGGGCGGCCAACCTCGGGCCATACCGCCCGACCTACCTGGCGCTGCCGGTCCCGGCCGGCGCGACGACGGTGGCGGTGGCCGACGCGGGCGAGTTCCCCGCCAGCGGCACGGCGAGCGTCGCGGGCGACACGTTCACCTACACCGGCGTCAGCGGCGACACGCTGACCGGGGTGTCCGGCATCCTCGCGCACAGCGCCGGGGACGCGGTGACGCCCGTCTACGGCGGGGTGCCGCAAGGCGGCTGGTTCCTCGGGACGGTGGAGCTGCGCCGCAAGCCGGGGACGCCGGTCATCCAGGCCGGTGCGGTGCTGTACTCGCCCGCGACGGCCCCGACGAACCCGGCCGTCCCCGATGGGCTGGGGGCGCGCTGGGAGCGCCAGGCCGATTGGGACTTGGTGGCGCGCTGGGACTACGGCGCGGCGACGACCATCCCCGCGATGGTCTGGACGCCGCCCCTCGTCCAGTGCCGCCACGTCGCTGTGGTCATCGACCGCATGGCGCGGGCCGCCGGGCTGCCGCAGCGCGCGAAACTCAACGAACTGCTCGTGACGCAGTACCAGCCCGGCGGCGGGCGGGACGGCAATTGGGCGGGCACGGGGGCGCTGACGGTCGGCGATGTGGTGGCGCACCTGCTGGTGACCTACGGCCCGGTGCCGGCGGCGAAGGTGGACCTTGACGCCGGCGGCTTCCCCCCGGTCGGCGATTTGCCCATCGCGCCGGCGACGCTGGCCCGGACCATCGACGCGCTCGGCGAGGGCGGACTCGTGTCCGTCTGGCTGGACAATCTCAACCGGGCGGCGGTGGAGGCGACGCCGGCCTCCCCGCGCTTCTACCGGCCCGCCATCGCGCTGACGCTAACGGCGGACCTCTGCCTCGCCCCGGTGGGGGGCGACTGGGCGGTCGCGCACACGGTGGCGCAGGTGCGCGTGACAGCGCGCGACGTGGCGAGCCTGCGCACCTACGTCGTGCGCTACCCGACCAGGGCGGCCGCGCTCGGGGAGGTCGTGGACATCGGCCCCGTCTTCGTCCGCTCGGCGCAGGAGGCGCGCGACGTGGCCGATGCCGGCTACCGGGCGCGGGCGGCGCGGCGGCGCTACAGCGTCACCATCGGGGCCGCGCCCTGGCTGCGACCACGGCAGCGCGTGCTCATCGACCTCCCCGACCTCGACCCGAGCGGCCAGCACGTCGGGGTGAACACGGTCGTCGAATCCTTCCAGCACCGCATCGAGTCGCAGGGCGGGCTCATCGTCTGGACCACCAGTGTGACGTTAGCCGAGTGGGCGCTCTGAGCGCGGCGCGAGGGGCCAATGGGCAGCATTCAGAAGTTGTGGGAACTGGTGCAGGGCGCGGGAGATGGTCGCTATGTCCCGGCGCGCGTGCGCGAGCAGCTCGTGGTGACCGAGACGGTCAGCGACTCGACCGGCACAACCACCCAGGCGCGCGGCACCATCGATGGCGCGGGCGACTTCACGGTCGATGCGCGCGGCAAGGGCATCCGGGCGGGCATGACCATCGGCGTCACCCGGCCGCTCGACGACCCGACCGCGCCGCTCGTCTTCGACGGCATCGACGCCTCGGACGACCCCACGGCGGGCTACGCCGACACCGACCCGAACCTGCCGGCCCCGGCCTTCGACGCGCCGCCCTACACGACGCGCATCGTCGCCTCGCCGGGGAGCGTCACCGGGTTCATCACGGTCAACTTCCTCGCGGTCCCCGAGAAGTACGCGCCGAGTCAGTACCTCGTCTCCGCGCGCCACCCGTCCGGGTCCGGGCCGTGGGGCGACGTCATCGTGCCGCACCTCGGCGGGTCGCAAGTCTGCGCGCTGCCCTGGCCCTTCCCCCCCGGCGCGGCCGTCGACCTGAAGCTGCGGGCGCGCTACGCCTGGGCGCACGCCGACTCGGTGGCCTCGGCGGTCGTGACGGCGGTCGTCGCGCCCGACACCGGCTCGCCGGGCGTCGCCTCGACGGTGAGCGTCTCCAACGCGACGCCGGGGCAGCTCGTGGCGACCGTGACGACTTCTACCGTTGACCCGGCCCTCTTCGCGACCTGGCAATACGAGTTCGCGCCGACCGCGACCGGGCCGGCGACCGCGACCATCCGCACGAGCGGACAGGCGGTCTTCACCGGCACACCGGGCAACTACTGGGTCCGCGCCGCCCCGGTCAGCAAGTCGGGCACGGTCGGGACGTTCACGGGCTGGACCGGGCCGACCGCGCTCACCGCCCAGGTGTCGCTCGACACGACCCCGCCCGCGGCCTGGACGGTCGCGCCGACGATCGCCGACGCCACCTACGTCGACGCCCAGAACGTCTGGCACGGGCAGGTCCGGATCACGCTCGCGGCGGGGCACACCTTCGAGCCCGACTACGCCTACACGCAGGTGCGGGTGCGGAACCTGACGACCGGCGCGGTCGCGTGGTACGAGCTTGCCGGGACGGCCACCGGGCCGCTGCTGGTCGAGGCGACCGACGGGGGGGCGGGCGGGGCGCAGGTGATCGCGGCCGACGTGGTCGGGGTCGACCTGAGCGGCAACCGGCTGGGCACCTACTCGCCGGCGGCGCAGGTGACGCTGACCGTGCCGGGCTTCCCGACCGGGACGCTGACGGCGGCGGTGACGCAGAAGGCGCTCGCCCTGCTGGTCTCCTGGGAGGGCGTGACCGGGGCGACCTTCTACGAGGTCTGGCGCGCGGCGACCCCGGACGGCGCGGGCGCGACCCGCATCGCGGCGCGCGTCGTCGGCGCGGCCTACCTCGACCCGCTGACCGACGAGACGGTCGTGCTCCCGACCTACTACTACCAGGCGCGCAGCTTCAACGCCATGGGCGCGGGGCCGGTGTCGCAGACGCCCTGGCCAGGCGGGACGACGCGGCCGACCGACGCGGCCAACCTGCTCCTCAACTCGATCACCGCCGCCCAGGTCGCGGCCGATAGCGCCATCTTCAACAAGATCGTGGTCAACGACACGATCATGGCGAATTCCTTCGTCACCTCGGACCTGGCCTCCGCCACGTCCACCATCCGCATCTCCGGCGCGGTCGCCCTGTCCGACCCCAATTCCATCACCGCGTTCGAGAAGGTGGCGGGCATCTGGCGGCGGCGCACGCAGATGAACGGCAACGGCTTTTACGTCTACCACGACGACGCGAGCACGGCCGGGAGGTTCTACCGGGATAGCAACGGGCGCGCGGCGTTTGAGTTGAACGGGATCCGGATGTACAGCGCGCCGAGTGGGGTGGGCACCAGTGAGATTCGCCTGGATATGGCGTACATGCGGTTCACGGGGGTGGCGTTCGGCGGCGGGCCGACCTATTACGATTTCCGCCCGGCCATCACCTGGGCTCCGCCCAGCCTGGGCGGCGATACGTGCCTCGCGCTGGTGGTGCCGAACGGCTATAACGGCCGGTTCGCGATCGGCCGGCTCCACACCGATAACACGCAGGTCGCGGACGGGGTGGTTTTCGACGTCCAGGCCGGGGGCAGCTCGGGGCTCGGCTTCCTCCCCGGCTCCTCCATCGTGCCCGATGTCGTCCTGCGCCGCTATGGCGGGGCGGTCGGCCCCTATTCCCAGGCGCTCTCGCTCGGCAATGCGTCCGGTCCGGTCCCGTTGCTGGCGGCGGATATCGTGACGCACCGCAACAATGCGACCGGGATTGTCGTCCTCGGCAACACCTTCATTTACTATCTCTACTTCAACGGCTCCCAGTACGTCCTGCCCGGCGCGACGGCGCTCATCAATGGCGTGACGGTCGGCTCTTCCCGGGACGTCAAGCGCGACATTGCCGACCTCCCCAGCATGGCCGACGTGGTCCGCCGCCTCCGCCCCCGGCGGTTCAGGCGGCGCGAGTACGGCCCCGCCGGGGCGGAGGAGTTCGGGTTCGTCGCGGAGGAGGTCGCGGCGCTGCTGCCGGCCGTCGTGCGCGACATCGACGTCACCCCGGCCACCCGGCACACGCCGGGGCGGGACAGGAGCAAGGGAATCGACTACTTCCCGCTCCTCGCCGCGTGCGTCCGGGGCTTTCAGGAGTTGTTCGACGCGCAGGAGGCGCGGCTCGACGACCTGACCGCGCGGCTGGCGCGGCTCGAATCGGCCTGACGACGCCACGGCGGCGGGAAGGGGGCACCATGTCGGCAGCGCCGGGGACGCTTTTGTCGGGACTCGCCAACACGGAGATGGATAGCAGCCTTGCCCGTGTGGCCGACCTCGTGATGGACACCGCGACGATTCTGACGGAGATGGCCGACTACTACCTGAACATGCTCACGGCCGAGAACCTCGCGGCGGGGTCGCTGGTGGTCGTCGAGAACAACGCCATCAGGCCGATGACGCCGGAGGAACTGGACCGCTATCGGTTGTACTTCGGCCAGACGAACGACATCGCCGTCAAGCTGACCGGCGGGTCGCCGCCCGCGACCGGCCTCGTGCAACCGTGGTGGCAAGAATTCCACAAGCAGCCGTATCCGAAGGTCACCGCCGCGCCGGAGGAAGGGGGCGCGACATGACCGCACCGGGCAGCCGCGCGCTGGCGGCGCGGGAAGGGGGGTACCAGCATCGAGCCGGGTAAGCACAACTTCGTCATCTACGCGGGCGCGACGTTCGCCGAGACGGTCGAGTGGCGCACGCCCGACGGCGCGCAAGTGGACCTCACGCTGTACACCGGCCGCATGGAAATCCGCACCGTCGCGAACGCCCTGCTCATCGCCCTGACCACCGCGAATGGCGGCATCGCGGTCCAGCCGGATAAGCGCGCCCTGCTCTTCATCGGCGACGACGGCACCCGGCGGATGCCGCCGGGTGCCTACGGGTACGACCTCCTCTTCGAGCGGAGCGCGGACGGCTTCGTCACCGCGCTCCTCAAGGGCAAGGTCACGGTGCAGGCGCTGGTCACCAGGGAGGAGCCGTGAGCGACAGCGTGGAGCCGCGCGCGACCGTCGTCGTCCAGGCCGCGCCGCCGGTCGTCGTCCTCCTCGGCACCGCCCCCGCCGTGGTCGTCGAGGGGCCGGGCGGCGGCACCGGGCCGCAGGGGCCGCCGGGCGCGACCGGGCCGCCCGGCGCGACCGGGCCGCCCGGCCCGACCGGCGCGGCCAGCACCGTGCCGGGGCCAAGCGGCCCGCAGGGCGTGCCCGGCGCGATGGGACCGGCCGGGGCCGCCAGCACGGTCCCGGGGCCGGCCGGACCGGCCGGACCGACCGGGGCCACCGGAGCGCAAGGCCCGCAGGGCGTCAAGGGCGACACCGGCAACACCGGGGCGACCGGGGCCGCCAGCACGGTGCCGGGACCGCCCGGCCCGACCGGCCCCACCGGCCCGACCGGGGCCACCGGCCCGCAGGGCGTGCCCGGCCCGACCGGCGCGACCGGCCCCACCGGCCCGGCGGGCGCGGACGGCGCGGGCGGCGGGGCGGCCATCCTTGACGGCAGCGGCCCGCCCGCCGACAGCCTGGGGGGGCCGGGCGAGTACTACCTCGACACCGCCGGGGGCACGCTCTACGGCCCGCGAGCGGCGGGGGACACGGTCTATGGCGCGCCCGAGTCGCTGCAAGGGATCCTCACCCCCAACCCGAGCGCAGGCACGCACGAGTTGGGGGTGCGCTTCACGGCGACCGTGGCCGGGCGCATCACCGCGCTGAAGTTCTACCGGAAGGCCGAGGATACCGTGACCACCTCGCGCCTCCTCTCCCTCTGGCCGCGCGCGGGCGGCGCGGCCCTCGCGACGGCGGCGACGACCGAGACGCCGGGCACGAACGGCGTGGTGACAGCGACCCTCGCCACCCCGCTCGCGGTGGCGGCGGGTGACGCGCTCATCGTGTCCTACCCCTCGGGGGACAACTTCTATGCCAGCCAGAGTTGGGCCGGGGGGAGTCTCGCCCCGAGCCTCGTGCTGGGTGCCCCGCCCTGCGCCTACCACTACGCGGGCGCGGGCTTTCCGGATACCGATTCGGGTGCCAATTACTGCGCCGACGTGGTCTTTCAGGCCGCGACGTCCCCCTGGCCGGTGGCGGTCGCAGGCGTCCGCTACGGCCCGCAGGGCGAAATCCTGCTCCACAGCAGCGGGGCCGGTGGCGTGGGCCGCTACACCCACCTGTCCGGGCCGCAGGAGGACGTGCATCTGCGGAGCGGGGACGCGGCGGGCAGCGTCGCCTCGCTCGATGGCCGCGACGGGACCGCGATGACCGTCAACGCGCTGTTCGACGGCACCAACTATAACCGCATCGACACGAGCAAGGCCGCGTCCATCGTTGACCTCTCGTCCTATGACGGCGCGCTCTGGATGACCTACGCGCCGCCGGGGCCGAACCCGATCGCCTGGACGCAAGCGTATCCGATCGTGGCCCCCCAGGTCGCGCCCGCGACCGACTGGCTCGACCTGGATACGCTTGTCGCCTGGGCGGCGGGGTGGAACACCCAAGGGTATCCGCCGATGTGGGCGCAGGCACGCCGCACGCCGGACGGGTGGGTGCATCTGCGCGGGCTGGTGACGAAGTCGAGCGCCATGACGGCGGGCGAGACGATTTGCACCTTCCCCGTCGGCTGGCGCATCGGGGACACGGGCAAGGGCGGCGGCGGGGTGCAACTCATCGTGGGCGCGGTGAGCAACGACGCGCCCTGCGTGCTGAATCTCGCGGACACGGGCGTCCTCGGCCTGCGCGCGGGCACCTTCGCGTCATGGATCAGCCTGACCGGCATCTCGTGGAACACCGCACCGTAAGGAGGACACATGGCCGCAACACTCCTCTCCCCCGTCTCCACCCTCGACCTCGACAGCGACCTCGCCAGCGCCGCCGACACGGTCATGCGCGGGCTGACGCAACTGCGCGAGATGAGCGAGTGGGCCGGGCAGGCGCTCACGCAGGACAATCTCGACGGGGGGATGCTCATCGTCCTGGGCGGGACGACCCCGCGCCCGCTGACCCCGGAGGAATTGAGTCGTTACCAACTCTACTTTGCCCAGGTGGGCGACATCGCCCGCTACTGGTCCGACGCCAGCCCGCCGGCCGATGGAATTGTCGCCCCGTGGTGGGGGCAATTTCGCTCGACCGGGAATGTGCGGCTGCCATGACCATAACGGTGACGTTCATCCTGGCGCTGATCGCCCTCGGCTGCTTCGTGGCCGCCCTCTTCCCGGCGCTGCCCGAGAAGTACCTCAACGCGGTCGGCGGGATACTGCTCGCGGTCGCGCTGCTGGTCGCGGCGCGGACCTAGGGGGCGGTGCGCGATGCCGAACATGGCCGGGGTCTGGCAAGCCTTGCAGGGCATCGGCGTCGTCGGCATCCTGCTCCTGATGGCGTGGATGGTCACGAAGGGGGCGTACATCACGCGGGGGTCGCACGACGAGACCATCGCCGCCCTGAATCGCGCCATCGCGGAAATGGAGCGGGAAGTGGCAAAACTTGAGGCGGAAGTGAGTCGCCTGCAAAGTGCGTTGGCGGCGCGGCAGGGCGACGACGACGACTAGGGGGGCGGCGATGCGGCGGTTCGAGTTGCACCGGCACGCGGACATCACCGGGGTGAGCGGCACGGGCGTGGTCGCGGAGGGCGTGCTGTTCTCCACCGGCTGGGTCGCGCTGACGTGGCTCACGGCGATTAATTCGTTGGTTTTCTATCCCGCCATTGAGAACGTTTTCCACATCCACGGGCACGGCGGCAGCACGGCGGTGGTCTGGGTGGACGAGGAGGCCGCGCCGTGACCGCCCGCATCGTCCGCTGCACCGTCTGGCGCGAGGCGGAGGGCTGGTGCTGGCGCTACCACTTCGCCGGGGGCGGGGCGCTCGGCGGCGGCTGGTTCGCGACGGCGGACGAGGCGCGGGCCGACATGGACGACAGCGCGGCGCAGTACGCGCCAACGGCTGAGGAGGCCAGCGATGGCATTGCAGCGGCCAAAGATAGACGACACCCACCAGTCACCCAATCGCGACGGCTACGCCGGCAAACGGAAGGTAGAAGCAATAACCTGGCACATCACCCAGGGGACAAATAGTCTCTCCTGGCTGTGCAGCCCGGCCAGCTCGGCGAGCAGTAATTACCTCATCGCGCGGGATGGCTACATCTTCGAGCTCGTGCCCCCGGACCACGACGCCTGGGCGAACGGGGCGGTCTGCAAGCCGGACACGACCAACGCGCTCATCGCCAAGTGGCAGCGCGAGGGGGCGAACTTCAACCAGCGCACCGTCTCGATCGAGCACGAAGGCTTCACCAGCTCCGGCCAGGGCGGCGCGCTCACGGCGGCCCAGGTCGACGCCACGGTGGCGCTGACCGCATGGCTGTGCGACCGCTTCCGGCTGGCCCCCGATCAGACGCACATCATGGGCCACTACGAGATTGACGCCTGCAACCGGCCCAACTGCCCCGGCTTCTCGGCGGGCGAGTGGTCGACGTGGATCGGGCGGGTGGCGCGGCTGGTGGGTGGCGGCACGTCCGCGCCGAATCCGCCGCCGCCACCCTTCCAGCACGACCCCGGCTTCCTCGACCCGCTCATCGACACGTTCGACTGGGAGGGCGCGGGCATCGTGGTCTACCGGAAGATTCGGGTCTACAACGACGAGACGGCACGCTTTTACGAGCGGGAATGGTCGGGGAGTATGGGCTACTCGGCCTGGGAGATCGTGGGCTAGGCGGGAAGGGGCGTAGCGATGCGATTCGAGTACCATCCCGAGTTCGTCGGCGTGGCATTCAAAGCTGATGGGTTCAGCGGCAACCTCGGGGCGATGGGGGCGGCGCTCCCCGGCAGCGCGCTGGCGGCCTGCTCCGTTGACGTGCAAGGCCGCTACTTCTCGCTCTGGTTGTATGACGATGCCGGGCGCACCTACACGCAGCGACTCGACTTCGCCAACATCCCCATCGAAGACGCCGGCCCGGACAATATCCGTCGCATCGACGTGACCGGCTCGCCCTCGGTCGTCTGTCACGATAACGTTATTAAGGTCATGTACGCCCAGTACTTTGATGGGCCGAAAGCCGAGCAATTATTCCGGCTGAACAGCGGATTCAAACTTGTCCCCTAGCTGCTAGACTTGCCTGCGGGCAGTCCCCCGCCGTCCCTCGTCCCCTGTCAGCCACGCTCCCCCTCGCGCGTGCCGGCGGCCCCTACGCCGGCACGCCCCCCTGTGCGCGCGGCCCGCTGGTGGGCGAGCTGCCCCGCGACCGCCCGCCGCGACACCTCGTCCCATGACCGGCACGGGCCTTCCGGGCAGGCGCAGTGCCGGGTACACCGCTGACAGTCCAGGCACCGCACCAGCCCCCACCGCCACTGGTCCCTGGTGCAGTCGCAGGCGTAGCCGACGGGGCCGGTCGTCGTCAGCCCCGCGCCGCAGCAGGCGCAGGCGGGTGGCCCGCTCACTCGGCCACGTCCCACAGGCCATACCCGTCGCTCTCGGCGTAGACCTCGCCCAGGAAGTCTTGCAGGTGCGCGAGTCCCGACTCGGGGGCTTCGTGCCCCGTATCGGGCGTCAGCGCCGCCTCCAGCGCCGCCATGCGCGCGAGCGCCCCGGCGACCGCCTCCGGGCCGTACCGCCGCGCCGTGCGCGTCTCCAGCAGCGCGAGGATGTACCGCACCTGCTCCCGCGTCAGGGTGATGCAACGGTGCAGCGCGGCGTCGTGCCCGCCCGCCGCAACCAGGGCCACGACGCGCGCCCGCTGCGCTTCCTCGTCAACGCGCCACGCCATGCCCGCCACCTTCCCGCTCGCCGCGCCACCGCCGCCACTGGGCGAGGAGCGCCGCCGCCGCCTGCGGCCCGCCGAGTTCCCTGGTCGCCATCGCGACGAGGAAGGCATCCTGCTCGGCGGCCTCGGCGCATTCGAGGAGCTGGGCGGCGATGCTGCGCGCCTCGTCCGGCCCCATCTGGAGCGGCTTCCGGTCGCCCACCTGGAGCATGACGGCCGGCTCGCCCGTGCGCGAGGCCACCATGCTGCTCACCGTGACGCGGGTGCCGTCGCGGTCATGCGTCACCACGGTGCCGTCTCCGACCAATGATAATATTCGTTCTCGCGCAACAGGGCGCTCATCAAGTCCATCGACACATACGGGTCGAACGCACTCCCCCAGATGGCGAAGCGTTCCTGCGCCCAGAAAAATGTCGAAGGAATGAACTGTGCGAGGCCAGACGCGCCGGACGATTCGTTGTATGCCCCGCTCTGCCAGCGCGACTCTCTGGCAATCACGAGGTCCGCGAAGTACGGGTCCGGGGACGTTGCCCAGAGGTGCGCGTGGAGTGGCCCGAATGGTGCCACGCCGCAGTATGGGCACAGCGCCTGCGCCTCGGCCCGCTGCGCCCCCGCCCCCGCCGCCACCAGCCCGCCGGCGGTCGCCAGCACCAGGCCGGAGGCGCGGCGGAGGAGGTGCCGTCTCGTCATGGTTGCGTCAGTCACCGTCCACCTCCTCCGTCGGTTCGTCAAACACTCCCGCCGCTTCGAGTGCCTCCCCCATCGCCCACTCCGCTGCCGCCAACGCCTCGACCAGCCTGGGCAGGTCGCGCTGGCGCAGCGCATCGGGCGCGAAACTGGCGCAGCCAATGACCCGGCTGTTTGCGCTGCACAGCGCCTCCCACGCCACGAGGATGGCCCGGCGGGCCAACCGCTCTTCCGCGCCCGGCAGCACGCCCCTCGGCGGCCACAACCGCTCGGCGTAGGTCATGTCCCGTTCGTCCTGCGCCATGCGTCATCGCCCCCTTGCCGCCATGCGGCGGTAATCGTTTGCCGCGCGGGCCAGTCGACGCGCGTACACCGGGTCGTCGGCCCGCCGTGCCAGTCCCGCGTACTCGGCCGCCAACGCCAGGAAGCGCGCGGCCGTCTCGCGGTCCACCGGCTGCTCGGCGCGCTGCCTGCCCACCCGCGCCCGGCAGGCGTCGCAGTACGGGTCGTACCGTTCCGTGTGCTGGCCGGGATAGACGCGCGTGGTGAACTCCGCGCCGTCCGCATCGCCCGTCTCGGTCAGGCCGCAGCGGGCGCAGGTGCGGGGGGCGGGCACGGCGCTCATGTCAACACCCGGTCAACTTCGCCGTTCAGCCAGTGCTCGGGCCTGAACACGAACACCTCAACGCCGGGGACCGCGCCCAGCAGGCCCAGCCACTGCTCCTGCGCCTCCGTCAGCCGCCCCCGCGCGCTTTTCAGCTCCATGACGACCAAGCGTCCCGCTTTGCAGGCGAGGATGTCGGGGAAACCCGCCGCACTGTGCGCGGAGAGCCAGGTGTGGTAACACGTCCAGTGGTGCAACCGGGCGAGGTCCAACACCGCCCGTTGGAGTTGCTGCTCGGTCATCGCCGGGGCTCCGCCCCTCGTCGCACCCATCCCGCCTCCCACCCGCCCGTACCGCGCGCCGCCGGCGACGCTACGCCCCCACCAGCGGGATCTGCGCGAACGTCTCCGCCGCCCGCGTCAGGTCGCGTTGCCAGGCCCCGTAGCGGCGCACTTCGGCGAAAAACAGTTCCGCATCGTGCGCGCAGCCGGTCGGCCGCGCCGCCGGGTCGCCCGGGTCCGCCGGGGCGATATGACAGAGTTCGTGGAAGATGAGGGCTTCCTGTTGCCACGCGGTCAGGTGCGCGTCGCGGCAGCCCTCGGCGTTCAGGACGACGATGAACTCGCCGCCGCCGAGCGCGAACTTCGGCAGGCCGGTCAGCGGCTTGCAGGTGCCCAACACCTGCCGCCCCTGGCTGGTCTGCGCCTTGCGCCGCCACACATACCGGATGACCACCTCCTGCAAGAACCGCAGCTCGGGGCAGGCCGCGATGAGGGCGTCGGCCAGGCGCTCCACGTCGGGCGCGGCGGCGTAGTCGCACAGCGTGCCGTCCGCCGCCATGAAGTCGTGGAACCCGGCGAGCGTGGCCGGGGCGTCCGGGTCGCCATGCCCGGTGACGAGGCGTCTGGTCGCGGTTGCGGTCATGGTCGTGTTGCTCCTTTCGCGTCTGCGGTCAGCACCGCCGCCGGCACCGCCGGGACATGCCGCAGACTGCTCCACAGGATGTCCCAGTTGCCGATGCCCGGCCCGAACTGGACCGAGACGAAGCGGTCATACGTCCGCGCCCACATGCCAACCGGCGCGGTGGTCACGCCGCGCACACCGACCACCAGGCCGGGGTGGTAGCTGGTCAGGTCCGCCGTCAACTCGACCGTCTGGCCGTACATCGTCACCTCCCGAATTCATTCGCATTTCGCAACCTGGCCCCAGCGGCCCGTTTGCCGCACTGGCTCTGGCGAATTGCGAAACGGTGCGAATTAATTCGCATTTCGCACCAATTACTTCTACTTTCTCCTAAGGGGATCGGGGACGATTCGTGGACAATGCTCGCCCCTCTCCCTCGCTCTCTTACTGAGTGAAGGTTGTTCAAGCGCACGAGTTGTAGGTATCCGCGACAGTACCTCACGGACCGCGCGGAAATGAAGAGTTGGACTGCGAAATGAGAAATAATTCCCGCGCCGGCCTCATACAAGCCTCCAGATGGTCGAGCCCCGGCCGCGCCCTTCCGGCGCGCGATACTCGGTCGCGACGCGCCCGCTGTTATGCAGGAAGAGCTTCAGGCGGTCGAGTTGCGGTTTCGACTTATGCCCGCCGAAGAGCTGCGAGACTTCCGTGTCGGAGAGCGGTCCCGCGCGGAGCGCCGCGAGCACGGTATCGGCGTCGTCGTCGCCGGTGAGGTCGCCGAAGATGGCGCGGATCGAATCTTCCGCGTACTGCCAGACCGCGAGCGCCGCCCGGAGGTGGGCAGTGCCGATGCGCCGGCACTCGTCCAAGAGCGCATAGAGTCCGGCCAGGCGCATCACCTGGGCCTCAGCCCGCCCGCCAATTGCGCCCGCCGTGCCATGCGACCCGGCTGAGAGCGGCCCGTAGACGACGTGCCAGAGGGCACGAGCGTCAGCATCGCGGGTCAGCAGTCCGCACTCGCGCCCCGCCTCGATGACCGCCCGCAACTGGTCCCCGAGTCCGATGACCGTGCCGACTTCGAGCGCCCCGCCATCGGGGAGCACTTGGCTGCGCCGCACGCACGCCCACAGGAAGCGATTCGCGAAGCCATTGAACGCCTCGGTGCCGTCGAGCCCGCGCGCCAGTTCCTCCCGCGTGATGTGGCCGAGGACCGTTATATGCGCCCCAGTGGCGCGATTCGGGCTGTTCTTCACCAGCGAGCGCAGCGGCCCGCCGTCCCATGCCTTGCGGAGAATCTGCGAGAGGGTGTTGCCCTCGCGCATCGCCACCTTGAGGACGGAGGCAAATTCCTCTTCGACAATCATCAGCCGCTTGTCCTCGACGCCGGGATCCTCGATCACCTGCCGGTAGCCCAGCACCGTCTTGTCTTTCGCGCGAATTGGCTCCGACTGCTCAATCGGGTCGCGGACGTGGTAGATGAGCCCTTCCCCGCTCGCGAGTCCGTTGGTGGTGTTCCGCTCGTACCAGACCGGCGCGGCCGCTCGCAGCACGGTGCCGGCGGTCGCCCAGCTCGTCCCCTTGCGCGCCTTGCTCGTCGCGCCGACGAGGACCGGCCAGAGGCGCAGGCTGTGCGTTGCGCCGCTGGCCGTCCAGTGCGGCCCCGGCCCGATGATGTTGCCCACCGCCGCCAGCACGGTCAGCAGCAGCGCCACCGGATCGGCCTCCGTGTGCGGGGCCAGTTCGCGCACAATCGTCCCCGCCAGGCCGTGCAGCGCTTCCTCCCGCAGCGGCGGCGGATACCCCTCCTCCACGCCGAGCGCCGCGTGCGGCGTCGCGCCGTTCGACCCGACTCTTGGCGCACTATCCATGTTCTGGCCGTTCCACCAGGTCCAAATAGCGCACCGACTGCGGCACGGCGGGCGTTGGACGCGGCGGCGTGTCTGGCGCAGGCAGCGGCACGCCCGCGTGCTGCGCCAGGAACTCGACCGCCTGCACGAAGGGCAGCCCCAACTTTTGCCGGATGGCGTTGATGGCGTCGCCGCCGGCCTGGCAGCGGTAGCACTTGTAATGCTCGTCCTCGCGGTCGCCCAGATACACCACGAAGCAATCGCGCCCATGCCCGCAGAGGGGACACGGCCCGCGCCGGCTACCGCTCGTCAGTCGCCCGAGGTCCACGCTGAACAGGCTTTCGCAGAGTTCATCGAGCGGCACACGCGCCTTGAGGTCCACCAGCCAGCCGGGCGGGAAGCGGGGATGGTCGCGCGGCACGCCCGCCGCCGCCGCCCGCTCGCGCAGCGCGTCCTCCCGCTCCGCGTCGGTGATCAGCAGGGCGAGGAAAGCGCGCGTCGACTCCCGCACGTCCGGGTCGGGCACGTCCGCGTCCAGCAGCACCAGCCGCCGGCGATAGGTGGTCAGGTAGTGGCGCAGCTCCTCATCGGCCAGGCCGCGCCAGGAGGACTCGTAGCGGACACGCATCAGCCATTCACCCCGGCCGGCTCCTCGGTGAGTCGGCGATAAATCTCGGGCGGGTCCAGCGTCGCCGCGTTGACGCCCAGATAGCGGGCGAGGTCTTCCCTGGAGTGCAGGCCGCGCTTGTGGGCAATGCTCCACACCTGCGTCCAGCCGATGAGCGGCGCGTCGTCCCGCTTCTTCGCCGCTGCCGGGGCAGTCTGTTCGTCCGCTCCTGGGGGCGGTTGGGATGGTAGCGGGGCACGCTGCCCATTGGCGGCCGCCGCGCGGTGGGTGGGCTGCGCCGCGCTGTAGCCGTCTTCGTTTTCCGTTCGCTCGCGCGGGCTATCCATGATACGCTCGCCCTCGTCCAGCTCGTATCCGACGAACTGCGTCCCGTAGCCCAGCATCGCCAGCGCGCGGCCGATGGCCTTCGTCTCGGCCTTCTCGAGGTAGTCGCCGAAGTCGGCCTTCGTCTCGCTCCCGTGGGCGGTCGCGCGCCCCTGGCCGGGGACGGTCACCGTCGCGCGGAACATGGCGTAGCCTTCCACCAGCCCGCCGGCCAGCAGCACGGAGTCGATAATCGCGTCGGGATGGTCGCCACGCAGCCAGACAAGACGCCACTTGACGTCCAGATAGTCGGCCATGCCGCTCTTGCCGCGTAACTGGCGCAGATGGTTCTGGGGGTCGAAGGTGGCGCTCATGCGGGCACCAGCCCGCACGCGGCGCGCTCCAGCGCGAGCAGCTCGTCCAGTCGCGCCATGACCTCGGCCCGCGTCAAGAGCAGACCCGCGTAACGCCAGGCATACCAGCCCGCGATATACGGCCTGGCCCACGCGCTGTGCGGCAGCATGACCCACGGGCGGGTCAGGTCGACGCGCGCTTGCACGGACAAATGGCAGCGCTGGCAGAGCACCCAGAACGCCCACCAATGCGCGAACGGTTCGGCCTTATTCATGCTGGCGTGATGCACCGTCAGGCAGTACCCGGCCGGCGGGTCGTGAGGATGGCCGCACCGGACGCAGCACCACCCCGCCGCATCCTTCAGTTGCACGGCGAACTCCCACCAGCCAGCCGGATAGTCGCCCGTCCCTTTGCGTGGCATCACGTCCCCCACACCGCCGCCATGGTGAGCAGCACCAGCACGATGATGCTCACGCCCGCGACGAGCAGCGTTAGCCACTGGTCACGCCGCGCCTGGCGAGCGCGCTGCGCCTGCTGCCAGAGGTCGGCGGACAGGCTCCCGATGCGCCGCTCATACGCCCGCGCATCGGCCGCCGCGTCCTCCAGCAGCGCCACCTGCCGCGCAATCGTCGCCCGCAGGCTCGCCGCCTCGTCGTGCGCCGCGCCCTCCCGGCGCTGGGCCAGGGCCAGGATGCTCGTGACGGTGGCGTGCGTCTGGGGCGGGAAATCCAGCCGGTCGCGCTTTTCGTCGCTCACGCCAGCCTCACGCCCATCAGGACGGCGCCCAGCACCACGAGCGCGAGGCACAGCACGAACCCGGCGAAGCCGCCCGCCACGAACGCCAGCCCGTCGGCCGCGTCCCGGTCGTCCGCTGCGGCCTCGCTCGCCTCGTCGTTGCGCCCGAGGAGGTAATTCGCCGCCGCATCGTCGCCGCGCCCCTGGAGCGCGGTCGCCCCGGTCCGCGCCGCATGACCACGCAGATACGTGTCGCAGTCCTGCAACAACAGGCGCGGGCAGTGGTCGCTTGACTGCTCCCAGCGGAGCGCGTCGGCAAGCCGCTGCGCCGCCGGGGTAGTCACGGCGCGGGCCAGGATTGCGCGCGTGTCGTCGTCATCGTTGCTGGGGGGAATGTGGGTCAGGGTCGTCGGTGCCCTGCCCACCCAGGTGATGCCATCAGGCTCGTCCATTGGGGCCCTCCTTCAGCGGCGTGACGGCCAGGCGAATGAGGAATCTGTGACCCTCCCAGGTCAGGGCGACCGTGCCGGCCACTTCGTCTGCCGTGGCCGCCTGGATGTCGCCCGACTGGTATGCGGCCCAGGCGAGGAGGGACGCGCACCACATCCGCAGTTCCAGGGCGCGCAGCGCCGGCGTCGGCTGCGGTTCCGGCCCCATCAGCGCGCTCGGTGTGGTGGTCATGGCCGCACCTCCGCCGTCGTCGCGAGCCAGCCGAGCAGCGCCAGCCGGCTCCCGTCGTCGGCACCGGCCGACAGCGCGGCAATGAGCGCCTGCACGTCGCGGCGGGTGGTCAGGACACGCGCGCCGGCCAGCGTGCCGAGCGTGGCGCTGCCGTGCTCGAAGATGACGACCTCCACCAGCGCGAGATTGATGGCGACGGCGGCATCGGGGCAGTAGCACCAGTAGCTGCTCATCCGGCCCCGCCTTCCGCGCTTGGGCGTTGCGCGTGCAGCTTGCCCGCCCGGTCGGCGTACACGTCGTAGCCGCCGCCAGCGGACGGCGCAACGGGCTCCCCCGACGCCTCGACGCCGCCGAACGGCGCGACGCAGCGGTACACCGGGCCGTCCTCCGTCAGATACAGCGCGTAGTGGTCCGTGTAGGTGAGCAACCGTTCCGTCACCTTCTCGCCCTTGCGCTTCGGGTAGGGCTGGTGGACGCGCACCACCAGCATCCCGTTCTGGTGGAGCACCGGCGCGGGCGCGGCCTGCTCCGCCTCGCGACCGTCGAGCATCCCGCCCGCGAAGCGCACCATCATGACGCCCGCCAGTAGGAGCGGACCCGGTAGGTGCGCCCATAGTGGCCGTATTTGATGGCCCCGATGTAGCGGCGATAGTTCATGGTGCGCCCGTACCTCACTCCGTCACCTCCTCGCGGACGATGGCGCGGATGAGGTCGGCCAGTTGCTCGGCCAGCGCGGGCGGCGGCGGCACCGCTGCGGGTGTCCGCGCCGGGAGGCAGTTGTCCCAGCGATGGGCGTTGTTCGGGACGAACTCCTCCATGCTGCTCCCGAGTCCGGCAAGGGACACTGCGCCCTCGGAGACGGTCTGTTCCCCGCAGCGTGGACAGAGGCCCACGACCGCCAGTTCGGTCTAACTCCACGCCACCAGGGCCACACCGTCGATGGTGGCGCCGGTGGCTCCCGCCGGCAGCGCGTCGGCCACGTCAGCACCGAGCACGCGCGCGACAGCGGCAGCGAACCGCCGCGCCCGCTCTTCGGCGTCCCGCGCGTCCCGCTCCGCTTGCCACGCCTCGGCCTGGCGGCGGTCAGCCTCGCGCTGATCGCGCGCCAGCCGGCGCAGCGGGTAGGTCGTCAGGTCAATGGTCGTCGACGTCATGCCGCGCTCTCCGCCCCCGGCCGCAGCGCCAGCACCGCCGCCAGGACCGCCGCCCGCTGCGCCCGCTCGCGCCGCGCCCACCGCTCGGCCGCGTACAGGCCATGCGCCGCGACGTAGCGCGCCGCCATGACCTCGGCCAGTGCCGCGCGCTCCAGTTGCCGCGCCGCGTCCATCTCGCCGACCGGCCGGGCCGCAAACCAGGACTCCCGCGCCACCAGCCGCGCCCCCGGCAAAGCCATGAGGCGTCGCCGGTGGTACTCGCGCACGATGGCGTCGCCGCTCGCCCGGTGCAGGCAGGTCTTGCCGAAGCGGGACGCGGTACACGAGCACGACACGACGTACCCGTCGAGCACGACGATGATGGTGTGCCGCTCCCCCGGTGTGCTGCGGGATGGATAGCGGGCGACGATTCTGCCCGCTGCGGTTGGTTCCCCGAACGTCAACAGGGACGGGTCGAGGGCAGCAGCGTGTGCTGCCGCCCTCTTCGTGCCCCTGCCTGCGCTCGTTCGTGTGGCGCTCACAGTGGTATACTCCAATCGGTCAATGGCGGAAATCAGGCGGCGTCTTGGTCTTCGGGGGATTCCGTACCAGCGGAGTGCCCCCGCTTTCTCTGTGCGCGTTTCTCCCGCTGGAGCTGGGCATTCAGCTCGCGGTGCGCGCACCGGCGTTCCACGAGGCTGAGCAGGCTGCGTTGGCGGACGCCGTGCGCCAACACCTCGTGGATCAGCTCCAGGTCGGTCAATTCCTCGTCTCGCTCCATGCTCGCCTTTCGATGGGTGCGTGTACTACGCCCGTAGTCCAGATGCTACGGTGGGTGTATTCAGTCAGCAGCCCGCTCGACCGGGCCGCAATCCACTGACAAAGGGAGGCCGGGGGCGATCCCCCCGGCCAGAGGAAGAGGGAGAAGGTCCGACTCGCCGTCGCCCATAACCGGCGCGACGACGGAGGCGGCGGGTTGGTGCGCGCCCATCGCGGGCAGGCCGTGCGCGGCGCGGGGGTCGGCGGGGGGCAGGGTGGCCGTGCCGGCCGCGAAGAGCTGCGGGTTGCGCCGGGCGATGTCGCGACAGAGCGCGTTGAGCCGGTCGGCGTAACGTAAGACGGCTTCGTCCGTAATGATGGTCCACTCGCCCCCGTCAGGTGCGGGCGGCGCGTCCGGCACGCGCGCCAGCGCCTCGGTGGCGCGGTTGGCATCGACGAAGCCGGCCATTTCACCCCCCCACCCGCGCGAGCGGCGCGGCGTCGTCAACTGAAGTTGGCGATTCTACATCACCTGATGAATCATGGGCGAAAAAAAGGAGTTCGATCGGGATGTCGAGGAGTTCAGCGGCCTTGCGCTGGTATTCCTCGGTCGGGCGGCGCTCGCCTTTCTCGATGGCATAGAACAGTGATTCGCTGACGCCCATGCGCTGATAGAACCACCGATCCGAGCGACCCTGATGCTGGAGGATTGCGCTGATATTGGTTCGCTTGCCCACGGTCGATACCTCCTTGATGACAGATTATCACCATGGGATGAATTTGTCAAGAGTTGTCTCCACAACAACGTATGATGTGGGCATGAATGCGATCGCTCGAACGTTCGGCCTTTGGCTGGCGAATGAGATAGACAAGCGCGATTGGCAACAGGCCGATCTCGTGGAGCGACTCAAGGTTAAGCCTGGGGTGGTGAGCAGTTGGATCAACGGGAAGCGCAGGCCAACCTACGACAACTGCATCAGGATTGCCAGGGCGCTTGGCGTCGATAAGCAGATGGTGATTGCACAGGCTGGTAGGGAAACCACATCGGCGAGTGACCCGGAAATGGCCGCACTGGCCGAGATTGGGAGGCAAGTGGTGGAGCTGGTGCAGGAGCGGCGCAACATCATCCCTGGCCCGCAGATTCGCGTGCAGCCCACGGTCTTCCGCATCCCCATCGTCAGCGGCATGTCGGCGGCGCAGCGCGCCTCGGACATTCGCCAGGTTGAGCAGTGGATCGAGGTGCCTGCCTGGATGCTCAATGGGGCCACCGACCCGGTGGCGTTCATCGTCATCGGCGACTGCTTGCACGAGCGGTGGGACATCAAGACCGGCGATACGCTGATCGTTGACGCGGGCAACAAAGACCCGCGCGACGGGCAGATCGTCGCCGCGCGCATCAACGACACGGACGAGACGGCGAAGGTGTTCTATCGCGTCGCCGACGGCATCGACCTCTGCCCAACCAGCCCCGGCTACAAGCCGATCGAGATTCGCGGGAAGGATCGACTCGAGATTATCGGCGTCTATGTGACGCACTTACTGACGGGTAAGCGGTAGGCAAAGCAGTTGCGTTGAGGAGGACCAGCGATGCGACGACTCTTCTTGGTGACGCTCCTGATCCTGACCGCCGCCGCCGGCTATCTGGCCGGTTCCCGCCAGGCCCTCGCGCCCCGCCACGCCGCCGGGGCCGCCACCTGTCGCACCTTCCCCGAGACCGGCGCGACCGTCTGCGACCGCTTCCTCGACTACTGGGACACGCACGGCGGCCTGGCCCAGCAGGGCCTCCCGCTCGCCAACCAGACGAGCGAAGTCAGCACCGTCGACGGCAAGACCTACACCGTCCAGTATTTCGAGCGCGCCGTCTTCGAACTGCACCCCGAGAACGCCCCGCCCTACGACGTCCTCCTGAGCCTCCTCGGCCGCGAGAAGTTCCTCGCCAACCAACACAGCCCCGCGCCGTCCCCCTCCGCCGCGCCGTCCCCCTCCGCCGCGCCGTCGACCGCACCGTCGGCGTCTCCAGCCCCCGCCCCGGCCGGCTGGCCCCGCAGCGCGAACGGGACGGGCTTCCGCCTGACCGTGGGCGGCGTCACCGACCCGGTGACGTCCTCAAACCAGTTCCTGGCCCCCAAAGCGGGGATGCGCTGGTACGGCGTCGACGCGACCATCGCCAACACCGGTTCGGCCGAGCTGAGCGTGAATCGCTTCTACTTCCGACTGCGCGGGGCGGACGGGCGCGACTACACCTTCGCGTCGGCCGTCGACCCGACGCCGCAACTCGGCCTCCAGACGTTGCAGCCGGGCCAGGACACGCGTGGCTGGGTGACGTTCGAACTTCCCGCCGGCCTGGCCGTCGTCAACGTGACCTACGACCCGAATTTCGGCAAGGGGCCGGCGACCGTCGACCTGCGCTGACCCGGCCCGGCCGGCGCGGCGGGGGCGACGCGGGAACTCGGGAACGGACGAAGTGCGCCATGCCCACGCCCGCGCTCTATTGCCGGGTATCCACATCCGAGCAAGCCGTCGAGGGGCTGTCCCTCGCGCATCAGGAGGAGCGCGGGCGGGCCTACTGCCTGGCGCAGGGCTGGCCGGAGCCCGCCCGCTATGTCGAGCCCGGCGTCTCCGCCAGGTTCGAGGACGTGGCCCGCCGCCCGGCCTTCGCCCGCCTCCTGGCCGACGTGGCGGCCGGCGCGGTGGACACCATCGTCATCGCCGACCTGAAACGCTGGTCGCGCCGGCTCAAAGTCACCATCGCCACGCTGGAGGAATTGGCCGCGCGCGACTGCCGGCTGATCTCGCTGAAAGAGCAGCTCGACTACACCAGCGCGGTCGGGCGGCTGACGGTCCACGTCCTCGGCAGCATCGCGCAGATGGAGTCGGACGAGCGCAGCGAGACGGCCACCGCCATCCACGCCTACCTCAAAGCGCAGGGCAAATGGCGCAGCGGCGAGCCGCCGTTCGGGGCGATGCTCGACGCCGAGGGGCGGCTGACGCTCGACCCGGCGAAGTCCCCGCTGCTCGGGCGCATCCTCGCCCTGGCCGCCACGGAGAGTCACCAGTCCGTCGCGCGACACCTGACCGCCGAGGGCATCCCCCCGCCCGGTGCCGGGCGCAACTACCGCCCGGGCGGCAACCTGGAGGGGCGCATCTGGTGGCCGCAGACGGTGCGGGACATCGTGCAGAAGGGCGCTTGGCTGGCGACACAGCCCGACCCCTGGCCGGCGCTGTGGCGCGCGGCGCGCGACCGGCCGGCCGCGCCGCCCGTGGGCGGTGGTCGCGCCGTGCGGATGATGACCGGGCTGATGGCCTGCCCTTCCGGCGGGCGGGTGCAATACGGCGGGCGGGACAGCTACTACCTCCGGCGCGGCACCCCGCGCGACCGGCTGGGCACGCGCTGCCGCGCCTACCGGAGTCGCCCGGGCGGCGGGGGCTGCCCGCACGGCCACACCTACGCCGATGTCTACGAAGCCCAGGTCGTCGCCCAGGTCGCGCAGCTCGCCGCGCGCCCGCGCCTGGTGGCCCGCCCCGCGCCCGCCCCGGCGGATGCCGCCGCGTGGGACCGGCTGCGCGAGGACCGCCGGCTCCTGGCGCGGTCCTCGCTGGTGCCGGGTGGCTACTCCGATGAGGAGTTCGCGGCCGCGGTGGCGGCGCTCGACGCGCGAGCGGCGGTCCTCGCCCGGCGCGGCGGCGGCCCCACGCCGGCGCTGCTCGACGCGCTCGGTGTCCTCCCCGCCTTCGGCGCGCTCCCGCCGCCCGACCAGAACGCGCTGCTGCGGCAACTGGCGTCAAGCGTCGCGGTCTGCGGGGAGCGGGCGACGGTCATCTGGCGGCCCGAACTGCTCGCGCTCTACGCGGAATAACTCGGGCGTCCTCGAAGGAGTTGGACCCAATTGACACGCGCTGCCGCGAAGGTGCCGGCGCACGGGGATTGCCCAGGTGCAGCGCGCTGGTACACTTGCAAGGGAGGGGGGGGGTAGCGGGCCGGAACCCCGCCCGGAAGCATACCCCCTTCGACTCCCGCGCACACACGGCCATGACACCAGACCACACCGGCAGCACCAGCCGGGGAGGAGGCGGGACCGTGGACATGACCAGGGAGGGGGGGGCACCCACCCCACACCCTACCGCGCAACCACCACCCCACCCCGCCCAGCCCACCCCACCCCACCAACCAGCCCCCGCCCCCACCAACCCCACC
>Ga0157376_10000250_pt1 | contig 37183 bp, 30 predicted proteins | sample M45metaG_FD_121801 | JGI IMG/M metagenome (GOLD analysis project Ga0157376, IMG submission 121801) | Miscanthus rhizosphere microbial communities from Kellogg Biological Station, Michigan, USA - M4-5 metaG | ecosystem: Host-associated > Plants > Roots > Rhizosphere > Soil | place: USA: Michigan...
ACTTCCAAACGCGAACCCGCACTTAGGGCTCGTACTAGGACTTTCATTCGCGCCTAAAGCCTTTCCCTACAGTGATGTACGCAGCCAGCTTGAGTTTGGTCAACCTCGTGCATTTTGCGTTGCGGCTATAGCGCGAATCAAGACTGATGAGCGAAGAACCAAAACCAAAATTAGCTTTTTGAACGTTGAGCGAATTCAAAGTTCGGGAGGCAGAGTTGTTGAACGTATTTCAGCGTTTATCACGTTCGAATCTCGTTCCGCACCGCACGGCCCGCCAGGAGCTGGAACTCGAATTAGCCCGCGGCCGCGAAGCCGAACGAGAGCTCGTCGCCGCTTACCGCGCGATGGAAGAACGGCTCGCTCAGCACGCCAACGATCTGGCCCGCGCCAATGAAGACTTAGGAAAAGAGATGGCCCGGTGCAAAAGCGCCGAAGCACGATTTTCCGCAATCAGTGAATCAGTTCCTTACGGCGCATGGATCTATAAACTTGATGGCACCGCGGTACAGGTAAGCCAGCTATATCTGGAATTGACCGGCGTAACCATCGAGGCCGCGAAAAAGACGCCGTGGTTTACCCTGATTCATGCTGAAGATCGCCAACGCGTGGAAATGCTATGGAAGCAGACCGTCGCCACAGGCCGGGCATGGGATTGCGAATTTCGGGTGTTGCGGGCTGACGGAGAGGTTCGGCACCTATTGAGCCTCGGAGCACCGTTGGAAGATCCGCAATCGGGAATCCCTTCCTATGCGGGTTTTCAGCTGGATGTCACCGAGCGAGTCAGATTGCGCGATGAGCTGGTCCGCCTGAAGGGCGCACTGGAAGTTCAGGTGGGCGAAAAAACGGAAGAGTTGCGCGAAGCCAACCGCCATTTGCTATTGGATTTGGCGGAAAGGGTGAAAGCCGAGCTGGCGCTGCGGGACAGTGAAAGCCAGTTGCGGGCGATGTTTGAAAATGCCCTGGACGCCATGGTGCTCCTGGACAACGATCGAAAAGTTCTGGATGCCAACGAATCGGCACTGCAACTTTTTGAGTATCCGCATGCGGCGATCGAGAAATTACGATGGGATGATCTGCTTCCAGTCGAACGCCAGCAAGGACTGGAAGATCGTTGGAAGGATTTCCTGCAAGGGGGAACCAAGCGAGGAGAAATCAATGTGAAGCGCGCCGGTGGGAATTCCCGGTTGGTGGCGTTTTCTTCGCGAGCTAACATTTTGCCGGGACGGCACCTGATCACGCTCAAAGACATCACCGATCACCGCGAAGCCGAAGATTCGCTGCGAATGCTTTCGCACCGGTTGATGCGACTGCAGGATGACGAGCGGCGCAGAATCGCACGCGAGTTGCATGACAGCACCGGCCAGTGCCTGGCGGCGTTACGCATGCACTTGGACGCGATCGCGTCAGCCGCCCCGAATATGCCGCGAAAAGCGCAAAAGTCCCTGGCAGACGCAGTAACCATCTGCCGCAGTTGCACAGCGGACATCCGGACAATTTCATACCTGCTGCACCCGCCAATGCTGGACGAAGTGGGCTTGATGCCAGCACTGGAGTGGTATGTCTCCGGCTTCAGTGAACGAAGCGGAATTGCGGTAAGCAGGGAGATTATCGATACCCACCAACCGTTATCGCGAGAACTTAACACTGCACTTTTTCGAATCATCCAGGAAGCGCTGGCAAATATTCACAAACATGCGGAGAGCAAGGAGGCCACGATCCGGCTGTACCACAACGAAAATCTGGTGATTCTGGAAATCACCGATTCAGGGAAAGGAATTGATCCGGCACGAGTGCAGAACCGTCGAAATGGAGTACGCGGACTTGGAGTTGGCATTGCGGGCATGTGCGAGCGTGTCCGGCAGTTGGGCGGCATGCTTGAGATTGAGCCTGCAAATCCGGGGACTCTGGTCAGAGCATCACTGCCAATCAAAATCATGGGGGAAAACTATGGGAACGCTTAGAGTGCTGGTGGCTGACGATCACGAAATCGTACGGAAAGGTTTGCGCAGCATCCTCGAAGAACAGCCGGGATGGGAAGTCGCAGGCGAGGCCAGCGACGGCCGAGAAGCTGTTGATAAGGCTAAGACCCTTCGGCCGGACGTGTCGGTAGTCGATGTGAGTATGCCGGGGTTGAATGGACTGGAAGCGACCAGGCAGATGCTACGCCACGACGCCGAGACTAAAGTGCTGATTTTGACCATGCACGAATCGGATCCACTGATTCGCGAAGTTCTCGACGCTGGTGCACGCGGCTACTTATTGAAGACCGATGCCAGCAAAGATCTGGTGAACGCGGTTGAAGCCATTCGTCGCAATAAGACATATTTCACCGCGCGCGTTGCGCAGATGGTTCTTGACGGCTACCTTGACAAAAAGCCGCGCTCAGCTCCGCAGTCAGATATGCCCGCAACCCGGCTGACTCCGCGGCAACGTGAAATTGTGCAATTGCTTGCCGAGGGCAAGAGCAGCAAGGAAGTGGCTGTTGCTCTGGGTCTCAGCGTAAAGACTGCCGAAACCCATCGCGCCAACATCATGCGGCGGCTTGATTGCCATTCAGTGAGCGAATTGGTCCGCTATGCTATCCGCAACAATATTATTGAAGCTTGATCGAACGTTGATTGGAACTTTACCGCTGAAACAACGCAAAGTTTAAGCATTTAGTTTTCGCGTTAGCAGCACGTACAGCATCTTCCTTATTGCCGAGTGTAGGACGCTTTGTTCGACTTATAGTGTCCGTTGGCTACAGGTATCGCTTGGAGATTTAATGGGGCCCCTGAAGATTCTTATCGCCGACGATCACCCGTCGGTGAGAGTGCTACTCCGGAACATTCTGGAATCGGTTCCGGAGTGGGAAGTCTGCGGGGAAGCCCCCGACGGCTCGGCTGCTGTGGTGCTGGCCCGGCGTCTTCACCCGGACGTCATTGTGATGGATTTGATGATGCCGGAATGCAACGGCTTGGAGGCCACGCGGCGCGTTTTGCAATCTTTCCCTGAAACGCGGGTCATTCTCATTACGCTGCATGAGTTTCCAGCGTTCGCCGAACAGGCGCGAATCGTCGGCGCGTGTGGCTGTTTCTTCAAGACAGAATCTGGCAGACATCTCATTCCCGCGGTTCGCGTGGCAGCGGAAGGAAAACCATTTTTCACGGCGTACGAACTGGAGCGAGAAGTCCTGCACTAAACTCACCAGCTGCAAAATACCTGGGCCTTGCAATCAGCTGGTACGCAAACCCCTCCATTTCACCATCGCTGCGTTGTACACCTTGATTCTCTCCCTTGTCGGGCGTTCGCCGTATTTCACCTCAATCCGCGGCATGTTCTGCTGTGTAGGCAACGACATTACGCATGGCCGCGATTACCGTGCGAAGTCCAAAGTGCAACGGGGAGGTTGTTATGAATTCTGAACAAATCGAAGGAAAGTGGAAACAGTTCTCCGGCAAAGTCCGCGAGAAGTGGGGAAAATTGACCGACAGTGACCTCCAGGTGATTAACGGCAAGCGTGACCAGCTGGTCGGGAAAATCCAGGAACGCTACGGCCTTGCCATGGAAGAAGCGCAGCGTCAGGTGGACGACTTCTTCAAGTCCATACCGGAAGACACCAACACCGCCGACGGTCGCAGCGATAAGGCTCGCAGCGCTGGCCGGTCGTGACTTGACGCTTAACTAGGAAACCAGGCGCGGGGCTCGACGAATAGACAGCCCCGCACAAATTTTTATCAAAATCCTTATCGGGCCCAAGAAACTGAGGAAGGAAGAGGAGACACCCTTGTTGTGGACAATTTTTGTAGTTTTGTTGGTTTTGTGGCTGCTCGGTGTTGTCACGTCGTACACCCTGGGCGGATTCATTCATATTCTGCTGATTCTGGCGATCGCGGTGGTTTTGATTCGAGTGATTCAAGGCCGCAGGCCCATCGCTTAAACTCTACAGGCCTATCGAGAAAACGGCGGCCTGCTCGTTTCTTGCCAGAGCATGCCGCCGCTTTCGCTTGAAATCCGTCGTGCGAATTTTCTGGAATCAGCGCAACTGAACCGGCCGATCGTACCCGGTCATTTCCAGATATCCGGCTCCGCGCAACGCTGCTGAATCCTTGCTCCCGCTCAACATGACCGCGCCTTCCCAATACGTTGGAGCGAGTCTTGAATTTCCGGCGAATTCTTGCGACGGCAGCGGCGTCGCCGCTTCTAAAACAATTCCAAGCGAAGGCACCCGAATCCTCCAGTGAACCGGATATTTCGCTCCGCTGGCCGGGCTGGACCAATGTTCGGCTGCCGGTTCCAATTGAAAATCGTTCACGCTGAGGTGCCGCGAGAGGCCCTGGGCATCAACAAAAGTTCCCGCAGAGTACGGATCGATGCTTCCGTCTTTCTTGCGAATATGAAACAGCATCAGTTCGGTGTGGTCGTCGAGTTGCACGCTGAGCCAGTCCCAGCCGGCCTGGTCTTCTGCCAGTTGCTCGGTAAAGAATTCGTGATCCATCCAAGCCAGGCCCGTTACCCGATATTTAGCGGAAGCGATTTCCAGTTCACCGGCAGCTTGCAGCCGCGTTTCCGAAAAATAGTGCGACGCGCGGCCCGCTCCCGCTGATTTCTGGCTGATTCCGTTTTCGCCGTGAACCACCGGCGGCTTTTGCGGCTGCAAGGAGAGATGAATCGCCAAGTTTGCTGCAACAGCATTCAGCTGCTCCCTGCCGCTGACCCACATGGCGCTCCAATTTCCGTTCCAGACTTTCTGTTGCGCCGCGTCCGCTCCGGCAATTCCCGGGCCGGACCGGTTGCTACGTTCGCTGTGAACAAATCTCCTTTCCTGAAGATCGCTAATCGCGAAATGCGCAGAATATAGGTCCCGAAGATCCCACGGTGCTCTGCGCTCTCGGTCGCGACTCACTCCGGTGCGAAAAAATGTCAGCTCAAAGCCGAATTTGTGGCCGTCGTCGGATTGCAGATTCCCGGTGTAGTACCACCATTCGGTTTGATAATCAGGATGATTGAAATAGTCACGAGGGAATTCGTAATGATAGCCGGGCAACGCAGGCTTGTATTGCGCGAACATCGGCCGCATCGTGAAGATCAACGCAAAGAGGGTTGCTGCCGTCGCTTTGCGCCTATTCTTCATGAACTACCTCAAGCGGATTGAGGCCTACCGCGATTCGCGCGGGGTAGTAGCCAGCCAGCACTGTAGCCACGAAAACCAAGGTAATGGCGCTCAGCAGCACTGCCACCGGCCAGTGCAGCCGGATGGTCCAACCGAAAGACTGCTTGTTGATTACAAAAATCAAAATCAGCGAAAGAAAAAATCCGAGGACCATGCCGGAGAAATTTGCCAGCAGTCCCAGCAATCCGGCTTCGGTCAAAATCAGTTTACGAAGCTGTCCACTGGAAGCGCCGAGATAGCGGAGCAGCCCAAGCTCGCGGCGGCGATCAATCACCAGCGCCAGAAGCGCTCCGGCAACTCCCATTACCGCGACCAGCACCGCCACCGCCTCCAGCGCGTACGTAATTGCAAAAGTACGATCGAAGATCTGCACTGCTTGGCCACGCAGATCTCCGTTGGCAAAAATCAGAACGCGATAGTTCGCGGCGGCGGCTTCGATCTCTTTGCGCACCGTTGCCACGTCCGCGCCCGGCGATACGAACACCGCAATATTGGACGGAGCAGGGTCTCTCAGATACCGCAGCATGACCTCGCGATCCATCAACACCATGCCGCGCTCGCTGGCGTAGTCGTAATACACGTCAGCGATACGAAAGCTGACTTGGCCGACGCCCAGCGCCAGCTGCAACCAATCGCCGCGCTGGAGGTGATGCTTGTAGGTGAAAGGTTCGCTGACGATTACAGCGTTCGCGCCGCGAAGTTCAGCCAAGACAGACTCGGTGGATCGTCCCGAAAGAAAATCAGAAGTTCGGTAAATTTCGCGATTTTCAAGATCGATGGATCCAAGAGTCGCGGGCATCCCCTGGTAACTGATTTCGTAAGCTCGCAGCCGCTGCACTACGCTGACACCCGGAAGTTTTGCGATGGCGTCGGAAAGTTCCGGTGAAATAGTAGGATGCTGATCGGCCGCGGGATTCCCAGCCGGGCGAAGATAAAGATCGGCGGGCAATTCGTCATTCATCCAGGAAACCACTGTCTGGCGAAAGCTACCGACCATGATTCCCACTGCGGTCATCATGGCTATGGCGGTGCACAGTGCGGCAACAAGTACCGAGGTGCGGCGTAGCGAGCCAGCGAGACTGCGCGCGGCCAAGAGCGCCTCGACTCCCAGAAATTTACGCAGCAGATTCGACGCTGTGCGAATGGAGGCATCCACAAAAGCTGGAATTGCGAACAGCCCAGCTGCAACCACCAGCAAAGTCGCTAGATAGCCGAAAATTGGCTTGCCGCCGATGGGTGCCACACGCGAGGCTCCTGCCGCAGCGATCGCCAGCAGCAGCGCGAACCACAAGCCAGATGTTTTTGCTACGCGAATTTCGAATTCACGCCGGCCACGCGCCATCGCTTCGACGGGTGCAACCAGCGCAGCTTCGCGGGCCGGTGACCACGCGGAAAACAAAGTCACCCCGGTGCCGACAAATAGCGCGAGTGCCACCGACCATGGAGTGCATGCAATGGAGCCCGGTCGGCTGGTGATGTAAAGCAAGCTGACCGTGGTGCCCATCAGTTTGACGGCGGCGGATGCCAGCAATCGTCCGAGCGGAACTCCCAGTAGCACTCCCGCAAGCCCGATGAAGGCGGCTTCGCCAAGAAATGCGACGAGAACTTGTGTGCGGCTGGCACCAAGTGCGCGCGCGATCCCAATCTCCGCGCGGCGACGAACCACCGAAACGGAAATGGTGTTGTAAATCAGGAACGCGCCAACCACCAGCGCGATGTAGCTGAGCAATCGGAGGTTCCATCGAAACGCCGCCAACATTCTTCGATTTTCGTTAGTGGAAGCACCCGCTGGGCGAACCTGAACGCCTTCAGGCAGGACTTGCTGCGCGCGGCGCTGCCACTCGTCAAGCGATAAAGAAGCGCTGGCGTCAGCTTGCGGAGTTCGCAAATAAATGCGGTCGACGCGGCCGGCCCGCTGCAACGCGAACTGCGCGGCGGCAATATCCATCACAATCGCGGATTCATTGCCGTTTGCGTCGGGGAAAATTCCACGAATATTGTAGACACCCGAACGATCGTTGATGAGCAGTTGCAACCTGTCGCCGGGATGCTTGCCGAGTGATTCGCCGACCCAGATGGAATCTCGGGTGGTAAGGCTTTCGAGCGAAGCTTGAGCGTTGAGCGCGAACATACTCTCTGGAGCGTCCGCTGTTGATTCTCCGGATTTGTTCAGAGTAAACCAGTTTGATTCGGCGATCAGGTCCAGTCCAATCAGCGGAAGGGTCTTCTTGCTGTCGGCAATAACCGCAAAACTTTCCATGCGCGGCGTGACCCGCCAATCGTCGGGAAGCGCAGCAAGTTTACCTGCGAGATCTTCGGGAACTCCACCTGTCGCCGTTACTTCAAAATTCTGTTCGCCGGAAAGTGTTTCCAGTGATGAGTGAAATGAACCGGTCGCGGCGTTGCCCGCAAGGTCCATGGCCAGCACCACCGCCACTCCGAGCGCCACTGCAAATACAGTAAGTGCCGTGCGGACCGGCTCGCCGGCAAGCGGCTTGATCATCATTCGCCAGAAAAGTTTTGGCCGTGCGAAATTCATTTGCGTTGCACATCCGCGAACTTGCCGTCGCGCAGCGTGACTAGTACATCCGCGATTGCCGCAGCCTCCGCGCTGTGCGTGGCCATCAGTGTGGCGGTCCGCTGTTCGCGCGTCAGGCGCAGCAGCAGCTCCAGGATGGCGTTGCCAGTGGCGGTGTCGAGATTTCCGGTGGGTTCGTCCGCCAACAAAACTCTTGGTGAATTTACCAGCGCGCGGGCGATCGCAACCCGCTGCATCTGCCCGCCGGAAAGTTGGTGTGGCAGGCGGTGTTCCAAGCCGTCGAGTTCCACATCGCGCAAACGATCGAGTGCTGCTTTGCGTGCGTTCGATCGCGCCGCAAGAAGTAACGGCAACTCCACATTTTCGACTGCCGTCAGCGTATGCAGCAGTTGGAATGATTGGAAAATAAACCCAATCTTGTCGCGCCGGATCCGCGTCAAAGCTTCCTCGGAACAAGGGGAGGTGGGCTGCCCATCGAGAAATACTTCGCCGGAGCTGGGAAAATCCATCGCGCCAACGAGATTCAGCAGCGTGGATTTGCCGCAGCCGCTGCGTCCGACCAGCACCACAATTTCTCCTGGCGCGGCCGTCAGCGAGACGCCGTCCAGCGCGCGCACTTTCTGCCCGTCACTCAGGTAGTCTTTAACGACGTTTCGAAGTTCGACCAACGCCATCGCGGGTTTCCGGTCTGCTTGCTTGTCATGTGAACTGCGAAACGCCGGCGCTTTCAACGGAGCTATTTTTTCAGCGTGGCTAATTCTTTTTCAATCGCGGCAATCACTAGCGGCGAATCGGGTGTGGTGTCCGGTTCGAACCGCGCCACTGGATGGCCGTCCGGACCAACCAGAAATTTGGTGAAGTTCCATTTGATCTCGCCAGCTACCAGCGGGTTCGCATTCTTGTCAGTCAGGAATTGGTAGAGCGGCGTGGTGTCGTCCCCCTTCACCGAAACTTTTGCCATCATCGGGAAAGTCACGTTGTATTTGGTGGAGCAAAAAGTCTTGATCTCCTGATTCGAACCAGGTTCCTGCCCGCCAAAATTGTTCGCCGGGACGCCAACGATCACCAGTCCGCGGTCTTTATAGGTCTCGTATACTTTTTCCAGCGCGGTGTACTGCGGCGTGAAGCCGCAGCGGCTGGCCACGTTCACCAGCAGCACCACCTTACCCTGGAACTTCGACAGCGAAGTCGGCTGTCCATCGATCGAATTCATCGTGAAATCGTAAACTGATTTTTCTCCGGCCATCGCTACCGTTCCGCACAAGAGTAATGCCATCAGTAATTTGCGCATGATTCTGCCCTCGCCTTTACTGCTATCAGTTTTACGCTGATTCGCGCCATCCGGCAAATCTGCGGCTCACGCCGCCCACTTTCAACTCTCCGTTCCGTTCACTCTCTGGAAAAGCCATTGCGTCTATTGCAGGATTGAGCGGGCAACAGCCGTGGTATAAACTCCGCAAGTCGTTTTTGTCGCTGCCGTCGGTCATTCGAAAGGGGGCTTGCATGGTGTTCGCCGATCTGAACGGTCTGGCCGTGCTGTTGCAAATCGAGCCGGTAACTCACCGCACCCTTCAGCCGGTTGATTTGGCCATTATCCTTTCCTACTTTGTGGTGATTTTCGGCATCGGCTTCTATTTTTCGCGCAAAGAGCGCACCAGTGAAGATTATTTCCTGGCCAGCCGCAACATCGGCTGGTTTGCTATCGGCGCTTCCCTTTTCGTTTCGAATATTTCCACCGAACATTTCATCGGTCTGGCGGGATCGGGAGCGACTTCCGGCCTGGCGCCGGGACACTATGAATGGCTGGCCGTATTGATATTGCTGCTCCTCGGATGGGTTTTCGTTCCTTTCTATCTGCGTTCGAACGTATTCACCATGCCGGAATTTCTGGAGCGCCGCTTCAGCCGTAGCTGTGCCACCTATCTGGCAACGGTCTCGGTGATCGCCTACATCTTTACCAAAATCTCCGTGCATCTGTACGCAGCGGCAATTGTTCTAGAACGCGTCGTTGGTTGGAGACCGATGACCGCTGCAATTATCCTGGTCATCGCCACCGGCATTTACACCATCGCTGGCGGACTAGCCGCCGTAATCTACACCGACCTGGTGCAAACCCTGATTTTGCTCGCCGGAGCATTCGCGCTCACTTTCATCGGTCTGGAAAAAGTCGGCGGCTTCGCTGGTTTGCGTGCGGCCGTCCCTTCTGATTATTTCCACATGATTAAGCCGAGGTCCGACTCCTCCTATCCGTGGACCGGCATTTTCTTCGGTGCTCCCATCCTCGGAATCTGGTATTGGTGCACCGATCAGGTGATTGTGCAGCGCGTTCTTTCCGCAAAAGACGAAGGCCACGCCAAAGCCGGAACAATTTTTGCCGGCTTTCTAAAAGTGCTTCCGGTATTTCTCTTGGTCCTTCCCGGTCTAATCGCTTTCGCCCTGTATCCAAGCCTTTTTCACGTGGTGAACGGCAACGTCACCAACGGCGACATCGCCTACCCCGAAATGGTCGTACGCCTTCTGCCCACCGGTCTTGTCGGCCTGATGATTGCCGCGCTTTTGGCCGCGCTGATGGGTGCGATGAGTTCCGTTTTCAATTCCGCTTCCACCATGGTTACCCTGGACTTCTACAAGAAGTTCAGCCCCAACGCCTCCGAGAAACAATTGGTCACTTTCGGACGTATCGCCACCGGCGTCATGGTTATCCTCGGCATTCTGTGGGTTCCGTTCATCCACTTGCTCAGCGCGCAGTTGTGGATTTATCTGCAGAGCGTGCAGGCCTATATCAGCCCGCCGATCGCGGTCTGCTTTATTTTCGGAATTTTGTGGACTCGCGTGAATGGCCAGGGCGCCATCAGCTCCTTGCTCGCTGGATTCGTTTTGGGTGCCACGCGCTTTGTTTTCGAAGTCCTCGACAAAACGCATCACTATGACTCCAGCGCGATTCGTTGGCTAGTGGACATGAATTTTCTGCACTATGCAATTTTCATGTTTGTGGTCTGTACCGCCGTACTCATCGGCGTCAGTTACATGTATCCCCCGCCGGGCCGCAAGAAACTAGCAGGCCTCACCTTCTCCACTGTCGACGAAAAAATCGAAACTGCCGGCGTCACCGTAGCCCATCTCGCCCGCGAAACGCCCACCGAGCGCAAAATGAATATCGCCTTCACTTGTGTTCTGTTGGCTCTAGTGTTCAGCTTGTGGGTGTACTTCCGCTAGTTGGAATTTGCGATCATGGAAGCCACCACAATTCGTTGTTTACGGCCCAATGTCACCCGCGAAGAAGCCCTGCAAACCTTCACTTCTTCCGGGCCGGCTTGTTTGTATTGGAAATGGCGGCGCGGGTCACTGCAGCGCATCGCCGACGCCTACATTCCGTTCCGTATCTATCGCGTTCGCTATCCCATGAACGGCACTCACCACAGCCATCTGTTCGCGCTGGACGCCGTAGACGGTTCACTGGACCTGTTTGAATTTGCAACTCCGCCCAGCGATGCCGAAACCGTTTCCGTTTCCACTCGCAATCACCCACCTCCTGCTCTCCCCGAAGGGCGCTCTGAGCAACTGCTGCGCGATAAGGTTTTGCGCTTGATCTTTCAACAAGGTTTTTTCAAAATTCGCAAAATAAAATTGGAAACCGAGCAACTCCCGGACGCCATTCATCTGCCATACTGGCTTGGCTTTTATGGTACTCGCGAAGATTTGCGCTGCCGCGTACTTGATGCTGTGCGTCGCCGCGTGGAAGGCGCCAAAGCTTCCGCCTTGTTTGAAAGCTGGCTGGCCGCCTGAATCCGCCCGTTACGTCGCGTGGTCGAGCCGAAAGTTTCGGAGGAAGTGATGCATCTCAATCCACGAAAACTGGTCCTTCCGGTTTGCTTATTCTTGACAAGTCCGTTCGCGCTGAATGCCCAGGGCTGGCAGCACGTAGGCGATGTTCAAAAGGTCGAAAAACTCCCCGATGGCGTTGAGCTCACCGCTGGCAAATCCAAAATTCGCGTCACCGCTTTCCGCGATGGCGTTTTCCGCGTCCGCGTCGCTCCGAATGGAACTTTTGGCAAAGACTTTTCCTGGGCAGTCATCGAAGACCCCGCGCCACCAACCGTCAAGATCGACGATTCAAAGGGTGAAGTCCGCGTCACCGCCGGAACCACCGTCGCCAAAATTCGCAAGTCTCCGCTACTGATCGATTTCCTGCGCGACGTTGGCGATGTACTGGTCGCCGATGATCCGGATCAGCCCATGGCTTGGGGCGATGGCCGCATTCGCGTCTGGAAAAAAATGCCAGAGGACGAAGGCTACTACGGTCTCGGCGACAAAGCCGGACCCATGAACCGCCGCAATCGTGCTTTTACCATGTGGAACACCGACGCCTACGCCTGGCAAGAATCCACTGATCCGCTTTACAAGACCATTCCATTTTTTATCGGTATGCGCAAAGAACTCGCCTACGGCCTATTTTTTGATAACACTTGGCGCAGCAGTTTTGATTTCGGCAAGGAAGGCCACGACTTCTATTCCTTTGGCGCCGAAGGCGGCGAAATCAACTACTACCTGTTCGCCGGACCGACGCCCGCCAAAATCGTGCAGGACTTCACCGCGCTGGTCGGCCGCACCAAGCTGCCGCCCCTATGGACACTCGGCTTTCAGCAATCGCGCTACAGCTACGAACCGGAAGAACGCGTCTACGAAGTCGCCAAAAGTTTTCGCGACAAAAAGATTCCCGTCGACGCCATCTATCTGGACATCGACTATCAGGACGCCAACACGCCGTTCACCATAAATCGCAAGGAATTTCCCACATTTGAAAAAATGATCTCGGACCTAACCGCCCAGGGCATTCACACCGTGCTGATCACCGATCTGCACATCAAAAAAGATCCCAATCGCGGATACGCGCCGTACGATCTCGGAGTAAAGGACGACGTCTTCGTCAAACGCGCCGACGGTTCCACCTTTGTCGGACCGGTCTGGCCCGGTGACAGCGTCTTCGGAGATTTCACGCTCACTCGCGCCCGCGATTGGTGGGGCGCTCTCTACAAAAATTTTGCAGACATGGGCGTCTCCGGTTTCTGGAACGACATGAATGAGCCTTCCGTTTTTCTCACGATCACCAAAACCATGCCGCTCGATGTTCGCCATCGACTCGACGATGGAACGGTTCTTCCGCATCTCGCAATTCACAACGTCTTCGGAATGGAAAATGTCCGCGCCACCCAAGAAGGCCTGCTAAAGCTCCGCCCCAACGAACGTCCTTTTGTCCTCACGCGCGCCGCCTACGCCGGGACGCAACGCTACGCCGCAACCTGGACCGGCGATAATGTGGCCACCTGGAATCATCTCGGCATGAGCACCCCGATGCTTCTGAGCATGGGTTTGTCCGGCTACGGCATGGTCGGCGATGACATCGGTGGTTTCGCCGGCTCGCCCGAACCTGATCTGCTCACTCGCTGGATCGAAACAGGCGCTTTCAATCCGATCTATCGGGATCACACCGCCAAGGGCACCGCGAACCAGGAGCCGTGGGTACACAGCGCTCAACACGAAGCCATTCGCAAACACTTCATCGAAGAACGCTACCGGCTGCTCCCGTATATTTACACCAGTATCGAAGAGATGACTCGCACCGGTATTCCGTTGATGCGTCCGCTGCTGTTGGAGTTTCCGCAGTCTCCGGAATTTTTCGACGATGACCGCGAATTCCTCTTCGGCCACGATCTTTTTGTTTCGCCGGTCACCACCGAGCTACAAGATGTCAAGGCAATCCAACTCCCGCCGGGATTCTGGTACGACTATTGGACCGGCGAAAAAAGTTCCGACAAGGAATTGAAGAAGTTGCACCCCGCTCTCGATCAGCTTCCGGTGTACGTCCGCGCCGGTGCGATTGTGCCGCGCCAGCCGCTGATACAGAGCACAGGAGAAACCCCCAATGGCTCTCTGGAGCTGCGCGTCTATCCGGGATCCGATTGCAAAGGCTCGCTCTACCAGGATGACGGCCATAGTTTTAATTTTGAAAAAGGCGAATTTCTGCGCGTGAACTATTCCTGCCAGGTCGGCGCCGATGCGCTCAAGATTACCAGCGCTCTGGACAAAGACGGATTCAAGCCGTGGTGGACGGCAGTGGAGCTGACCGTCTTCGGAATCGACAGAGCGCCCAAGAGTATCCACCTTGGTGATGCCACACTTCATGAATGGCGAATGGATACTTCGCAGCATTCGGTTACCTTCACGATTCCGGACGCCAAAAGCAATTGGACCGCTTCGCTGATCTTCTAATCGCGATCAATTCAGGGAAAAAATGGACACCGACTGTGGCGGTGCGCTGATTTTCAACTCTAGCCCATTGGTTTCAGACGTCGCGCTTCCGTAGAGCACCGTCGATCGCAGCGCATCCTCCAGCGGCGTCTTGGGTTGCGCAATATTGAGCGCTTGTGTTTTCGTGGAGTTGTTGAAGACGATCAGCAACCGTTCCTCGTCATTTTGCCTCACAAATAAATACAATTGGTCATCCGAGAAAACGTGAAACAGCTTGCCGGTGCGCAACGCGGCATGCTCGCGCCGCAGCTTCAACAACGATTTCACCGCCGAAAATATTCTCTGCTGCTCGAACGTTCGCCCCGTTTCCTCGAACGCATTTTTCGAATCTTCACGCCAGCCGCCCGGAAAGTCGTGGCGGTTCTCCGGATCGCCTCCGCCGGTCATTCCAATTTCGTCGCCGTAGTAAAGCTCTGGAATTCCTCGCAGCGTCAGCGTCAGGCCAAACGCGCAAAGCAGTTTCTCCGGCGAACTCTGGGTCTCGCTCGCCATTCGCGGGACATCGTGATTTGCGAAAAACGGAATCAGCCACTCTGGATGCGGGTATAACGAGTCTTGCCTCAGTATGTTTGCGATTTTTCCGGCGGGCGCGCCGTGCGCCAGGACCTCGCGCATAGCGGAAAACAATGGAAAATCAAAAACTGTCGATACGCCGGAATCTATGCCATCCCAGCGTTTTCTGCCGCCTGCAAAAAAAGATGTCACCACCGGATCGGGATGAAACACTTCGCCGATCGTAGTGAGATTCGGATAGATGCCCCGCAGTCCTGCATGCCACTGCTCCCAGAATTTGCGCGGCACGTACGGAAAAGTATCCACTCGCAATCCGTCCAGTCCCGCCGTTTCCACCCACCAGATCGAATTTTGTAATAGGTATTTCGCGACCGTCGGATTTTCCGTATTCAGGTCCGGCAGAATCCCGAAGAACCAACCATCAGTAAGATTCTGGCGCATCGCGGCCGTCGCATGAGGATCGGCAAGCGCCTCAAACGGATCATTGGCGACGTTCGCAGAATCTAGTTTCCCGTAAAACGAATTCTTCACCGGTGAAAAGGATTTGAGGTGAGATTTCGCCGTTCCGTGGAACCAATCCGGCAAAGGTGGTTCGCGTACCCACGGATGCAGCGGACCGACGTGATTGGGTACCGCATCAAAAAAAAGTTTCATTTGCTGCTGTCGCAATTCCGCAGCCAGCGATTTGTAGTCATCCAGCGTACCCAGGTGTGGATCGATGGCGTAAAGATCCGTCGCACTGTATCCGTGGTAGTCCTGTTCTCCGCCGTTTTTCACTACTGGCGTCAGCCACAATGTTGTGACGCCCAATTCCTTAAAATACGAAATATGTTCGCGAACGCCGCGCAGATCGCCGCCGTGCCAAGAGCGCGGCATGGCCCGGTCATGGCTTCCCGGAGATTCCGCGGGCTCATCATTCGTCGGATCGCCATTCGCGAAGCGGTCCGGCATGATCAAGTACAGTATGTCGTCGGAATTTAGCCCACGGAATCGTTGCGCGGTCGGCTCGCGACGGGACATCGGCAACTCGAAGTGCGCTTCACCGGCGGTAGTCATGACGTGGCACACGATGGTGGAGGAGCGCAGCGTGGCTCCAAATTTCAGCCACACAAAGAGATAGTCGCCGCCATGGGTCGCTTCGGTGTGTTCCACCGCCACGTCCGGAAGATTGCACGCCACCTTGGTCGCTTGCAGCCCGTGCCCAGAAAGCAAAACCATCAAGTCCGGCGTCAATCCAAGCCACCAGTTTGGCGGCTCGACTTTGTTCACTACCGGAGGTTCGGATTCCAGCGCTGTCTCGGGCGCAGCCAACAGCGGAATGGCCAAAGCCAATAGCGCCAATGTAAGCGGAAAAAAGAAAATCCGGCGAGGAAGAGAGAAATTCTTCACGCGATTAGCATAAAGAAAATTAGGGCATAAGCGATAGCCAAACTTTGTGGTTCACTTGTGAAAATATAATGTGCCGAATGCTTTCGGCACATGGAAATTGGGCGCAGGAGTAAACGTTGGGCGCCACGCCGAATAAAATCGTGGCTCGGTCGCGCCTTCTACTCGGAAGAAATTGATTCGCCATTTGGCTGCCTGGTCGAACTGTCGCGTGAGTGACCGCATCGGAATGGCGATTTCTGCCGTCCACACTTTTCCGGCTTCGTGCAGATTCACCCGCGATTTCATTCCGCTTCGCGAATCGCGCTTTTCACCCGGTGAAATGTCCAGATCGATCCACATTCCGTTAGGGCTGATCTCGAACTCCAGATAGTGCTGCGGTTGCGACGGTTCGGTTTGGATAAAGACTTCAGCCACGTCGCGATCCCACAGCTGGTCGCGCCGCCCGTCCGAATCGCCGTCTGCAAAAACTGTAAGCGTCCGGTACCGGCAAAGGAACCTCAAATGGAAAATTTGGTTCGTCCAGAGTATTCGCACTTCGGTTTCGCGGAGCTGGTCTTCGTTTGTGGCCCGCCAATCTGCGGCAAATCGAACCGGCTTCGCGGAATTCCACGCATCCGCGGTTGGAAATCCGGCACCGTCCGGCGCTCCGGTGAATTGCACCGCAGCGATCGCTCCACCTGTGGCCGAAGCTTCATTCATGTCGAAAACAGCATAGCGGAAACGCTGCCTGCTGCAGACTCTTTGCACACCACCATTTGCGCAAGAAGCAATCACCGCAATCCGCCGTGTTAGCATCCAAAAACAAGCACAAATCGATTTGCGAACTGAATTTCTCGGAGGCAGCTATGGCGGAAGCGGTAAATCCCGAAGAGTTTCTGACCCAACAGCAAAAGAAAAAAATCGAAGACTATGAATTCGTGAAGGTCCGGCTTGGCGACGGCGTTGCCCGCATGACCCTCAACCGGCCGGAACACAACCTGCTCAACGAAACCATGCTGCGCGAACTGGCCGAAGGCATTGAATATGTCGGCTCTCGCGAAGATATCAAAATCATTTTGCTGGAGTCCGCCTGCAAAGTGTTCTGCGGAGGAATCGAAGTCGGCGAATACACTTCGCAGCGTGTTTTTCAGATGCTCGACGCATTTCACGCCGCGTTCGCCGCGATGGTCGACGTCGCCAAGCCGGTGATCTGCGTAGTGAACGGCCCGGCGATTGGCGGCGGCGCAGAGCTCGCAGCATTCGGCGACCTGGTTATTGCCACTCCCAAAGCCAGATTCGCCCAACCGGAAATTACCATTGGAATGTTTCCGCCGCTAGCCTCCACTATTTTGCCATACCTGGTCGGGCCAAAAACCGCGCTGGAGTTGGTCTTAACTGGAGAACCGGTCACCGCGGAGCGTGCACTTGAACTGGGCTTGGTCAATCGCTTGGTTCCCGAAGCGCAACTTGAATCCACGGTGAAAGAAGTCGTTACGCGCATGACTGGACATTCCGGAGCGGTGCTCACCATGGCCAAAAAAGCGATTCTCGGCGGCATGGGACTTTCGCTGCGCGATGGGTTGAAACACTCCATGAATATTTTCTTGAACGAATTGTACAGGTTGGAGGATTCGCAGGAAGGTCTGCATGCCTTGGTGGAAAAGCGCAAACCAAACTGGAAAAATCGCTGAGCGCAAGAACCGTTCTGCGGGAGAATCGCTGGATTTTAGCGCAACATTTTCGCCACATTGACGGGCATCGCCTGCAAGCCTTACACTCGTTTCACAATTTGCAGGCAAGGGAAGCGGGGAAGGCCGTGAGATTCGGCCGCGGTCCCGCCACTGTAATCGGCCGAAAGGCCGTAAGCCAGGCTACCCTCCCGCGCCGCAGTTTGCGGAACTCCTCGCGAGAGGGAGTTGCGTCGTTGGCCCCATGAAACTCGCGGGGCTTTTTTATTTTCGGCTGGCCGGAATTTCACAAAAGGGGAAAGGCTTCTGTCAGGGGAGCCGCTTAGCTTTGAAGAATTGCGCCCCAATTGATTTTTTTCGCAGCGCGCTGCTGTCCGCGCTGCTTTGCACTTCGCCGAATTTCGTCCATGCCAACTCCGCGCAGAATGCCGGGTCATCCGTCGCAAAAGGAAGCTTTCGAACCGTCTCCGACGAGACGGGACGCATTGTGCGCATTCCCATTCCGGTGCGCCGCGTGGTTTCGCTGGCGCCCAGCATGACCGAATCGATTTACGCGCTGGGCTTGGAAGATTTGTTGGTCGGCGACACCGACTATTGTGACTATCCCCCCGCGGCTATGAAAAAGCACCGAGTCGGCGGAGCGACCAACCCGAGCATCGAGGAAATTGCATCGTTGAAGCCGGATGTAGTGCTGGTTACCAAAGCGCTAAATCGCCAGGAAACGATTCAGCAATTGGAGCGGTTGGGTATCGCCGCATACGCTACCGACCCGCACACCATCGACGAGATCCGCAGCTCAGTTCGCAAATTGGCGGAGATATTGGGGAATCCGACGGTCGGCGAAACGCTCGACGCAGAGTTGCAGCGGACTGAAAGCGCGCTGCAGCAGCGCTTGAAAAATACTCCAGCAACGCGCGTTCTTTTTGTCGTGTGGACCGAACCGCTCATTTCCGTCGGCCAGCACACGTTTATCGCGGACGCGATGATTCATGCGGGCGCGAAATCGGTGGTGGAATCTTCGCAGGATTGGCCGCGGATGAGCCTGGAGGAGATAGTGCGGTTGCAGCCGGAGTTTCTGGTTTTTGCGTCGAGTCATTTGGAATCGGCTTCGCGGGATATGGAGACGTTGGCGAAGCGCCCGGGCTGGGACCAACTGGAAGCCGTAAAACATCGCCGTTACGCGGTGATCAGCGATGCCGTCAACCGCCCGGCGCCGCGGCTTTTGTCGGCCGTAGAAGATCTTGCGCGCCAACTGCATCCTGAAGTTTTTTCCGCAAAACCTGAGTCCTCGAAGTCTGCTGTGGCTACGGGGAAAGACTGATGCGGCCGCTTACCGTCAGCCGTCTGGTCATGAACTGCGCCATCCTTGCCGCCATCCTATTTTGCGTGATGGTGCTGGCGCTGAAATTCGGCGCGGTGCACGTTTCGCTCTACGGATTGGGGCGTGACCTGCTTCGCGTGTTTATGGGCAAGAGCACCGAAATTTCCAGCAACTACAGTTTGATCCTCAACCTTCGCTTGCCGCGAATCTGGCTCAGCGTTTTGGTCGGCGCTTCGCTGGCGATTGCTGGAACGAGTTTCCAGGCGCTGCTGCGCAATCCGCTCGCGGATCCATATGTATTGGGAGTTTCCAACGGAGCTGCAGTGGGCGCGATTCTGGCGCTGCTCCTCGAACCACATCTCGCGTTGTCACCGGAGATTGCTTCAATTTTCACGCCGCTCGGCGGCTTTCTCGGCGCGGCTGTCGCCATCACCGCGGTTTACTTTCTTGGCCGCCGCGAAGGCCACATTGATAGCAACACACTATTGCTTGGCGGCGTCATCACCGCGTCGTTACTCTCCGCAATCATCATTTTGTTGCTCACTACTATACCCAGCAGCAACGTTCGCGGCATGGCGTATTGGTTGATGGGCGAACTTTCCACAGTTCCTTCCAGGCCGTTGGCGTGGGTGCTTCGCGTTGGATTTTTTGTTGCGGCGGCAGTCATTTACACCACTGCTTCTGATTTGAATTTGTTGCTTTCCGGCGAAAAAGAAGCAATGCATCTTGGCGTGGATGTCCGCCGGATCCGACTGGTCGTATATATTGCAGCGTCGGCGCTTACTGGACTCGCCGTCGCGATGAGTGGCTCCATCGGATACATCGGCCTGCTGGTGCCGCACGTGATGCGCATGATTTTTGGCTCCGATCATCGGTTGCTTATTCCGGCATCGGCATTCGGCGGAGCAATTGTCCTGGTAATTGCGGACACGCTTGCACGCACCATTGCTGCACCCTCAGAGCTTCCGGTCGGAGCAATTACCGCGATTGCTGGTGCGCCGCTGTTTATTTATTTGCTGCGAAGGAAATTGGCATGACCTTCGCGATTCGCACCGGTTCGTCAGGCGCATCGTTGTCGCGTTCCACGATGGATGCCAGCCGCGCGGCCAGCGAGCCGCGGCTCAGCGTGGAGCAAGTCAGCTACGCGTACGCGCCGAATCCGCAGCAAGCGCCGATTTTTACGCTGGAAGCGACAAGCTTCCAGGCCAAGTCAGGCGAAGTGGTCGCGATTCTGGGTCCGAACGCCAGCGGCAAATCCACGCTGCTTCAAATTGTTTCTGGCGCGATGCAACCGCTTTCTGGCCGGGTTCTTCTGAATGGATTTGTTACTCACGATTTGGAACCGCGCATCCGTGGCCAGCGCATCGCCGTAGTGCAGCAGGAAAGCCAACTGCTTTTTCCGTCGAAGGCGTGGGAATTTGTGATGCAGGGCCGGCATCCTTATGGAAAATCACTGCGTTTTGAAACCGGCGACGACGTGGCGATCGCGAAAAACGCTCTGGCCCAGGTTGGCGCGGAATACTTGAGCGATCGCTGGATGGACCAGATTTCTGGCGGCGAAAAGCAACGCGTGATTTTGGCAAGAGCACTGGCGCAGCAGCCGCTGCTTTTATTGCTGGACGAGCCGACGCTGCACTTGGACATTGGCGCACAAGTGGATTTGCTGGAGACCTTACGAAAATTGGCCGCCGAAAATCGCTACACGGTGGTGGTGGTCACGCACGAGTTGAATCTGGTCGGCGAGTATGCGGACCAGGTAGTGCTATTGCAAAAAGGGCGCTGCCTACGGGTCGGTCCGCCATCCAGCGTTTTTCAGCGTGACTTGTTGGAACAGGTTTTCCAGACGCAACTGAGCGTGGAGGCCGGCTCCAACGGCCGTCCGCGCGTCAACATTTTGCCTGGAACGTAGTGGAACTATTCGCGCCGCGGAGTTCAGTCGCGGCACTGAGCAACCCCCTAGCGGGCGAAGTTGCCCCTCGACAATCATCGCGGACCTCGTGCTCGGGAAGACGGAGCGCCTCTTCAAGGAATTGCGGGAAGGAGCGCCAGCCGTCGCCGCCGCGCGACTGTAAGGCGGGATTTCGCAAGCTACCACTGCATCGAGCCGTCGGATCAACGCCGATGTGGGAAGGAAGCTTGCACGCAACGCCGCCAAGCCAGGAGACCGGCGAAGTCCGCAATCCTATTTCTCGGATTTCAGGGTTTGTACTTACAAACCCAGACATGAAAAAGTTCGGGGTTGATTGTTCGCCTGCAACTTCCGAAATCCGTCAGAAATGGGACAGCCTTCAACTCCCGCGCGTGAGGGAGCGGAGGAGAAAAATGAAAACTATCCTGCTTGGCATTGTCTTCACTTCTCTACTTTTTATTCTCGCAGCAAGTTCACAAGCGCAGTCCAGTTCTCCCGATACTCAATTGAAAGGAACATTGCTCGATTCCAGCGGCGGAGGCGTGGGTGGAGTGCAAGTGGTAGCGCAGTTAATTGGCGATCCGAAAGCGCAGTTGTGGAAGGCTGTCAGCACAACAGCCGGCGAATATTTGCTGACGCTGCCGCCGGGAGATTATCACGTTTCATTCAAGCGAACGCCATTTGTCACGCGCGAATTTGATTTGGTGCTCGCGAGTGGGCCAGGGCGAATACTGGATTTGCGATTGAGCTTGGATAGAATTTCTTCGCGGGTGGTGGTGACCGCGGAAGCGGAACCGCTTCAAATTCAGCAGACCACTGCATCGGTGTCGGTAGTCACCCGCGAAGAAATCGAGCTGAAACAGTTGGTGACGCTGCCCGACGCGCTGCTCACGGTTCCCGGAGTTTCCGTCGGGCGGACCGGACCGGTAGGCGGCTCCGCTTCGATTTTCCTGAATGGCGGAAATTCTAGCTACACCAAAGTGCTTGTGGATGGAACTGCGGTGAATGAACCGGGAAATGCAGTGGATTTTGCGAATTTCACTTTGGATAACGTGGACAAAGTGGAGGTGGTGCGTGGCGCCGAGAGCGCCATTTACGGAAGCGATGCGGTTTCCGGAGTAATTCAGGTGATTACTCATCGCGGATCGACGCGCATTCCTGAAGTGCTGGTATTCGCGGAAGGCGGAACTTTTGCGACCGGGCGCGGCGGGGCGCAGCTGAGCGGACTCGTCAGAAACTTCGACTACTCGGGAGCAGCTTCGTATTTTTCCACGGATGGGCCGGACGATCTGAACCGTTTTCTGAATCGCACTCTATCCGGAAATTTCGGTTACCGGCTGGGCGAAGACAATCAACTGCGATTGACGCTGCGTAACAACACCAGCAGCGCGCAGACTCCAGGACAAGTCTTGCTGGAGCCACCGAATCCGGATGCGCGCACCGATTATCATTTTTTCAGCAGCAATGCGCGCTGGGACTTTGCTACTGGCAAACACTGGCACCATCAGTTGATGGGCGCGGAATCCTACAATTGGCAGAACTTCGCGAATCCAGTGCAGAGTTTTTACGCGACAGATCCGTTTGCATTTTGTCCGCAGACCGATCCGAATGCCGTGGCTACTGCGGATTTTTGTGACTTCACCAGTCCGAGCAGCCGCTACCAATACAATCGCGCCAGCATCAACGCGCAGTCGAGCTACATCCTTCCGAATTTTGCCGGCACCGGCGGCTACCAATACGAAGTGGAGAACGCTTCGATTCCGGCTCTAGCAGCCGGCCATGTGCGCCGCAACAATCAAGCGGGATTTCTGGATTTCCGGTACATGCCGCATCCGCGCGCATCGCTAAGTTTTGGAGCACGCGTCGAGGCGAACGGATTTTTCGGAACGCGCGTGGTGCCGCGAGTTGGCGCTTCGCTAATGCTGCTGCAAGGCCGGGGATTCTGGGGAGAGACGCGGTTGCGGGCGTTCTATGGGCAGGGAATCAAAGAGCCGCGATTCGATCAACTCTTTGACGATCAGTTTGGCGACCTTGGAAACCCAAACTTGAAACCGGAGTCCAGCAAGACGTGGAACGCGGGGCTGGAACAAAAACTGTGGGAAAACCGCGTGAGGCTGAACGGCGAATATTTTTCTAATCGCTTCTACAACGCGATCAGCTTTGCGTTCTGTTCGGCGTTGCCAGCGCCGGACACCGGCAATAGCTGCGGATTGGTTATTCCCGGAGCGCCACCGAGTTTCGGATTTTTCTTCAACACCGATAGGGCGCGAGCGCGCGGAACAAATATTTCCGCGGAAGTACGCGCGATGCACTGGCTGAAGCTTGCGGGGAGCTACAGTTACGACGACAGTCTGGTGCTGGCAGCGCCGAACGCGTTTGACCCGGCGCAAATTCCAGGGAACCGGCTGATACGACGCCCGGTAAATTCCGGAACGCTTTCCTCCGTTGCGGAGTGGCGGCGGGCGAGTGTGGCGCTGACGAGTTACTTCACAGGGCAACGAACCGACAGCGACTTCCTGGGGTTGGGGCTGACGCATACGGCGGGGTATGCGCGGTTTGATGTGGCGAGCAGCTATGAGGTGTGGAGAGGGATCACCGGGTACGTGCGATTGGTGAACCTGTTCAACAAGGCCTATGAGGATGCGCTGGGGTATCCGGCGCTGAGCCGGGAATTGCGAGTGGGGATCAAGTACCGATTTGGAGGAAGAAATTGAAACGTGGTTAAAGTGCGACGGGGAGGCCCCCTCCGCCTGTCGTCTGTCCCCAAAACTTATGAAAACAAAGGGCAGATGAGATGCGGGAAAGTAAAGAGTGTGAAAAGGAAGAGTTTAAAGGCGCAAAAACTACAAGCGTTTAAAAGAAAGAGACTTAGGCAGGCGCTTGGAGTGCGGCGAGGCGCTGAAGAGTAGCCTTGCGGAAGTGCCTGCCTTGGTGAGAAATAGCATAGGTTCATAGAAAGCCGAGGGCAAAGTGACGGCTAAGGCGGAAAAAGTGTTGTTTTGCTGGAGCGGCGGAAAAGATAGCGCGATGGCGCTACACGCGCTGCGGCAGAATGGAAACATAAGCATTACCGGGTTGCTGACTACGGTGACTGACGACTACGACCGGATCAGTATGCACGGGGTGCGGCGAGCGTTGCTGCTGCGACAAGCGGAGGAGATCGGGTTGCCGCTGCAAGAGGTGCGGATACCGCCGCAATGCGTGAATCCGATTTACGAATCGCGGATGAAGGAGGCGATGCTACTGCAGAAGGAAAGCGGAGTAACCAGCGTGGCGTTTGGCGACATATTCCTGGAAGATTTGCGGGAGTATCGCGAGCGAAATCTGGCGCTGGTGGCGATGAAGGCGGTTTTTCCGATCTGGCGGCGGGACACGCGGGAACTGGCGCGGGACTTTTGGGAGATGGGGTTTCGGGCAGTGGCGGTGTGCATCGATCCGCGAAAACTTTCGCCGGAATTTGCCGGAAGGGAATTGGATGAAGCGTTTTTCCAGGACTTGCCGGAGGGAGTTGATTCGTGCGGAGAGTACGGGGAGTTTCATACGTTCGTCTACGACGGGCCGATATTTTCAAAAGGGATTGCCGTGGAGCGGGGAGAAGTGGCGGAACGGGACGGATTTTATTTTTGTGACTTGAAGGAGAAAATGGCATGAGGACGGAACAAGAAAAACAGGTGGCGATTCTGCGCGGAGTGGTGATCGTGACGATGATTGTGCTGGCGGCGGCGCTGCGGATTGTGCCGCATCCTTTGAACCTGACGCCGATCGGCGCGATTGCACTATTTTCCGGAGCGATGTTTCGCAAGTGGTGGGTTGCGTTGCTGGTGCCGATGGGGTGTCTGCTGGCGGGAGACTTTTTTGTCGGTTTCTATAAATTGATGGCGATCATTTACGCGAGCTTCGCGATCAGCGTGGCGATCGGGCGCTGGCTGGGGCAAAACAAGACAGCTGTGCGCACGGGCGGGGCGGTTTTGCTAGGAGCGCTGCAATTTTTTGTGGTGACGAACTCTGCGTTGTGGGCGCTCGGCGGATACTACCCGAGGACCGCGGCGGGGCTGGCGAAGTGCTTTGCCTCCGCGGTGCCGTATTTCTGGAATACGCTTGCCGGGGATGCGCTGTTCGCGGGAATTTTGTTTGGCGGCTTCGCACTGGCGGAAAAATTGTGGATCGCGCCTCGTGAATATGCGGCGGAGATGAAGCCGTGAGGGCGGCGACGCCGAGGGTTGGTGTCGGCGTTCTCTTGGTCGACGCGCACAAAAGAGTGCTGCTAACGCTCCGTAAGCGCGCTCCGGAGGCCGGATGCTGGAGCATCGTTGGAGGCAAGGTGGATTTTCTAGAGCGGCTGGAGCAGTGCGCAGTGAGAGAAGCACTGGAAGAAGTTGGCGTGGAAGTGAAATTGGAGAAGCTGCTTTGTGTCACCGACCATGTTTTGCCGGACGAAGGGCAGCATTGGGTGGCCCCGGCGTATCTTGGAAGCATTGTGAGCGGAGAGGCGAGAAATTGCGAGCCGGACAAGACGCAAGCGGTGCAATGGTTTGAGATGAACAGTGTTCCGAAAAATCTGACGATGACCGCGCGCAACGCGATTGAAGCCTACGCTCGACGCCCAGAGCGCTTCTAGGCTGCGCCACGCCGAGTGCTATAATTGGCGGACCATGTGCGCCAAGAGTGCTGCAGACCCAGGGATGTTGGCGGAAATGCTGGCCAAATATGAAGCGGTGATTGGCCTGGAAGTCCATGCCCAGCTGTTGACCAAAACCAAAATATTTTGCGGCTGTTCGACGCAATTCGGGGATGCTCCGAATTCGAATACTTGTCCAGTGTGCCTGGGGTTGCCGGGAACGTTGCCGGTGCTTAACAAGCGCGCAGTGGAACTGGCGATGCAGGCTTCGCTGGCGCTGAACTGCACGGTGCACGAACATTCCCGATTTGCGCGGAAGAATTATTTTTATCCGGATTTGCCGAAGGGCTACCAGATTTCGCAATACGAATTGCCGCTGGCGACCGGCGGATACATTGATATTAAAGTCAGCGGAATGAGAAAGCGGATTGGAATTACGCGGCTGCACCTGGAAGAGGACGCGGCGAAGAACTTGCATGAAGGTTTCAAGGATTCGGCGACCAAAGGCTATGTAGACTACAATCGGTGCGGTTCGCCGCTGAGCGAAATTGTGAGTGAGCCGGACCTGCGGACGCCGGAAGAGGCTTACGCGTACCTGACGACGCTGCGGCAGATTCTGCTGTATACGGGCGTGAGCGATTGCAACATGGAAGAAGGATCGCTGCGCTGCGATGCGAACGTGAGTGTGCGGCTGCGCGGAGCGAAAGAGTTTGGCACCAAGGTGGAAGTGAAGAACCTGAATTCGTTTCGGTTTTTGCAGAAGGCGCTGGAGTACGAGATCGAGCGGCACATCGGGGTGATTGAAGGCGGCGGAGAGATTTCGCAAGAGACGCGGCTGTGGAATCAGGCGGAGAGCTATACGGTGTCGATGCGTTCGAAAGAGAAGGCGCACGACTATCGGTATTTCCCGGAGCCGGATTTGCTGCCGGTTCACGTGAGCGCAGCGTGGCGGGATACGGTCGACAGCGGTTTGCCGGAATTGCCGGAAGCGAAGCGTAATCGATTTGAGAGTTCGTATGGAATCACCGCATATGATGCGGTTGTGCTGACCGACGGACAGGAGTTGGCGAGTTATTTTGAAGCGACTGTGAAAGCAGGGGCTCCGGGAAAAGCGGCGGCGAACTGGATGCAGACAGAATTGCTGCGACGGCTGAACGACAGCGGAAAAGAAATTGGAGCGAGTCCGGTGCCAGCGGCGGCACTGGCGGAGCTGATCAAGCTAGTGGAAGGCGCGAAAATCACCGCAGCTGTAGGAAAAAAAGTGTTTGCCAAAATGTTTGAGACCGGGCGCGGCGCGGCAGAGATCGTCGAAGCGGAGGGGCTGGGCGCGCAGGTCAGCAGTGATTTGATTGAGCAGATTGCGCGGGAAGTGATCGAAAAGAATCCGGAGAATGTGGCGAAATTCAAAGGCGGGAATGAAGGGGTGTTCAAGTTTTTTGTGGGGCAAGTGATCAAGGCGACGCGCGGGCAGGCCAATCCGCAAACGGTCAATGAGATCCTGAAGAAATTCCTGGCGGGCGGAAATTGAGCCTGATAGAAAAGTTTGTTCCGGAGGCGGCAGCCAAAACCGAACAATGGATCCGGGAGATGCGGGATCGCCATTTGAAGACGGCGAGAGGCTTGACGACTGCCGAGCGGGAAAAGCTACAGAAACATTTTGATGCGGAGTTGCTGGATCTAGCGCGCGTTGAAGAAGTGACCGAACTGCAGAAGCCGCCTTTCTTTGATGGACTGCGGAGCCAGTTGGCGTTTGTAGGCATGCGGATTGCGTTCGATTTTGCGGCGGCAAGCGGGCTGACCTTTGACAATTGCCTGCTGTTGAGACAATCAGCGATGTCTGATGAGCTGCTATTTCACGAAATGGTGCATGCGGAACAGTACCGGCAACTGGGAGTGGCGAGATTCGCGGCCGCTTATGTGCGCGGATTCGCGGATGCCGGATTCACGCACGAGGGAATCCCCCTGGAGCATAATGCGATTGCACTGACCGCTCGATTCGGCGCGAAAAAAGAATTCTCGGTTCGCGAAGAAGTCGGTTCGTGGCTGGCCACACGCGACTACTAGCTGGACGCGGATTTTGCACTGCAAGCTGGAATGAGAATGGACGAAACATGTTGAAAGTCGGAGAAAAGGCGCCGGATTTCAAGTTGAAGAGCGATACCGGCGGCGAAGTGGCTTTGCAGGATTTCAAAGGCAAGCGAGTGGTGTTGTACTTCTATCCGAAGGCCAGCACGCCGGGTTGCACGGTGGAAGCTTGCGAGTTTCGCGATTTGCGTCCGAAGTTCGAAAAGGAAAATGTGGTGGTGCTGGGAGTGAGCGGCGATCCGCAAAAGGCTCTGGTCAACTTCAAGAAGAAGGAGAATTTGAATTTCACGCTGCTAAGCGATCCGGACCACAAGATCACCAAGGGTTACGGCGCGTGGCGGATGAAGAAATTCATGGGGCGCTCGTTTAAGGGAATTGTGCGCAGTACGTTTTTGATTGGGCCAGATGGAAAGATTGAAGAGATTTGGGACGCGGTGAGCGCAAAGGGACATGCTGGGGATGTGTTTGAGAAGGTTGCCGAGTAGAACGGCTATCGGCAGGAATTGAAAAGCCTAGAGCGAGCAGACGTAGCTGTTCGAATCCGGCGCGGGCTCGATAAATAGGTTGTCGATTAAGCGAGTATTCCCCACGAAAACAGCGAGCAGGATATAGGCAGCACTATTGCCGAGCCGAGCGATCGGTTCGAAGGAATCGGCGCTGACCACTTCGGCGTAGTCGGCGTGGGCGAGTTTCTCGGCGGACAATATTTTGTGGATGGCGGATTGGACTTGTAGGGCGTCGCGAACACCGGCCTCGATCTGGTGACTTGCTTCCACGAGGGAGCGATTTAGAACGGTGGCGGCGCGACGTTCGTCAGGACGGAGATAGGCGTTGCGGGAAGACAGAGCCAGGCCGTCAGGTTCGCGAACAATCGGGTGAACAATAATTTCTAAATTGAGATTTAGGTCGTGGACCATTTGCTGAAGGATGCGGACCTGCTGGGCGTCTTTGCGGCCGAAGTAGGCGAAGTGCGGTTGTGCGATTTCGAAAAGTTTCAGGACCACGGTGGCCACCCCGCGAAAATGGCCGGGGCGAGAATTGCCTTCGAGGCGATCGCTGAGCCCTTCGATGGTGACGTAGGTTTTGAAATCCGGCGGATAGATTTCTTTGGCGAGGGGAGCGAAGAGAACGTCAACGCCGGCGGCGATGAGTTTTTCGACGTCGGCTTCGAAGGTGCGCGGGTATTTGGCGAGGTCTTCGTTTGGTCCGAATTGGATAGGATTGACGAAGATGGAGGCGTAGACGCGGGAACATTCGGCTTTGGCGCGGCGGATTAAGGAGAGATGACCTTCGTGGAGCGCGCCCATGGTGGGAATGAATCCGATGACGTGATTTTCGGCACGGGATTGGCGTGCGGTTTCTTTCATCCAGGAGATGGTAGAAATGATTTCCATGGGCGGGTGAGAGTTTAGCTTGGGTGATGTGCTTTGAGCACTCTCCAGTGATGCAAGCGTTGAGATCCTTCGGGTCATCTTCATGGCTGGCCTCGGCTGAGGGGTGGATGGGATCAGGCGGAAGTGGCGGTGGAGCGTTGGCGATAGAAATGGATTAGATCGGTGAGGATTGGTTCTGTGCCGAGTTGGCGGAGCAGCGTGGAGATTTGGCCGCGATGGTACGTTCCGTGATTGGCCAGATGCTGCAACGATTGCCAGAGTGGGTTGGAGTACGCACCGAAATTGAGGGTTTGATATTCCATGACGCTATCCAGATCGCTTTGCTTCAAGCCACTTACGAACGCGAGGAGATCGTCGGCCTGCTCTTTCCAGTGCTCGCGCAGCGCAGCGACCGATTGAATGTGAGCGTTGTCCGGGATGGAGCGCGGCGAACGTCCGCGAAAACGCTCCAGCCAAATCCATTCACCGCCGCAAATGTGAACGAGTGTGTCGCGAACCGAAGAAAAGCTGGAGCCGAGCGGCTTGGTGAATTGTTCGGCGGAAAGTTGGGCGGCGGCGTCTAGAGAGCGCTGATTGGCCCAAGCGTTGTAATCGAAGAGCAAGCAAACGTCTTCCGGCGTCACGGGATCCTCCTATTAAAAAAATGGAAATTAGTCGGTGAGTTCGACGTCGAAGTTGATGTCTTTACGGCTCGATTTGGGTTCAGGCATGTGATAACTCTCGGCGTCGGAGGGGAAAGTGCCGCGGCGAACGTCGGAACAATATTCGCGGACGCTGCTGGAAATTAATTCGCTGAGATTGGCGTACTGACGAGCAAATTTCGGCACGGGGCCGAAAGTCAGGCCGAGAAGATCGTTGATGACCAGAATCTGGCCGTCACATTCGGGGCCGGCGCCGATGCCGATAGTGGGAATACGAAGTTCGCGAGTGATGAGCGCGGCGAGTTCGCAGGGAATGCCTTCGAGGACGATGGAGAAAGCGCCAGCAGCTTCTACGGCTCGGGCATCGCGAATGAGTTGTTCGGCAGTGTCGGGTGTTTTGCCCTGAACTTTGAAGCCGCCCATCGCATGCAGCGATTGAGGAGTGAGCCCGACGTGGCCCATCACCGGAATTTCTGATTCGGTGAGGCGAACGATCAATTCGAGGCGACGCTCGCCACCTTCGACTTTTACGGCTTCGGCACCGGCTTCTTTGACGAAGCGAACTGCGTTGCGAACGGATTCAGCGATGTCGGCGTGGTAGCTACCGAAGGGCATATCGGCAACGACGAGAGCGCGGCGAGTTCCTTTACGGACGGCACGGGTGTGATGCAGCATTTCTTCGACGGTGACCGGCAAAGTAGTTTCGTGGCCGAGCATGACCATGCCCAGTGAGTCCCCGACCAGCAAAACTTCTACGCCAGCTTCGTCGAGGAGGCGCGCGGTCGGGTAGTCATACGCGGTGAGGCAGGTAATTTTGGTGGAGTCTTGCGGGCTGAGAGATTTGCGCTGCAGGAGCGCGGGCACGGTGACCTTGCCGTCGCTGGTTCTGGAAGGAACGCTCATGATGGCCTCCGGTGCCGCTCTCTGGATGCAAGATGCAGCCCTGTACCAAAACTGAGATTAGCAGAAATTGGAGCTGGATGTCACGGAGATCGGTGCGCTCTTAAGGCCCAGCAGAGCGTTTGGCTTGTACGCGGCCTTTCCATTGGCCGCCGCGACCGAGCCAGTATCGCATTGCAGAGAGTAGTGTCGAATAAATATAGAAAATCGCGGCGAATGGCAGGAGTGGCGCCCAGAAAGGGCGCAGGCTGTAGAAGGTGACCGTTGGTAGAAAGGAAGCGGTCATTAAACACCACGCGGCCAATGCGAACGGCCACACTTGAATACTCGGAGAGAAAGTTAGTATGACGGGCGCCAGATAGGCGAGGAACATTCCTACAAGCGTTAGGAGTAGCAGCAGAGTCGAGTAGTTAAGTTGAGTGAACGCGGTGCGGGCGATCATGTCGCGAATTTCGGAAAAGCTGGTGTAGGAGCGGAGGCTGCGGCTGGAGTGGGTTAGCCCCAACCAGATGGGGCCACCGGATCGTTTTACGGCATGGGCCAGGGCGCAGTCGTCGATGACTTCGCTGCGGATGGCGGAGAGGGCGCCGATGCGTTCAAGCGCGCTGTGGCGCAGCAGCATGCATCCACCGGCGGCGCCAGCGGTTTTGGCGGAACGGTCGGCGATCCAGCGCGATGGGTAAAGCATCAGGAAAAAATAGACGAATGGCGGAATGAGCAGACGCTCGGCGAAAGTTTCGGATGGAAGGAGGACCATGAGAGAAGTGAGGTCGAGGCGGTTGTATTCGGCGCGCGAGACGAGGCGACGTAACGTGTCTGGGCGATGAACGATGTCGGCGTCGGTGAACCAGAAAAAATCTGGTGAGTTGATGGCGGCGCTGGCGACACCGGTGTTTTGCGCCCAAACCTTACCAGTCCAGCCGGCTTCTAGTGTCGGAGCTTGCATGATTCGAATCCGATTTTCTGCACCAGCTTCAGCTGCTGCGCGGCGGGCTAGTTCAACGGTGGCGTCTCCGCTGTGATCGTCGACGATGATCGTTGTGAGCTCGCCGGGATAATCTTGAAGAGCGAGCGATTGCACGACTGACGCGATTGAAGCAACTTCATTGCGAGCGGGAATGATTGCCGCAACGCGCGGCCACCGAGATGGAGCAGGGAATTGTTGGTGATCGCTGCTAAATTCCCATAGGCGCCAGAAATCGCCCCACAGGAAAAACAGAACTATCCAGATCAGCAGGGCCAGCGCAGAAATGATCGATAGCATCAAGAGGATGCCGGCTAGGCCAAATCCTCCTTGCGAATCGGCAGGCGGCGGACCCGCTTTTTTGTGAGCGCATAGACGGCATTGCAAACGGAAGCGGCTACGACCGGCAAACCGGGTTCGCCAATACCTGTGGGCTCTTCTTTGCTTTCCACGATGAAGATCTCCGTTTTCGGTGCGTCGGCGATACGCGGCATCTGGTAATCGTTAAAATTCGATTGCACCACGCGACCGCCATCGATGGTGATGGCGTCATGCAGGGCAGCCGAGAGGCCGTAAACCGCGGCGCCTTCCACTTGAGCGCGAATTCCTTCTGGATTGACGGGCCGGCCGCAATCCACGGCATAGACGAGCCGATGAATTTTTGGCATGCCGCCTTTCATGCTGACTTCGGCAACCGCAGCGGTGTAGGTTTCGAACGAATAGTAACCGGCGATGCCGCGAGCGACGCCATTCGGCAATGGCGATCCCCAATTCGCTTTTTCTGACGCAAGTTTCAGTACACCTTTTAGCCGCGCAGTGTCCAAAGGCTTTCCGTGGGTCGGATCGCCGAAGTCCGGTATCTTACGATCACTCCCGATGGAGCGCAGGCGAAATTCCAGCGGGTTGGCGCCAGCGGCTGCTGCGAGTTCATCGACAAAACATTCGACCACGAAGCCGCTGGTGGAATGTTCGACGGAGCGCCACCACGCGCGAGGCACGCCGGACTTGGCGAGCGTGTATTCCACGCGATAGTTCGGCGTCTGATAAGGAATGAACGCAGCGGTGGCAAACTCAGAATTCTCGGGAGTTTCGGCGCCTTTGGGACTCCACATCGCGTCGATGGAAGTGGAAGTCTGAAAATGTATCCACGCGGCGATTTCGCCTTTGTCGTTTACCGCGCCGGAAAAACGGTGGTACGACGCCGGCCGGTAGAAATCGTGCTGCATATCGTCTTCGCGGGACCACAGCACCATCACCGGTTTGCCGGTAACTTTGGAAATTTGCGCGGCTTCCATTACGAAATCGGCCATGTAGCGCCTGCCAAAGCCGCCGCCCATCAACGTGGTGTGTACGGTGATTTTGTCTTTGGGAAGTTTTGACACGCCGGCAATCACGTCCTGTGCCCATTGCGGAGCTTGCGTCGGCACCCAGGCTTCGGCGCTGTCAGGCCCGATGTCGACAGTGCAATTCATGGGTTCCATGGTGGCGTGCGCGGCAAACGGAAACTCGTAGGTTGCTTCGACTTTTTTGGCGGACGCTGCAATCGCCGCATTGGCGTCGCCATCGTTGCGAACGGCTTTGCCTGGCTTTCGGGCATTCTCCAAAAATTGCTGCCGCAAAGTTTCCGTGGATTCGCCGGCGTGTGGCCCAGGTTCCCACTCCACCTGTAGCGCCCTGCGGCCCTGCATCGCCGCCCAAGAGTTGTCGGCAAGAATTGCCACGCCACCTGCGGTAAACGCTCCGGTGGCCACTGGATCGATCGCGAAAACCTCCCGTACGCCAGCCACTTGCTTGGCTTTCGCCGCGTCGAATGACTTCAATTTCCCGCCAAAGACCGGGCAACGTGCCACCACGGCAAACTGCATTCCGGGAACGCGCGAATCGATGCCGAACTTTGCCGCGCCGTTGGTTTTGGAAACGCCTTCCCATCGCGGCTTCTCTTTGCCAACGATAGTGAAGTTGTCGGAATTCTTCAGCGGCACAGTATTCAGATTGGGGATCGGTTGCCTCGCAGCGTCGTCGACTAGTTGGCCGTAGGTCAGGAAATTCTTGCGCGAACCGTGCAGCACTCCGCCGTCCTGCGCCACGCAAGAATTGGGATTGACGCTCCAGCGTGCGGCGGCTGCAGCTACTAGCATTTCGCGTGCGGCGGCTCCCGCGCGTCGCATCGGCAACCAGCAACTCGAAACACTGCCGCTGCCGCCCGTTCCGTGGTTATAGATCTCCGGATTGGTCGGCGCCTGCTCCACGGTCACCGACTTCCAGTCCACGCACAGCTCTTCGGCAAGAATCATCGGCAAGGCGGTCATGATGCCCTGACCCATCTCGGATTTCTCGAGCAGCAAGGTGACGCGGTTGTCGGGTGCGATGTGCACCCACGCATTAAATGGATTGGGAGTTTTCTTTTCCTGTTGCTGCGCCTGATCCTGCCGGTCGAACGTGGGCAGGTGGAGGGGGATCAACAGCCCGCCGCCTGCCGCAGCCCCGATTTTCAGGAATTCGCGACGGTCGAAATTCAGCGTCGTCATTGAACACCTCTGCTTTGCGAGAACCCAGTTCGAAGAAAAAACTACGCGGACTTGCCGTGCGAGGCCTGAAGTTCCGCGGCGCGGTGAATCGCCTTACGGATACGCTGATAGGTTCCGCAACGGCAGATGTTGCCGCTCATAAAGTCATCAATTTCGGCGTCAGTGGGGCTGGCTTTTTTGGATAGCAGCGCCGCAGCCGACATGATCTGCCCGCACTGGCAATAGCCGCATTGCGGCACGTCAATCTCCACCCACGCCTGTTGCACCGGGTGGCTGCCATCGGCAGACAAGCCTTCAATGGTAGTGATTTTCTTTCCGGCGACTGCGGAAATCGGCGTGATGCAGGACCGCGAAGCTTCACCGTTGATGTGGACGGTACAAGCGCCACACAGCGCCATGCCGCATCCGAACTTGGTGCCGGTCATATTCAGCGTATCGCGCAGCACCCACAACAGCGGCATCTGCGGGTCAACGTCCACCGATTGGGATTTCCCGTTGAGCGTAAATGTGATGGCCATAAATACCTCCGGGCGCTGAAGAACCGACGCCCACATCCTAACTCAAACCGCCTTTCTACGAAAAGTCATATAGAAAGCGGACCAGTTTCGGCTCTTTGGGTATTCAGACGCGGAGAAAATCTAAGCGTGAGCGACTTCGGGAGTCTTGGGAGGCCCATGCGGCGGTTCGGGTTCCACGCCGCGCCAGCCTACGGGACGGCCGCTGACGGCTTCCTTCACCGAGCGGAATAGCACCACGTACATTAGCTGGCGGTAATAAAACCGCTGCAGCAGTACCGGAATCAGCAGTGTCCAGTCCTCGTCGCGTTCGAGCGAAAACGCCACTACGCAGGTCAGGATGTCAATGAGCAGGAATCCCAAGAAGAAGAGCACTGATCGTTCCAGATTCGCGGTATCAAACATCGTTTGTGGAATCCACGAAACATGCAATTGCATCAATCCCCAAAAAAGAATCGAGCCTAAAAACATCAGATCGATGATCGGCGAAACCAGTGGCAACAACAGCTGGAACACGAAAATATTGGGAAGCGCTACCCAACCGAGTGTGCCATACCTCGGACGGAACAAAGTGTCGCGATGTTTCCAGAAGGATTGCAGTGTGCCAAAGGTCCACCGGAACCGTTGGCGGATCAGCGCGCTAGCGGTAATCGGCGCCTCGGTCCATGCAATGGCCCGTTCTTCGTAGCACACGCGCCAGCCGAGCCTGCGGATTGCCACGGTCAAGTCGGCATCCTCGGCCACAGTGTCGGCAGTGATGCCGCCAGAGGCCTCGATAGCTTCTTTGCGCCACGCGCCGAGCGCGCCGGGCACTACGGTGATGCAATTCAACAAGTCGAATGCGCGCTTCTCCATATTTTGGCTGGTGATGTACTCCAGCGCTTGCCAGCGAGTCAGCCAGCGCGAACGATTGCCGACTTTTACGTTTCCGGCCACAGCGCCAAGCTTCGGATCGGAGAAGTGTCGCAGAAGTTGGCGAATCGCGTCCGATTCAATTTCCGTGTCGGCGTCAATGGTCACCACGATGTTGGTTTTGGCGTGGGACATCGCGTTGTTCAAGGCCGCCGCTTTGCCGCGATTCACTTGATGAATGATTTGCACGCGCCGGTCATCGCCAAAGTGGGAGTCAAGAAGCATCTGGGTATCGTCGATCGAGCCGTCATTCACCACGATCACGTGCATCGCCCGATAGTCGGAAGCCAGCACCGAGGTAACGGTCTGGATGATGACCCCTTCTTCGTTGTATGCCGGAATCAGCACGGTCACGTCCGGCAGCGGATCCGGTGCCTTGATGCGATCGGGGCGCAGCTTTTCAATCAGCGCCAGAATTCCGATGAATAGCGCACGTCCGCTAACCAGCACGATTCCCAAGATAAAGACGTAGCCAATGCCCAAACTAAACCAGTGATAAATCCCGAATATGAATCCGTCGGCTTTGGCCTCCAGCCATTCTTGGCCGGTCAACGGAACCATGACTTCAGCGCGGGTTTTGTTCACGAGTTCCGGCACCGGCACAAATTGAAAACCGCGGGCGCGCAACTTGTCGATAATCACCGGCAGCGCCTTGACCGTCTGGCTGCGATCGCCGCCACCGTCGTGAAACAGAATAATGTTTCCTGAATCCGCCTGGCGCATCACGCCATCGATAATTTCCTCGGCGGGAACTTGTTTGCCGTAGGGCTGCCGCCAGTCGTGCGGGTCAACTTTCTGGCCGACAATCAGGTAACCCATGTCTTGCGCGACGGGCAACTGCGCCACTTCTTCCGCATATTCCGGCAAGTGATCGATCCCGAACGGAGGCCGGAAAAGTATGGACTTCACGCCAAGCGTACTTTCGATTAGCCGCTGGGTAATGTTCAGCTGCCAGCGTAGTTGCGCCGGCGAAACTTCGTCGAGTGCCGGATGGGTGTAGGTGTGGTTGCCGATCGAATGGCCTTCGGCGTACGCACGCTTCAGAATACCGGGTGACTTTGCGGCTTCCTCTCCAATCACAAAAAAGGAAGCCGGCACATTTTTCACTCTCAATATGTCCAGGATTTTCGGTGTCCATTGCGGGTCCGGCCCGTCGTCGAAAGTGATGGCCATCTTTTTGGAGACCGCGCCAAGCTGATCGATCTCGTAGGAAAGCGGATAGCTTTCGTAGGTCTCCGTGGTAAATAAGTCGGTAGCCGGGTCATAGGTAAACGAGCGCACGCCGCGTTTCGGTTTGTCGGCAATTTTCCAGATGTCACCGCTGCCTTCCAGAATCAGATCCGGTCCGGGCGGAACGTCTTTCAATTTTTCGCGGATGGCATCGTCGGGGCGGGTGGCGTCCCAGATTTTCCAGATCGAGCTGTCCGAAGAGCCCAATCTCCAAAGTGCAGTCCCTTGCACTCCAAGTCGCTCGGCAGCGCGCATCTGGTTGTACGCGGTCAGCGCATCCAGAAACCATACTTGATGCACGCGGTCGCTGTCATCCGAATAGGAGTAATGCGGATTGAGCGAAGCTGGATCCAACTCCACTTGTGCTTCCGATTCATACGCGTGCAACAGCGCCTCTTGGACACTCAAATCTTTCGCGGTTGGGTGGGAGGCTTTGTTGGGCTCGGGCCAGTCATAGCCATAATTTGCAATTCCGACGATCATTTTTTGGGCGGGAATAACCTTTAAGAGTTCGGTCAGATTGTCCGCGAACCATTCCTGCGAGGCGATCGGTCCGGGGCCGGACGTGGGCCAGTGCTGGTCGTAATTCATCACCAC
>Ga0157376_10000254_pt1 | contig 36962 bp, 30 predicted proteins | sample M45metaG_FD_121801 | JGI IMG/M metagenome (GOLD analysis project Ga0157376, IMG submission 121801) | Miscanthus rhizosphere microbial communities from Kellogg Biological Station, Michigan, USA - M4-5 metaG | ecosystem: Host-associated > Plants > Roots > Rhizosphere > Soil | place: USA: Michigan...
CCAGCGACGGCTCATGCGCGTATTCGGCCGGCAGCGCCGCAAATTCCTGCTCGGTCACATACGGCGGATTGCTGACAATCAGGTCGTAGACCTCGCCTTTCAGCCCGGCGAACAGGTCGGACTTCAGCGCGCGCACGCGCTCTTCGACATTCTGGAATTGTATATTTTCACGCGCCAGCGCGAGTGCGTCGTCGCTGATGTCGGCAAGGTCGACTCGCCAGTCGGGATTGTGCGCGGCCATCGCGATGCCGATGCAGCCCGATCCCGTGCACAGGTCAAGCGCGCGGCTGACCGCAAGGCCGTCGAGCCATGGCGAAAAACCGTTCTGGATCGACTCGGCGATCGGCGAGCGCGGCACGAGCGCGCGCGGATCGGACTTGAATTTCAGGCCGGCAAACCAGGCCTCCCAGGTGAGGTAGGCGACCGGCTTGCGCTCGCGCACGCGCCGTTCGATCAGGGCAAGCACGCGTTTCTTCTCGGCCGCGGTCAGCCGCGCTACGCCGTAGGCGGGCGGCAGATCGTGCGGCAGGTGCAGGCTGTGCAGCACCAGATGCGTCGCTTCGTCGAGCGGACTGTCGTAGCTGTGGCCGAAGGTCAGCCCGGCGCCGGCGAAGCGGCTCGCGCCGTAACGAATCAGATCGATGATGGAAGCAAGTTCGGCGGTCACGAGGTCAGCGCTGACGATTGTGGACCACAAGTATAGGCGAACGTGACCGCTATAATGGGGGAAGCTCTGAGCAAGTCTGCATAGGCGGCATGATGTCCAGAAGGTTCGCAGGTCGTGTCGCGCGGCGCCGCCCAGGCTGGCTGCCTGGGCAAGCCGCGCGGCGCGGGCTGAGGACCTTCTGGACATCACCCCGGCATTACAAATCAAATCGTGGGGCCGAACTGTCTGCGCGCAGCTCCGCGTTGCGCCAGCTCGACAGACGGCCAGTCTGCCTTCGCTGTCGCGCCTCGATCTGCACACAGACAGATCGGTGACGCCTATGCAGACTTGCTCAGAGCTTCCCCGATGAGTCTCTCGACCGCGCCCTCGCACCGCTCCTTTATCTGGATCATTCTCGTCGCAGCGCTGGCGGCGGGTGCCGGACTTTGGTTCGGCAACCGACAATTCGGCCGGACCGATCGACCCGCGCTTGCGAGCGCCGTCCTGTATCCGCAACCACGCGATCTGCCCGATTTCCAGTTGACCAAAGCCGACGGCCAGCCTTTGACCCAGGCCGACTGGCGCGGCCGCTGGAACGTGGCTTACTTCGGCTATGCCAGTTGCCCGGACGCCTGCCCGACGACCCTGTCGGTCTTCAAGCAGGTGTGGAAGGGACTCGATGAGCGCGGTCTGCGCGATCGCGTACGCATCAATTTCATATCGGTCGATCCGCAGCGCGATACCCCCGAAGCGCTCGGCAAGTATGTTGCGTTTTTCAGCTCCGATTTCATCGCCGCGACCGGCAGCGACGAACAACTGACGCGGCTGACGCGCGCGCTTGGACTGCTCTACTCGCGCTCGACGGGGCCGAACGGCGAAGTCCAGGTCGATCACAGCGGCTCGGCCGTGATCGTCGATCCGCAGGGAAGGCTGGTCGGCATGTTTCGCCCGCCGTTTGCGGCCGCCGACGTTGCGGCCGACCTCGCCACGCTTGCAGGCACGGGAACCTGACCGATGCGCCCCGCCGTGCTGCTCCAGTATCTGCTGCCGCATCGCGCGCTGTCGCGCGTGGTGTACTGGGCGACGCGCTGGACCTGGCGGCCGTGGAAGGACTTCCTGATCTCGCGCGTCGTCAGCGCCTATCGCGTCGACATGGAACAGGCAGTGGTTACCGATCCGCGGGCCTATCCGACGTTCAATGCGTTCTTCACGCGCGCGCTCAAACCGGGCGCACGGCCGCTGCCGGACGATCCGCAGGCGCTGGCCTGCCCTGCGGACGGCAAGATCAGCCAGTTGGGCCGCATCACGGGCGACCGCATCTTCCAGGCCAAGGGTTTCGATTTCAGCGTGGCAGAACTGCTGGCCGACGCGCCCGATGCGAAAACGTATACCGACGGAACTTTTATCACTGTATACCTTTCGCCGCGCGACTATCACCGCGTACACATGCCGCTTGCGGGCACGCTGCGCGAAACGGTGCATATCCCCGGACGCCTGTTCAGCGTCGCGCCGTTCAGCGTCAACGCCGTGCCCCGCCTGTTCGCGCGCAATGAGCGCCTGGTCTGTCACTTCGACGGCGATGAAGGCCCCTTCGTCGTCGTGCTCGTAGGCGCCATGCTGGTATCGAGCGTCGAGACGGTCTGGAGCGGACTGGAGATTCCGCCCTACGCGAGCAGCGTCACGCGCAAGGACTGGCGCGAGCGCGCCATCCGGCTCGAACGCGGCGCCGAAATGGGCCGCTTCAACATGGGTTCCACGGTGATTTTTGCCTTACCCGCCGGCCGCGCCACTTGGGACGACCGCTTCGCCGCCGAAACGCTGGTGCATGTCGGCAGCCGCATCGGCGGCCCCGTGCGCTAGCAGGTTTTTCGCGGTTTTACCCTGACTCTTTTGCGTATCTTTATGAAATTGCGTGCAATTTCCACCGGGATTTGCAAGAATGTGACGCAAATGGTCAAATTGTGACGCAGTACGTACACCGGCGCGCGGCCGAACCAGTAATATCCGCCAACGTCGCGTAAGTGCAATCCCGCACGGCAAGTGAAATTTCAAGGATCCGCAAATGCGCATTGTCAGTCGTCTGATCGCCTTGAGCCGCTCGATACAGCTCAACCGCCAGTTCCGCGAAATCCAGCGGGAGATCGATTCGCTGCCGCTGGCAACCCGGCGTCAGCTGGCTGCGCTCGCTGTCAAGGAATTTTCCAGCGCATCGCAATGCGAGTTTCCGCACCTGTACGGCACGCCCGGCGAAACCCAGGGTATCGAAGCTGCCTGGGGCAAAGGCGCCGAAGTCGGCTTCACGCGGGTGCGCTCCGACAATCCTCACGTCAAGCTGCGCGGCATCGCGCTGTGGCTGACGGTTGCCTATTTCGAGACCAAGGATTCCGAGTACGGCGAAGCGCAAAACCTGCATCGCCAGCTGATGCGCACGTTGCGCGTGCTGCGCGAGTACGCCCCCGCCACCACGGCCCAGGATCGCTGGACCGCCGAGATCGGCCGCGCCGTCGCCTAATTCCGTTTTACGTCAGGTCCTTGAAAGCGCCGCTAACGCGGCGCTTTTTTTATCGCCAGGGACGGCGTGTACGCCGGAAATGCAGGAGCAATTTCCGGCGCGTGCCTAGACCGCGCAACGCCGTCAAAACGAAACGCTGCGGCCTCGACCGACACGCCGAAAATGCAGGAGCATTTTTCGGCGCGTGCCGGGGCCGCACGACATCCTCAAATCGAAGCGCATTCCTCTGAGCCGACACGCCGAAAATGCAGGAGCATTTTTTGACCGCCATGGATGGCGGGGATGCCGAAATTGCAGGAGCAAATTTCGGCCGGCGGGTGCCCCGGATGGCCTAATGTGGTTGAACTAAGGACACATCTTTCGTGCACCACACCGCACTGCGCGGGCTAATTCACCTCACCGCTTCCCACAACTAACCTGCAACGTCTGCCCCGGCTTCACCGCATAGGCAGGTCCCTTGATCCGATTCGGTCCCGCCAGCTCACCGACACTGCCACAACCAAGCTTGTGCGCAATCGCGCTCAGCGTTTCGCCCTTCTTGACGACATAGGTCTTCGCCGAATTGGTCTTCGCCGTACTCGAACCGCGCGCCGGACGCTCGGTCCGGGCGAATCCGGCGGGCGCAACCGGCGCCGCCGCACTGTGCAGTTCACTCGCCAGTTCGACCCACTTGCCGCTGGCGCAGGATTTTTCGTAGGCCGACACCAGACGCGCCGGCAATTCGATGCGAGTTCCTGCCGCGATCGGCTGCTGCGGTTCGTACTGCGGGTTGAGATTGCGCAGCGTGCGGAACCAGCCATTCGGATTGCCTTCCTGGCCGAGGCATACAGTTAGCTCGTCGATCGATGACGGCACGGCCAACGCGATCGCTGCCGGCTTGCTGTCGATCTTCGGGAACGTCAGGTGGTAGCGCTCCGGGTGCAGGAACAGCCACGCAGCCGCGAGCACCATCGGCACATAGTCGCGCGTTTCCGGGTTGACTTCGAAGTAGATCTTAGCATCCCAGAAACCGACGGTCGGGTTGCGCGCCGCCAGCCGCTGCATCGCACCTTCGCCGCCGTTGTACGCGCCAAGGACGAGTTCGAGATTGTCGTTGAACACGGCCAGTTGTTCGTTGATGTAAGCCGCGTTGGCATGCGCCGACAGGCGCGGATCGAAGCGCTGGTCGAAGCCGTCGACGTTACCCAGACCGAAGCGCGCGCCGGTCGCGTACATGAACTGCAGCGGCCCGCTGGCGCCGGAGCGCGACACCGCGTGCACCTTGCCGCCAGATTCCTTGGCCAGCATGCCGAACAGCAGCGCCTCCGGCAGCCCGGCCTTCTGGTATTCCGGCCACATGCGATAGCGCATGTATTCGTAGTTCTCGTAGGCGAGCATGAGGTTCGGGCGCAACTGCGTCAGCCATTGCTCGAGCGCGACCTTGATCGGATCGTTCAGCGCGATGAGATCGGACAGCTCGCGGCCCTTCAGCAGCGAAACCGAGCGTGCAACTTCCGGCAACGCGGCGGCGGCCGGCGAGACAACTCCGGCTTCCCCGCCGGTCTCTGCGCCATCGGGAGCGGGATTTCCCGCATCCTCGCCGAGCAAACCGCTGTCCTGGCGCAACAGGTGGTCGAATGCAGCAAAGAACCGCTGGCTCTCGCAATCGCGCAGCGCCAGGCATTGCGTCGACGCCGCCTGCAGGTCGTTGAGCGCCGCCTTGGCTTCTGCAGCCGCGCCCGCGGAGGGCTCGCCGGAACGCGCCGCCGCACGCGCGGCCGTGTAGCGCTTCGTGTCGGCATCCAGGCGCGCATACAGCGCGTTGATCTGCTCGACGTTCGACGCGGTCCCCGTCGCCGACTGCGCGGCTGGCGTGGTCTTCTGCGCGGTTTGGCCGGCGCATGCGCCGAGGGTGAGGAGAACGCTGGCTGCGAGAACTCGGGAATTGCAATGCATGCTTACGGGCCTGCCGGACAATTGGAGCACGTTACCTGTCGGCACGCGTCCTGCCAACCCTTGCCTTATTTTCGTCGATCGAATCAAACGCGGGCGTCACACCATACGAACCTTCTGGGTATCATGCTGCGGTGCTCGAGCGAACGGCGCCGCCTGGACTCGCCGTATCGTGCGAACATGCCGCAGACAATATCAAACGCCTGGATCAGGAAGGTCATCGTGAATGAAATTCTGCTCGGCAAGAGCGTTACAGACTCCCGCGACATATTCCTGCACGGACGCTACGGCAATCGCCACGGCATGATCGCCGGCGCGACCGGCACGGGAAAATCGGTGTCGCTGATGGTCATGGCCGAAGGCTTTTCGCGCCTCGGCGTACCGGTTTTCCTGGCCGACGTGAAAGGCGATCTCGCCGGGCTTTCGCAGGCCGCGGTGATCACGGACAAGCTCAAGCCGCGACTCGAAAAGCTCGGGTTGACCAATTTCGCCCCGGCAGCCAATCCGGTAGTGTTCTGGGACATCTACGGCAAGCTCGGTCATCCGGTGCGCGCGACGGTTTCGGAGATGGGGCCGACGCTGTTCGCGCGGCTGCTCGAACTGAACGACGTGCAGAGCGGCGTGCTCGAAGTCGTGTTCAAGCTCGCCGACGACAACGGCTGGCTGCTTCTCGATCTGAAAGACCTGCGTGCACTGCTGAATCATGCCGGCGACAAAGACAACGCGAAGGCGATCTCGGCGACTTACGGACTGGTCAGTCCGACATCTCTGGCGGCAATCCAGCGCGCGGTCCTGACACTGGAGAATGCCGGCGGCGACGTGTTCTTCGGCGAGCCTGCGCTCGATTTGGCCGAATTCATGCGAGTCGGCCTCGACGGCCGCGGCCTGATCAACATCCTCGCCTCGGATCAGTTGATCCTCAAGCCGGCGCTCTATTCGACGTTTCTGCTTTGGCTGCTTTCGGAACTGTTCGAAAAGCTGCCCGAGGTCGGCGACCTCGATGTGCCCAAGCTCGTGTTCTTCTTCGACGAAGCGCACCTGCTGTTCGACGATTGCCCGCCTTCATTGCAGAAGCGCATCGAACAGGTCGTGCGGCTGATTCGCTCCAAGGGCGTTGGCGTGTACTTCTGCTCGCAGAATCCGGACGACGTGCCAGACGTGATCCTCGGCCAGCTCGGCAACCGCGTGCAGCATGCGCTGCGCGCGTTCACGCCGCGCGACCAGAAAGCCGTGCGCAGCGCCGCCGAAACGTTCGCGCCGAACCCGAAGCTTGGCAATGTCGGCGACGTCATTACCCAGCTCGGTGTCGGCGAAGCGCTGGTGTCGACCCTGCAGGACGGCGGCGTGCCGCTTCCGGTCGAACGCGCGATGATCGTGCCACCGACTTCGCGCATCGGCGCAATCACCGATGTCGAGCGCGCGACGATTCGGTCGCGCTCCCCGGTCGGCACGCGCTACGACACCGCGATCGATCGCGACTCTGCCTACGAAATGCTGAACCGGCGTGCCGCAGATCCTGCCGCGGCACCGCCCCCCTCGGGCGGCGGAAACCATGCGCCAGCGGGCGCGCCTGCGAACGCGCCCGCTGCGCAAGGCTCCGGCTGGGGCAAGGCGATCAGCGACGCCGTATTCGGCACCAGCCGTCGCCAGGGCATGATCGAAGCGATGGCCAAGTCGGCCGCGCGCAATGCCGGCGGCAAGCTCGGCAACAGCTTGCTGCGCGGCGTGCTTGGTTCGCTGCTGAAAAAATGAGTGTCGTGGCGCATTGCGAGCCGCGCTACGCCTACTCGCGTTCGAAACGCACGTGATCTGTACGCGATTCGATTTGCGAACCAATTTGAGATTCGCTTTTTGACGCCAGCCATGGACGAAGTCCTGCACATCATGCCAAAGCAGCCGCAACCATGACGACCTCCCAATTAACGGCTCGTTCCCATCGCGAGCGCTGGCGCGAGATATTCGTCTATCCGCTGCAACCCGGCCCGCTGTCGACGAACGTCGCGCTCGCGATCTCGCATCTGGTCGCGCACATCCCGGTCGGGTTCATCCTCGATCTGCTGGTCTGGACGGCGTTCTTCAAATACGCATTCGAAGTGTTGCGCTGGAGCGCCAATGGCCGCGAGCAGGCGCCCGAAATCAGTTTCACGGTCGGCGACGGGGTTGCACGCTTCGCGATGCTGCTGCTGGTCCTTTCCGAAGTTGCGATCATCATTCTCGCTTACGTCTACGGCAGCGGTCCGGCGTTCGCGCTCGGCGTCGCGCTGATGTTCGCGATGCCCGCGATCATCACGATCCTGGCGGTCGACGAGAACATGCTCGGGGCGTTGAATCCGTTCGCCTGGATCGCGATGGCGATCCGCTTGCGCGGAACCTATCTGTTCCTGGTCGGCATTTTCTGCGCGGCGCTGTTCGTGCAGAGCATCGTGGCGGCCGCGCTCGCTGACGTGTTGCCGGGAATTCTGGTCACCCCGCTCGTGTTCTTCGTCGTCAATTACCTCATGATCGCGAACTTCCACTTGATCGGCTGGGTGATCCACGAGCACGCCGACGAACTGGGCTACAGCGGCCATTTGGAACTGCAGGCGCTGCCGGCAGACGCCGGCCCCGACGAGCGCATCATCGACGCTGCGCGCAGGCGCGCGGCCGAAGGCGATGTCCCGGGCGCGGCGGCGCTGTTGCGCGATGAGATCGGCGTGCGCCCGGAGGCACTCGCGCTGCACGCGGAGTTGCGCCATTGGCTGCGCGAGTCCGGCGAGACGTCCGAGCTCGTCGGCCATGGCCGACGCTACATTCCGCAACTGCTCGCGTTCAGCCAGGACCACAGCGCGCTCGAGGTAGCCCGCGATTGCCTGACGATCGATCCGACGTTCACGCTGGACAAGCCCGAGGATGTCACAGCCCTGGCCACGGCTGCGGCTGCAGCCGGCCGCTCCCAACTCGCGCTGCAGCTGCTGACCGGTTTCCACAAGCGTTTCCGCAACCATGCCGACATCGCCAAAAACTATCTGCTCGCGGCGAAGATCATGGCCGAGCGCCTGAACAAGGAAATGCAGGCGCGCGCGCTGCTCGAGCAGATCAGGATCGTCCTGCCGGACGATCCGCTGATTCCCGAAGTCGATGCCTACATCGCGTTCCTCGACAAGCTCGCGACGACGCCGACGAAGTCGCCGCCGGAGCCGCCTTCGGCATGAGCCGCTGGCGCGCGCCACAGGCAGCCTCGACCGCCGTCATCACTGCCGATGGCTACCGCCGGCTCCGGGCGGAGCTCGATCATCTGTGGCGCGAGCTGCGCCCCGAAGTCGTGCGGGCGCTGACCGCAGCCGCGGCGGAAGGCGATCGCTCCGAGAACGCCGAGTATATTTATCGCAAAAAGCAACTCGGCGAGATCGACCGCCGCGTGCGCTATCTGAGCAAGCGCCTGGAGTCGCTGAAGGTCATCGACACCAAGCCGACCGACCGCCAGGCGATCTTCTTCGGCGCCTGGTTCGAACTCGAAGACGAAGACGGGCAAACCTTGCGCTACCGCATCGTCGGACCGGACGAAACCGATCCCGGGCCCGGCTGGATCAGCATCGATTCGCCAATAGCGCGCGCCGCGCTGAAGAAACGCATCGACGATGAGTTCGAAGCCGAGTTGCCGGGCGGGCGGCGGCGGTTTGTGGTGGTGACGGTCAGTTATGAGGGCTTAGGGGCGAGGGACGAGGGGCGAGGGACGAGGGAAGAGCGCTGATCTCCATAGCTCGTCATTCCGGCGAAGGCCGGAATCCAGTTCTTGCGGTTGCTGTGGACCTTAAAAGCGGGATTCCGGCTTTCGCCGGAATGACGAGAAAAGAGCACAGAAACTCACGCCAGCGGAAATGGCGCTGGATAACGCCTTCCGTCACGCAACGGACAAAAGCACGGCGCATCGCGATAGAAGCTCTCGACTGTATTGTCAGGATGCCAACCCGGAATCCCGGACAATGGCAGCGGGCGCAACTCCTGCGGATCGTTGAGAAGCTCACCACGTCGGATCGCGTCAGCGAGCGCAGCGACTGGCTGATCTGCCGCCGCAAATGAGCCTCTTGAATCGACGTCCACGTTTCCACTCTGCGGCATCGTCACGACCAAGGCCTTGCCGACCAGCAACTGCCCCGGCTTCAGCGCGTGTTCCAGCAGTGCGTGGCCGAACACATGCACGGCGATGCGGCCATCGCTCCATGCCGAGCACTCGCGCCAGAACAGGCCATGCCAGTCGTGTGCGTCCCACAACGCAAGCAGCGCCGGATCGCGCAACAGCACCACAATGCCGGCCTCGTCGAAGTGAGTCAGCGCGCATTGCGCGCGCGTCCGCCGTTTCGGGCCGGCCACGGCGATTTCGGCGACTTGGCGCGCATTCAGCGCCGTTTTCAGCTCGGGGTAACGCAGCCAGACCAGGGCATTGAGCAGGTCGTGCCAGTTGCCTTCGCGCGTCGCGATCTCGCCGCGCTCGGCGATACGCCGTTCGTAGTGCAGGCCGTCGGCGAGCAATGCCGGCGTTTGACCGACGAAACGCCACTTCTCCGCACCCGCGCCGCCTGGCAGGCCGGACCGATCGGCCGCCGAGTTCAACGCGTCGACGCCAGGCCAATCGGGAGTTTCGACCAACTGCGAAAATTCGCGCCACTCCGACAGCGGCGGCCGCAAGAACACTGACGAATCGACCTTCTCACGCGGGGGGGCGATAAAACGCATATCGAGATCGCGCGCCGTGTCGAGTGCCGCGTCCCGACGCCGCTACGCCACGAGGCGCCCGACCAGATCGTGCTCCTCGGCCGCGATGACGCTTACCGCGACAATCTGGCCCGGCTTGAGCTTCTGCCCGTCGGCGATGCGCAGCACACCGTCGATCTCGGGCGCATCGGCTGCCGTGCGCGCGACCGCTCCACTTGCGTCGACGTGATCGACCAGCGCGTCGACGACCGTTCCAACCTTGCGCTTGAGCTTCGCCGCGCTGATTTGCGCCTGCGTGGCCATGAAACGCTCGAGGCGCTCCTGCTTTACTTCTTCCGGAACCGCGCCCGGCAAATCGTTCGCCCGCGCGCCATCGACCGGCGAATAGGCAAACGCACCGACCCGATCGAGCTGCGCTTCACCAAGGAAATCGAGCAGTTCCTCGAACTCCGCGTCGGACTCGCCCGGAAACCCGACGATGAACGTGCTGCGAATCGTCAGCTCCGGACAGACTTCGCGCCAAGCGCGCACGCGCTCGAGCGTCTTCGCGCTTGCGGCCGGGCGCTTCATGAGTTTCAGGATGCGCGGACTGGCATGCTGGAACGGAATATCGAGGTACGGCAGAAGCTTGCCTTCCGCCATCAGCGGAATCACTTCATCCACATGTGGATAAGGGTACACATAGTGCAGGCGCACCCATGCGCCGAGTTCGGCCAAGCCTTCGCACAGCGGCGTCATGCGCGTGCGATATTCCCGGCCGCGCCAGGTGCGCTCGGTGTACTTCAGATCGACGCCGTAGGCGCTCGTATCCTGCGAGATGACGAGCAGTTCGCGCACGCCGCTCTTGACGAGCTTTTCGGCCTCGATCAACACTTCATCGATCGGCCGCGAGACCAGGTCGCCGCGCATCGACGGAATGATGCAGAAGGTGCATCTGTGGTTGCAGCCTTCGGAAATCTTCAGGTAGGCGTAGTGCTTCGGCGTCAGCTTGACGCCGATATCGTTCGCATCCGCGCTTTTACGCGAGCGGCTGCGTGGAACGATGTCGACGAACGGATCGTACTTCGGCGGCAGCTGTTTGTGCACGGCGCTCATCACGCTTGCGTAGTCCTGCGGGCCGGTGATCGCCAGCACGTCCGGATGCGCCTCGCGGATTACCTCCGCGCGCTTGCCCAGGCAGCCGGTGACGATGACCTTGCCGTTCTCGGCCAGCGCCTCGCCGATCGCGTCGAGCGATTCCTGCACGGCCGCGTCGATGAAGCCGCAGGTGTTGACGACGACGACGTCGGCCGCGCCGTAGCTCGGCACGATGTCGTAGCCCTCGACGCGCAGCTGCGTCAGGATGCGTTCGGAGTCGACCAGGGCCTTCGGGCAGCCGAGGCTGACGAAACCGACTTTGGGATTCTTGCGGGACATGGCTGTGGCGGGCGCGAAAACGCAATTGTACCCGCAGCGACACCGTGGGTCGCCCTTGGCGCGGTGCATCGGGCATCACGGGGCCGTTCCCGCGCTCCAACGTTGCCTGGCGAGGCTGCAGGCGGCGCCTTTCCTCGACGCACGTCGCAAAAGCGCGTTTTCCCGTGCCGAAGCGGATTTCACAAGCGCGCAAGTTTCGCCATACTGCGCCGCCAACATCCGCTGGCGTCGCGCGCAGCTCGACCCGATCCGCAAACCAGGAGTCGTATGAAGAACGTCCTTTGCCCGCTGTCGATCGCCATTGCGCTGATCGTCGCTCCCGCCGTTTCCCACTCCGCCTCGGCGCCGTCGAACGACGCCTTGGCGGCGCGGGTCAATCGCGTGCTCGCGCAGACGCCGCTGATCGACGGTCACAACGATCTGCCGTGGCAGATCCGGGAATGCTTCGTGAACGTCGACGGCGTGGATTTGCGCGCAAGCACGGCGAACCTGCCCAAGCCGGCCAAGCCGCCCGAGGGCTGCGAATGGGGCCCGCTCATGACCGACATCCCGCGCCTGCGCGCCGGTCATGTTGGCGGGCAGTTCTGGTCGGTCTGGATACCGTCCGAGTTGAACGGCGCGGCGGCGATTCAGACCACGCTCGAGCAGATCGATGTCGTGCACGCAATGACGGCGCGTTACCCGAACGATCTGCAGATGGCCTACACGGCCGACGACATCGTGCGCATCCACAAAGCCGGCAAGATCGCCTCGCTGATTGGCATCGAAGGCGGACACCAGATCGGCAACTCGCTGCCGGCGCTGCGCCAGATGTACGCGCTCGGCGCACGCTACATGACGTTGACGCACACGCTGAACAACGACTGGGCCGATTCGGCGACGGCAAATCCGCTGCACCACGGACTCACGGCGTTCGGCCGCGCGCTGGTCCTCGAGATGAATCGGCTGGGCATGCTGGTCGACCTGAGCCACGTTTCCGCCGAGACGATGAAGGCCGCGCTTGCCGCAAGCCAGTCGCCGGTGATGTTCTCGCACTCCGGTGCGTTCGCGATCGCCGGCCACCCGCGCGATGTACCGGACGGTGTGCTCGAACTGGTCAAGCAGAACCACGGCATCGTCATGGTGAATTTCTATCCGGGCTATGTTTCCGCGGAACGCGCCCGCTGGGATTCCGATCATGCGGCCGAGAAGGCACGGTTCAACGCGCCGCCGTACAACGGCATCTACATCGGCCAGCCGGAGCGCGCGAAAGCCGCGCTCGAGGAGTGGGAAAAAGCGCACCCCGCGCCGACTGTGACAATTGCGATGGTCGCCGACCACATCGACTACATCCGCAAGGTCGCGGGCGTCGATTGCGTCGGCATCGGCTCCGACTTCGATGGTATTCCGGTAACTCCCGTGGGCCTGGAAAGCGTGGACAAGTATCCGGCGCTGTTCGTAGAGCTCGCGCGGCGCGGCTGGAGCGATGCGGATCTGGCCAAGGTCGCCGGCGGCAATATGCTGCGCGTGATGCGCGAGGCCGAGGCAGTCGCGAAACGCCTGCAGGCGAAGGAAGGTCCATCATTCGCGACAATCGCGACTCTCGACGAGGCCGCGAAGAAGTAGTCGAACAATCGCGGGGCAACGCACGAGCGAGGTGCGGCAATGAACGACAACGTCGTCCTGGTCACGGGTGCCGGCAGTGGCTTCGGCCGGCTGATTGCCGAAACGCTCGCGCGCAACGGTTGCCGGGTCTTCGCCACGATGCGGGAACCGGGCACACGCAACGCGGCGGCCGCGGGTGAAATCGAAGCGCTCGCGCAGAGCGAGCGGCTCGCGCTGGACGCGTTCGAACTCGACGTGACCGACGAAGACTCGGTACTGCGCGCGGTCGACGCCGTCATCGGCGCGTGCGGACGCATCGACGTGCTGGTGAACAACGCGGGCAGCGGCATGGTCGATCTCGCGGAGACCGTGACGACCGCGCAGGCGCAGCGCCTGTTCGACACGAATTTCTTCGGCGCCGTGCGCATGAATCGCGCGGTGCTCCCGGCGATGAAGCGTCAAGGCAGCGGTTTGCTGTTGCACGTCAGCAGCGGCGCCGGACGCCTGGCGATTCCGGCAATGAGCATCTACTGCGCGAGCAAGTTCGCGCTCGAAGCGCTGGCTGAAGTGTATCGCTACGAACTGGCGGGCGTCGGAATCGACTCGGTCGTCCTGGAGCCCGGCGCCTACCCGACGCCGATCATGGCGAAGATGGCCCAGGGCGAGGACAGCGCGCGGCGCGCCGGGTATGGCGCGATGGGCGGCGTTCCCGAGACAGTCCTGGCGAGCCTGGCCAGCTCGCGGGCAGACCCTCAGGATGTTGCCGACTTCGTCCTGCGCATCATCCGGATGCCCGCCGGTCGACGCCAACTGCGTTATCGGGTCTCGCCAACCGACTCGGGCGTGGCCAGGATCAACGAGGCCACGGACGCGGTGCAGGCACAACTGATCGAGGCGTTCGGCTTGACGGCAGCGACGACGTTCAAGGCGCCGTAAAACCAGGATGTTCGCCCGCGCCGCCACGGCGCTGCGAATCGGGCGCAAACCTGACGAAGCAATTCAGTTCGCCGCGTCGGTGCGTTTGCGCCGGGCTTCGTACGCTTGCAGGTGCGCGTGGGCGATCTGCAGCAGCGAAAGCGCGCCGGTTTCCGCTTCACGCGGGCGCCGTGCGAGCAGGTCGCCGATGATGTGATCGGCTTCGGTCGGTCCGTTGCGCTCGACGTCGCGAAGCATCGAAGCGGTGAGCGTCGATCCGCGCTGCAGCAACGTCGCGCGCATCTTGTCGATGAACGCGGCGCGCGGCGCATGTCCGTTAATCTGCGCAATCGTCGTGCATTCTGCCAGCAGCCCTGAGATGACGGCCTCACCGGCTGGCGCCTCGAGAATGTCGCCGATCGCCGCGCGCATGAGACAGGTGCTGGCCGCGAGCGTCGCCAGCGCCGTCCACTTTTCCCACATCTCCTGCGTGGCTTGCTCGCTCGGCCGTGAATCGAAGTGCGCGCCGGCCATCGCCTGCGCGACCGCCCGCACGCGGTCGGACATGCCGCCGTCGCGTTCGCCGAACGTCAGGCTATGGGCATCGTTCAAGTGCAGGATCGTGCCGTGTTCGTTCAACGTCGCGGCGATGATGCACTGCCCGCCGAGCACGCGCTCGCGGCCGAAGCGCGCATCCAGCACATCGAGGTGACGCATGCCGTTGAGCACCGGCAGGATCGCGGTTTGCGCGCCGACTGCGGGTCCGAACGAGGCGATCGCGCTGTCGAGATCGTAGGCCTTGCAACTGAGCAGGATCAGGTCGAACTGCGGACGCAGGTCCTCGGCCAGTACCGTTCTTGGCGAGCGCAGCGTGAAATCACCGCACGGACTCTTGATCACCAGGCCATCGGCGGCCAGTTGCGCCGAGCGCCGCGCACGCACGAGAAAGGTGACATCAGCCCCGCTTTCGGCCAGGCGGCCGCCGAAGTAACCACCGGTGGCACCGGCGCCGACGACAAGAAAGCGCAGTCCGGCATCCGCCATGGTTCAATCGAATCCGTCGCCGAAGATGTCGTCCGTGACGGGTTCGGAATAGACGATGTCGTCCATGACCACCAGATCGACCGAGGCCGACTCGGTCGTGCTCGCCCCGAGTGCTTGCGTTCCCAGCGTGATGACCACATGCCCAACGGGTTCGGTCGGCGCAAACAGCGCACCGAAAAACTCGGTATCGCCGCTGTTACCGACTGGCACGAAATACTCGCCGAGATCGGAACCGTCGAAAGCAAAGTAGCGGATAGACGTCATGTTCGCCAACTCCACATCCTTGAATATCGCGCCGAAGCCGCGCACGATCGCCGGCGTATTCGTGCCCGGCTGGAAAAAATACACCTGCACGATGTTCGAATCGATCGGCGCAAACACGCGCTGGGCTGAAACCGCGGCAAAGTTGCTCGTATAGGTCGAATTGATATTGCCGAAGTACAGAGCCAGGCCACTCGCCGTGCTCGCGCTGACTTCGACCCCGCTGCCAGGGGTGATCAGCATCAATCCGCGTGGACTGGCGAAGTTGTAGAAACTTGCTGGAAGCAGATGGGGCGCGGCCAGTGCATCTGGAACGCTATCCCAATTGATCGACCGGTAGCCGCTGGAGTATGAACCGCCTACGCCGTTGTTGGCACCTCCGATCGAAGCTGTAAATGCTGCTTTCGCGCTCGCGCTCCCGCCCGAACCGACACCGGAAAATGTCACCGCCGCGTCTGCCGCGTGGGTCAGCAGTGTCGCGGCGATGCCGATCAGCATCCTGGAAAAAGCGTATTCGGCCTGCAGCACGAACATCTTCCCCGTCCTTCACGGAGTGGGTTATACGCTGCGCAACAGCGCGTCGCAACCGCACGGATTGACAAGCTCTTGCGGTGATTTACGCTGCGTAACCTGCGCATACCGTCGGACTCGGAGGCAATGACATGGGCCAACAGATCAATCTCAACACCTCCGGCATGCAATGCATCGGCGCCTACCTGGCCAAGCCAGCTGGTACGCCCAAGGGCGGCATCGTCGTCGTTCAGGAAATCTTTGGCGTCAACGCGCACGTGCGCTCGGTCGCCGACGGCTTCGCCGCACTCGGCTACACGGCGATCGCACCGGCGTTTTTCGACCACGTCGAAACCGGTGTCGAACTCGACTATGGCGACGACGGATTCAAGCGCGGTCGCGAACTGGTTGGACAGATCGGCTTCGAGCGCGCCGTCGAGGACGTCGCCAGCGCGGCCGATTCCATCAGGTCGGCCGGCCGCATTGGCGTCGTCGGTTATTGCTGGGGCGGCACAGTCGCCCTGCTCGCGGCGACACGCCTGGCACTCCCTGCCGTAAGCTACTACGGCGCGCGCAATGTCGCATTCCTCACCGAAAAGCCGCGGGCGCCGGTGCAGTTCCATTTCGGCGAAAAGGACACGAGCATTCCGGCGGAGGCCGTTCAGAAACATCGCGAGGCGTATCCGGACATGGAGGTCTTCACCTACCCGGCCGGACACGCCTTCAACCGCGACGTCGACCCCGGCCATTACGACGCAGCGAGCGCCCGCCTCGCCCTCGACCACACGCTGGCCTTTTTCAACAAGAACCTGCGAGCTGGTTGAATCCGGCCGTTGGCGTAAATTGATGTTCGTCACATTTGCGTCGAGCGAGTTCGCGTTGGCGCGCATTCGCCGCTATATTGAGCGCGCATAGCCATCGGGGAGGTTGCTCTTGCGCATCGCAGGTTTGTGTCCGCCGCATCGCATTCATCGGTTTGCCTTCATCGCTGCCGCCGCATTGGCGCTCGGCCTGCTCAGTACAAGCGCCGCGGGCCGGGCATTGTTCAAATGCACACTGCCCGACGGCAAGATCGCCTACAAGGACACGCCGTGCGACACCGCGGCGGATCAACAGAAGATCCAGATGCACGGGGGTACGCAGAAGCAGGTCAATGCGCCGGCGCCTGCCGACACGGCACCGAAGGAAGCGCCTGCAGCGGCGCCCGAGCCGGTCATGGTTCCCAAAGCACGCGCGCCGACCGACTGCGGCACCTGGACGCCGCCGGAAGAGAAAGTCGACGTCGCCCAGCCCTCGAATACGAGCGTTCTGGTATCGCGGCACCCCGACCCGATGTCGGTCGCCAATGCCTGTTCGGCAATGATTCTGGACTGCGCAAAGAAGGGCGACGATCCAAAGACGGCGATGGATGCCTGCTTCAAGTCCGCGCCGCGTTGCGCGACGGCGAAGCCGTGGGAGGAACCCAAGGCATGCTGCCCGGACGCGTGCTGGCAAAAATACTCCGAATTGCGCCGCAAATGCGTCGATCCGTCGAGCGCGTCGACGCGAGCCATCTACGATGGGCATTGTGCGCCCGGTCCTCCCGACACCGGCGATTCGCAGTGAGGCCCTGAGTAATATCGCGCGCCTCCGGTAGCTACCCGGCCGACGTCTGGGGCAGAATCTGATCATCGAGGACTCTCTGGCCACGCCGATGTCCGAATCCGATCGAGACCGAACGCGACAGTCCGCTGCGTTCGCACTGGACCCGCGCCTGGCCGCCGACACCCACCGCATCGGCGATCTGGCGTTGTCGCGCGTACTGCTGTTCGACGATGCGCGCTTTCCGTGGCTGGTCCTCGTTCCACGCCAGGACGGGCTGCGCGACCTCATCGATTTGCCGCATGACGATCAGCACCAGCTGCTCGACGAGATCAACCGCTGCGCCCATGTGTTGCACGCGCTCGACAAGCCGGACAAGCTCAACATCGCCGCGCTCGGCAACGTCGTCGCGCAGTTTCACGTGCACGTGATCGCGCGTTACACCAGCGACGCCGCGTGGCCGCGGCCGGTCTGGAACGTCGGGGAACGCGTGGCATTCGAGGCTGACGCGTTGCGCCGCCGTCTCGGCACACTGCGTGCCGCGCTGCGGATCGAAGAATCGCAATGAGTCCGTTCGCGCTCGAGCCGCTCGGCGACAGCGCGCTGCTGATCCGGCTCGGCGACGGCATCGACACTGCGACCAATCGTTCCGCGCTCGCGCTGGCCGAAATGCTGCGGGCCGCAGCGCTGCCCGGCATTTGCGATATCGCACCGGCGTACGCGAGCGTTTGCGTGCATTACGACATTGCCGCGTTCGCGAATGCGACGGGCGCGGGGTCGCCGCACCAACTGGCAGCGCAACGAGTCGGCGAAATCGCCGCCAGGTTTCTCGAAGCGAAAGTCACCGCGACCGATGCGCTGATCGCCGAAATGTCGATGCTCGAAATTCCTGTGTGCTACGGCGGCGAGTTCGGACCGGATCTCGGCGACGTCGCGACGCATGCCGGCGTCGACCAGCGAGCCGTCATCCACAGTCACACCAACGGCGACTACCGCGTCGCGATGCTCGGCTTCATGCCGGGCTTTCCGTACCTGCTCGGGCTCGACGAATCGCTGCACACGCCGCGGCGCGCGAGTCCACGCACGCGCGTCCCAGCCGGATCGGTCGCGATCGGCGGTGCGCAGACTGGCATCTATCCGCGCGAACTTCCGGGCGGGTGGCAGTTGATCGGCCGAACGCCGCTCGTGCTGTTCGATCCGGAGCGTGGACAGCCGGCCCTGCTGCAACCCGGCCAACGCGTGCGCTTCCGCGCGATCGACGCGAGCGAGTTCGCGGCGTTCACGCAATGAGCATTCGCGTACTGTCGCCGGGCTGGCTGACGAGCATTCAGGAATCCGGCCGCATCGGCCACGCGGCGATCGGCGTCGGCCGCGCCGGGGCAATGGACGACGTCGCGCTGCGGCTGGCCAACGCCCTGGTCGGCAATGCCGAGAACGCCGCCGCGCTCGAGATCACGCTGCGCGGGCCACGCCTGCGTTTCGACAGCGATGCGCTGATCGCCCTGACCGGCGCCGTGATTGAAGCACGTTGCGCTGCGGGGGAGATACCGCCGTGGCGTCCTGTGTGGATTCAGGCAGGAAGCGAAGTCGACCTCGGCGGCATGGGCCGCGGCGCGCGCTCTTATCTCGCTATTGCCGGCGGCATCGACATCGCGCAAGTGCTGGGGAGTCGCAGCACGGACATCAACGCGGCACTCGGTCCTTTCAGCGGACGGGGTCTTGTCGCCGGCGATGAACTGGAGATTCGGAGGACGGCCGACGAAAGACCCAGCCCTTCGTGGACCGCACTGGGCGCCAGGCCGACCGGCGACCGCGCCGGACACGACGGCATTGTCGCGGCGCATTGGTCGCTCGATCCGCAACCATGGTTCGACGCGCGCGGCGATCAGCCCGTTGCGCTTGCACGCGGCAGCCACTTCGAAAATCTCGGCGCGGCGTCGAGGCGAGCGCTGTTCGGCGGCGAATTCCGCGTCGGCAATGAATCCAACCGCGTAGGCTATCGCCTCGAAGGATCCAAGCTTCGACTCGAGGCGCCGCTGGAATTGATCTCGGAGGGCGTTGTGCCGGGCACGATGCAACTGCCGCCGAACGGCAATCCGATCGTGCTGATGGCCGAAGCGCCGACAACCGGCGGCTATCCACGCATCGGCATGGTCGCGACGGTAGACCTGCCACGCCTCGCGCAGCGCCGGCCCGGCGATCACGTGCGCTTCGTCGAGACCTCGCTCGCCGAGGCGCAAACGCGTTATCTTCAGCGCGAACGGGCCCTGGCCGCACTGATCCACACCATCACCGAGCGCCTGAAACGCTGAACCCATGTCCACACTCAACGTCAGCCCTGAGCCCTCAGCCCTCAGCCCTCCAAGGGCCATCGACCTCAACTGCGACATGGGCGAATCGTTCGGCGCTTGGCGCATGGGCCAGGACGCCGAAGTCATGCCATGGATCACGTCGGCGAACATCGCCTGCGGCTTCCACGCCGGCGACTTCTCCACAATGCGGCAAACTGTACTTCTTGCGAAAACCCACGGTGTGGCGATGGGCGCGCACGTATCGTTGCCGGACTTGCAGGGTTTCGGTCGGCGCGAACTGCGGGTGTCACCGGACGAGGCATATGCGATGACGCTCTATCAGATCGGCGCGCTGGCCGCCTTCGCCAACGCCGCCGGCATGCGCGTCGTGCACGTCAAGCCGCACGGCGCGCTGTACAACATGGCGGCGAAAGACGCCATGCTGGCCAACGCGATCGCGCGCGCCGTGTGCGACTTCGATCACGAGCTGATTCTCGTCGGGCTTGCCGGCAGCGAACTGCCGCGAGCCGGCGCTGCGATCGGCCTGCGCGTCGCGCACGAGGCATTCGCCGATCGGCGCTATGAAAGCGACGGGTCATTGACGCCGCGCCGTGAGGCCGGCGCAGTCATTCACGACCTCGACGTCGCCGTTGCACAAGCGGTGCAGATTGCGACCCGAGGCAAAGTGGAAACGCGCGACGGGAAGACCATCGACGTGCGCGCCGACACGATCTGCGTTCACGGCGACCGCGAGGATGCCGCGATGTTTGCGCGACGGTTGCGTGAGGCGCTGGCGAGTGCCGGTGCGCTTGTAGCAAGCGTCTCGCAACGTCCTGAGTAATCACAATTTGCACCCGCCTCGTGGCACTCCGAATTAAACTGCAAATCGGCTAGAACTTCACTGTTATTCGGGCCCAGTAGAAACGGCCGATCGTATCGAACGTGCTCGGATCGACATTGCAGTTTTCAGTGTTGTTGCAGTAGATCACCGCCGGCTGCTTGTCCGACAGATTGTCGATACCGATATCGACACGTGTGTTCAGCGTCTCGATGTTATATCCGGTGGTGATGTTGTGGTAGACCGACGCGCCGTACTTCAGCTCGGTGCCGGGCACGTATATGTCGGCCGACTCGTTGTAGTTCAGATTGGCGTAGCCGACCGTGTACTTGCCGATATAGTGAATTGTCCAGGTCGCGCTCCACGGGCCGCGATTCCAACTCAACGCGGCCAGCGCTTTCCAGCGCGGGAAGTTGGCAAAGGCAATGGCCGAAGCGCCGTTGGCATAATGACCCGCATATTCCTGCGTGAAGTCTCCAGGCAGTCCGGGCGTTGGATCGTCTGCGAAGCGATCGAGATAGGTGGTCAGGAAATCCATCGCGAAGTTGCCGAACGCGGTTTCGCTCAGACGGTAGTGTGCCGACAGATCCGCACCCTTGGCGTCGAAACGCCCGAGGTTGCCTGCCGGCGCAGCGATGGAGAAAAGCTGCCCTTGCAGCTCCCCGCTCGGATAGCGGCGAATCAGCGGACAGTAGGGCCCGCCATTGGCCATGAAGCAGCGATCCAGGACGCTCTGCGCGGAGATGATGCCGATGTCGTTGTCGACGTAGACCCGCCACAGGTCGACGCTGAGCGACAGACCGGGAAGCCAGTGCGGATCGTAAACAAAGCCCCAATCGAACGACTTGCCGTGCTCCGGACCGATTGGAGTCCCGGCGGTAACCGCTCCCGAGATGACGCCGCCTATCCGGTTCGGCTGGCCCGGCCCTTGGAAGGTGCCATCACCCGGCACCCCGACGCACGCCGCATTGGTCCCCACCAAGCCCAAACACGGATCGACGAGACCCGAACCGAAGGGGATTGGGGCGTTGCCCTGATACAGATCGACGATCGTCGGTGCACGGAAGACTTCCGCGATCGTCCCGCGCAGCAAGAGGTCGGCGACGGGCCGGTACTCAATCGCGAACTTTGTGTTGTTGGTGCCGCCGAAGAGACTGTATCTTGAATAGCGATCGCCCAACGACAGGTTGAGTGCGTTGGCGAACAACAAATCCTTCAGAACCGGAATCAGCACTTCGGCATAAGCTTCCCTGACACTGTACGCGCCACTGATCGGCGACACGCAGCCCGACCCGGTATCGCATATCAGACCGTCGGCACTAGGAACTTCCGTCGCGTCCGGAATTGTCCTGCCGGACTGCCTGTCGTACCTGACACCCGCGGCCAGTTGCGCTGCGCCGGCTGGAAGCGTCCACACATTGCCGTTGACTTCCGCGACGAGCGAACGGTCGAGGTAGACGATATTCGTGATCGAATTGCCCGAAGCGGCATTCAGCGCGGCGACCGTGACCGGATCGGTGATGTCGAAGAAATCGAACGGTTTGCAGCCTTGGATTGGGCCGCTACCGCCGGCAGCGGGGTCGCTGCCGCAGACGATGTTGCCGGCGGCGTCCCGGTACGACGGACCCAGCGCAGCGCCAAGTTTCGCCAGATTGCTATTGGCGCTGTAGTGATTGAGCTGGCTGAAGTGGCCGTAGTTGAAATAGGCGTTCCACCGCCAACCCGCGTCACCGAACGCGCCCCTAAATCCCGCAGTGGCTTGGTCGGATTGCGTAGTGTTGCTGCTGATGCGGTTGCCGTTGTCGATCGTCCGTGTCTGGAAGTCGTTCGCCAGCGCCGAGAAATCGACGCCAAACGGATTGTAATAACTGTCTTTCGAAATCAGCAGCGGAGTCCCATAGGTATCGACAGGCTGCGGCGAGAACTGCGCAGCCGACTGGGTCTTGTTGTGGACAAACTCGAGATACGTGCTGACGTTCTCGGTCAGCTTGTAGTTGCCGATGACAAATGCACTGCTGCGCTCCTGCGGGGTCAGCTCGAGCGGGCCTTGTGCTTGGAAGTTGTACGCGTCGATCGCGTGATCGTAGCAACGGAAATCGTCGAGCGAGGGCGGATCGCTGATCCGGCCCACCGATTTCAGCGTAACCCTACTGCAGCCGAAGCGGTTCGCGAGGCTGGACGGAAGCTCGATAAACCCGCCAGGCGTGCGTGTCGAACCGCCGATATGGGCCGCCCCGTAATAATAGTAGATCGCATTCTTCGAGAAATCACGGTTCGACGCGAGCACAGGATCGAACTTGTTGTAGTCGACGCCGGCCATGATGCTTCCATTGTCCGTCGTCTGGCCGAATACGAAGTGATAGCCGACGCGCCTGCCGTCATCCCGATCGGCAATGCCATAGTCAGCCGAGAACTCCGCACCTTGATAATTGTTGCGCAGAATGAAATTCACGACGCCACCGACGGCATCGGCGCCGTACACCGACGACGCGCCGTCCGCCAGCACTTCGATGCGCTCGACCGCAGCGGCTGGAATCGCGTTGAGGTCGCCGTACAGATAGCGATGGCCATTGACCAGAACGAGGGTACGTGCCGAACCGAGGCCGCGCAGTCCAACTGTGGAGGAACCCGTCCCTCCGCCGTTGTTCACACTCGGGCACGTCACCGGGCCGGTTACTCCTGGCAGATCCTGCACGAGATCGCCGAGGATGAGCTTGCCGGATCGCTCGATCGCTGCCCTGTCGATCGTGATGACAGGGTTCGCCGTTTCGACATCCACACGGCGAACATTCGAACCGGTCACGACGATCGTGTCCAAGGACTGATTCTGCAGATAAGCATTGTTCGCCGTTTGCGCCCTTGAAACTTGCGGCGCGCTCACGATGACGGCGACGCCCAGCGTCAACGCCAGGCGTATGGCCGATGAAAGTTTGTTCGCGTTGGGCGTCATCACGCGAGTACACACCCTTGGGCACCATGGCCATGAGCGTGATCAGCCCGGGGCAAGGGTTCCTCTTTGCCCAGGATTTGCATGGTCCTACTTCTTCTCGCGTGATGCACTTACGTCCGTCGGCGCCGTCGGCTCGAGCGTCATCGCGAAGAAGCCCGCTGGGTTCCCGTCGTTGCTGACCACCTCCAGAGCCAGGCTCGCCAGCTCCCGCTCAGGATGAGGATTGACCATGCGTACTGCAAACACGGTTTGCGTCATGCGATAGATCAGCGGCGTCCCGGTCGACGTCGCGCGCCAGGCAACACGCGTGGAGCCGCTGCCGGGGCCGCCATCCTTGCCGCCGTGCGCAATATCGTTCATGTCGCTCGTGTTGCGGACGGGCAAGCGCTCGCGGGTGCCGTCGCGGTAGAAGAGTTCAAGGATCGCGTGAGGACTGGCCGTAGTGGTGAGCAGCGAATCCTGGAAATTAATCAGCAAGTCGATCGCCGCGACCCGGCGGATTCCCGGGCGAATGCCCTCCAGGCGCCGTACCGGCTCAGCCATCGCATGCGGCCGGCTCATGTCCGCGATGCCGCGTCCGCCCGGAGAAAGCCAGAGCACGCCGCGCACGTCGTAGTCGATGCCGAGGAAGCGGTGCAGCCCGGGAGCGAATTCGACAAGTTCTAGGTCGTCTTCGTTAAGCGAGCTGCCGAGGTCAATGAGATTTTCCGGCGCATCTGCACGCCGCGGCAGCGCTTCTTTCGACGAGACGGGCACCGCCGAGACTCCGGGATCCTGCGCGCGCAACGCCGATCGCTCGGCATCCGTCAGCGCCCCGCGCAAGGGACTGCTGGCCGCCGTTGGGCCCGGACTCAGCCAATCGGCCTCGCGGACCAACTGGTCCGCCGGGCGCAGTTCCGGCGCGACGTTCCAGCGCAATATCCGACCATGGCGGCTGCGGCCGAGGACGATGCCTCCATCGGCGCTGAACACGAGTTGGGTCGGGTGCTCGTCGCGCGCGCCGTCGTACCCCTGCGGTAGTAACGCGGGTAGTGGTGGGCTGAGCCATTGCAGCGTCCGCGTCGAGGTCAGCACGAGCGCGTCGGCGGTCGCACGCGCAAACATCGACGCGTCCGGGGCCAACGCCAACGCTCGATACTCGACTACACCGAGCCCGGGAACTTCACGCGGGTCCTGCTTGTCGTCCCACCACACGGGGCCGGCGTCGGGCCGTTGCACGACAAACGCGCGCCGGTCCGGCATCGCGGCAAAGTCTTCGCCGCCGTTGTTTGCGCTCAGAAGCACGTGACCCAGTTCGTTGCCGGTCCTGGCGTCGACGTGCCAGAGCACGGATGCAGCCTGATCACCGCTGGAAGTCAGCACATCGATCTGCGATCCATCGCGCGAAAACTTCGCTTCCGCGATGGCGGTTTCAGCACCGGGCGCCAGATGCAGCGTCGGCTCCGCCGCGCCGATCCGCTTCGAAGCGTCGAACCAATCCCAGTGCGGCTGCAACGTGGTCGCGTCGACGACACGCACGCGCCCTCCATCCCACAACACGAGCGCATTGCCGTCCGGGCTGAAACGCAGACCATCCTCCGCCTCGACCGCAAGCGGCGGCGAGGTCGGCGTACCGGTCGCAAGATCCCAGTTCTGCGCGAGCTCGCGGTTGTGTCCGTTGTCGAAGTCCGCGAACAGCAACAAAGCATGACGCGAGTCGGGGCTCAGCAGGACACGCTCAGGGTCGTTCGGCAGTGCGATCGGCTCGCCGTGCAGGCTCCAGGTCGAAATGTCGTATACCGAGAGCATCGGTCCGACGGTCACGACGAGACTTGCGCCATCGTATGTCAAGTCGGCGAACGTCGGCATCTGCGCCAATTCGAGCGCCGGTCCTAGTGCACGTCCGTCGTTTGCGGCGACGAGCGTCACGCGATTGCGATCCACCGCAACGACGCGCCCGTCGTGCGCGCGCAAATCCGGCGACGGCAGCGGCGGTCCACTCGCGCGGAGCGAAGCCGGCATCTGGACGCGCCACAAGCGCAGTTCACCGGCACCACCACCATCGGTGGCGATCAGTCCGCGCTTCGCGTCGTAGGCGAATGCGCGGAACCAGAACGCGCCGATATTCGGAAACTCGCCGCTGAGGCGCACTGGTGGCGTCACTTCGTTCGGCAGCTGCCATAGCGCCATCTCCACGTCGCTCGAAGCGAGCACGGTGTGCGACTCGGCATCGATCTGCAGCTGATCGCGGCGGAACGTGGACGGCGGCACATTCAAGCGCATCGGTAATGCCGCTGCTTTGCCGGTCGCGCTGTCCCAGACCAATACGTCGCCACTGTCGGCGACCGCGCCGAACCAGCGGCCATCGGGGCTGAACGTAAGCCAGCCGATACGGCCGATCGGGCTCGGGCGGATTTCCTCGCTGCGGCCGCTGGCGAAAACGATGCGCTCGATGCGACCGTCCTTGTGACCGACGAGTAAGGATTCTCCATCCGGGCTCGCAGCCCACGCTGTAATGTTCTGTCCGCGGGGGTAGGCCAGACGGTGAAGCACTGCAGGCGAGCGTGCGTCGTGAATCGTAAGCACGCCGAACCACGACTCCTGCCGCGACGCTGTGGCGAGGTAACGACCGCCGTTCGCGAGCAGGCGCACCTGTTCTCCAAGCGGCTGCGGTGTACCGAGCACCTGCCAATCCGCGGTGCGCATCAGCACGCCGCGTTGTGCCGTCGTGCACACCAGCGCAAATTCCCCGTCGGCGCTGTAGGTCGCGTCGCGGAAGTCGGGAATGCGATCGGATGGCGGGACCAGCACCTTGCCGCTGGCCGCATCGAACAGGATCTCGTCCATGCCGGTCGGCATCGGCCAAGCGACCCCGATGCGGTCGCGACCAATCACACGCCGTCCATCCGCGCTGAACTTCAGCATCGCCAGCCAGATCGGTCGGTGGTACATCGCCGGCAGAAAACGCGTCATACCAGAAAAGTCGGTCTCCCAGCGCTGGTTGCCGGTCGCGACATCAAACAGGCGCAACTTCTGCTCCGCCGTCGAGACCGCGACGGATGCGCCATCCGGACTCAGCGCAATGCCATGGATGTCCGAGCCCAGCGTGATGATGTCGATCAAGCGCGGCGCGCTGCGCTCGGTCATGGCGATGCGGACGCGGTCTTCGCGCGCGCCGAGGCCTTGCGCTTCGCGCTCGGCGATGTTCGCGGCGAGCAGCGGCAACGCGTCGTAGTTGTGGCCGTCGCGCAATGCTGTCGCAGCTTGGTCGATGCGCGACTGCCACAAGCGCTCGTTCGCCAGGTTTGCATTCGATGCCGCGTTTCGCGCGTTGCCTTGCGCGAGTCGCCATTGCCCGGTCGTCGCGATCAGCCCGCCCATCAGCGCAACGAACACCAGCAACGCCAGCCCCGCCATCTTCGGTTCGCGCCGCGCCCAGCGTCCGATGCGCCGGAAAAAATTCTGCGGTCGTGCACGCACGGGGCGGCCTTCGATGAAGCGCGTGAGGTCATCGGCGAGCGCACGCGCGGTTGGATAGCGCTCGACAGGATCCTTGCGCAGGCATTTCAGAATGACCGCTTCGAGATCAAGCGGCACGTGGCGTGCCAATCTGCTTGGCGAAGGCACCGGGCTGGCGAGCACGAGTTTCAGCGTGGCCTGCGGCGTCTCGCCCCGGAACAGCGGCTGTCCGGTCACCAGTTCGTACAAGATCGCACCCAAGCCCCAGATATCGGTCGCCGCGGTCAGCGCCTCGCCGCGCGCCTGTTCCGGTGCCATGTAGCTCGGCGTGCCGGAAACTTCGCGCCGATCGACGGCCAGCGCCCGGTCGAGGCGTCGCGCCAGGCCAAAGTCGGCAACGTGCGGTTCGCCGGTCTCGTCGAGCAGCACGTTCGCCGGTTTCAGGTCCAGGTGCAGTACGCCAAGCCGGTGCGCGTAGTCGAGCGCTTCGGCAATCGTGCGCAGCAGTTGGGCCGCGCGCAACGCCGGCAGCTTGCCTTCGCTCTTCACTGCGGCGGCAAGGCTCGGCCCGCGGATCAGGCGCATGCTGAAGTAATGCAGTTCCTCGACCGTCCCGACCTCGTGGACCGTGACGATGTTCGGATGCTGCATGCGCGCAGCGTTCTGCGCCTCGCGCTGAAAGCGTTCGACGAAATCGTGTGATGCCCACGGGCCCGCCGCGAGCAACTTGACGGCCACCTCGCGGTCGAGGCTGATCTGACGTGCGCGATAAACCACACCCATGCCGCCTTCGCCGATCAGTTCGAGCAGTTCGTAGTCGCCGAACTGACGCCGGGATTCATCGGCAAGATCAAGCTCGAGTGCATCGGTTGGCAGAAAAGCCAAGTGCCTCCCCGGATCGAGCCCGTCGGTTGTCAATGCTTCGCTGGTGCGCAGGTTCAGGCCGCCGAACGCAAGGTTGGCCAACACCCGACGCGCCCCCTGCGGCAGCAAGGAATTCGCATCGTTCAGACCAGCGGAGTTGGCGCGCGCCGCATCGTTCATGGCGTCATCCGCATTCGCGCAGGACCGCATACAGCGCCTGCTGCTCGGCAAGCAGTTCGTCGGCCGATGCCACGGTGTCCGCGAGTTCGCTGTCGATCAATTCGCGAAAACGCTGGCGCAAGCGCTTGAGCGCCATGACGATCATGATCGAGCGCGTACGCAGACGCTGTGCGAGTTCGTCGCTTTCGGTTGACGATGGATCAACCGCGAAATACGGTTCAAGCGCCTCGTACATGTCGAGGCGCCCGGTCTGGCGCGCCTCCTCGCGCAGCCTTGCGAATGCGCGCGCGAGCAGTTCCAGCGCAAAACTTTGCTGGAATGCCTGTTCGGGCGACTGCGCGCCGGCGTTGTCGCGCTGGTTACGCAACTCCAGGTCCGGCGGCGGTTCGGCCAGTTCGGCGACGACCGCGTCCGAGGAAGAGCTGCGCCAGTCGCTCGCAAGAAATGAGCGCAGGCGCGCCAGCAGGTAGTTGCGAAACCGGCCCTGCGCCTGCGCAGTTCCGCTGTCGCGGAAGTGCTGAAACAGGTGTTGCAGGAAGCTGCGCGTGATGATCTGTGCGGTTTCGGGGCCGTGTCCGAAGCGGCGCAGGTAGGCGTAGATCGGATACCAGTAGCGAACGCACAACTCGACCAGCGCATCGCGTGCACCCAAGGTTTGCGAGGTATCGGCGTGCATCGCCATCGACCAGTGCGTGCGCTCGAACGGCTGCCGCGAATGGCTCGAGGTCATCGACTTTCTGGTCCTGTGCGAAGGCATTGCAGTCCAGAAGCAGGAATTGCCGCGGTCAATTACAACGCGCTCGAATACAAAAGGCGGAAACGCCTGGCCGTGACACCCCTTCTACTCCACAACGGCGCCGAGCGCATCGCGCAATTCGCGAAGCTCGATTTCAAACGCACCCTTGTCGGCCGCAGTCTGGGCGACTTCCTCCCGCACCAGCGCGAGCAGGCGATGGCGCAGGCGGTGCACGGAGACCGCTACGGTATTGCGGCGCAACTTCAACGCGGCCGCCACTCGCGCGTAATCGGCATTGTTGGGTTGTTCGGCGAGGAAGTCGCGCAGGTGCTCAAACAGTTCGCCCTTGCCGGCAAGCTGCGCTTCCTTGCGCAAGCGGTGCAACGCCGAGTCGAGCACGGCCAGGGCCCATGCCTGCTCGAACACCTGCTCGGGGTTGTCGCCGCCGGCCGGCAGCACCGCACTATGGGAGGCATCGGCGTCGATCGATTCGAAGCGGATCCGGCCACCGCGCTTGACCGCGTGTGCTTCTTCGGCGGCGTTGACCAGAAAATGCTTGATCGCCGTCAGCAGGTAGGCGCGGAAACGTCCACGCGCCGGGCCCGCTTCGGGGTAATGGCCACGTTCGAGAAAGCGTGTGAAGAACGACTGCGTGAGGTCCTCCGCGACATCGCTGCGATAGCCGCGACTGCAGATGTAGGCGAGCACCGGCGGGCGGTACGTGCGGCACAGCGATTCGAGCGCCGCGCGCGCGTCGTCGCCGCTCCCTTGCGCCTCCACTACGATGCTCCACTGTGTTGTATCGAAGCGACTCATCGCGCCCGGACTCTCCCCTCCCGGCAACCGCTGGATTATGCGCCCGAATCGATGGCGTGAAACAAACTTCGCCGCGGCGAACAGGAGTTGTGTAATCGCGGCGTGCCGACTCCTGTGAAGAAAGACCGCAAGCAGGGTCCGGTGCGGACTTATGCGATGCACAAACTCCAGGGAGAGTCCCATGAGCACGCGTTCAACCAAACCGCTGCATCAGGTCAGACTATTGCCGTTGGCGGCATGTCTGGCAATCGCCTTTTCTAACCCGGCCTCGGCCAAGAATCCCAACGCAAACAGAACATTCGACCGATTCGATGAACGTGGGGCAGGCTGGTTCGGCGACGCACTGCCCGAGTTGCGCTCGCTTCGCCATGCCGGCAGTGCAAGCAAGACATTGGCGCCGACTGGCAACACGATTGGCGTCAATAACTGCAACGACGCGGGCGCCGGCAGCCTGCGCGCCGCGGTAGCCAGTGCGCACAGCGGCGATACTGTCGACCTGAGCAAACTGCGCTGTGCCACGATCACGCTGACCAGCGGCGCGATCACGACCGCGCTCGATGATCTGACAATCGTCGGCCCCGGCAAGAACAACGTGGCCATCGATGGCAATCTGTCCGATCGCGTGCTTCTTCACAGCGGTACCGGAACTCTGTCGTTGTCGAACGTCACGCTGACGCATGGCCAAGCGACAACGGTCAGCGCATTCAATGCGCCCGGGCACGTGTCCGGCGGCTGCTTGAACTCCGCAGGTTCCATTGGGCTCAATCACGCAGCCCTCATCGCCTGCGACGCGTCATCAGCGACGGAATCCGCTTACGGCGGCGGCGCGCACGCGCAAGGGTACGCGACGCTTGTATCGAGCCAGGTGGCGGGCAACACCGTGCACGCGCCCAGGCATGCCATCGGTGCAGGCATTCTGGCTGATTACGGCATCACCGTCCGCGGCAGCCTGATCACGGGCAATGCCGCAACCGCGACCGGTACCGCCGCACTCGAAGCCGGCGCCAGCGTGGATGCTTCGATGGGCGGCCTCGGCACGCTGTACGACCTCGACATTTCCGACAGCGTGATTCGCGGCAACACAGTATCGGCGTCGAGCGCTTTGGCCGACCAGGTCGTAGTGGCGAACGAAGCAGGCGTGATGGCATTCGGTACTCTCACGCTAGTCCGCAGCACGATCAGCGACAACGCCGGTCAGGCGATCAATACGGGCTCCAGTGCGGGGGTGTATGTCTACGCGTACGCCGTTGGAGGCGGCGCGCGCGCGGCTTCGTTTTTCGTTTCCGACAGCACGATCAGCGGCAACAGCACGTCCGCGATCGCGAGCAATTCCCAAGGCGTCGGGGTCGAGGGCTCCAGCGGCGCTGGAGCGAGGACGTTCACACTAGATGGCACTGTCAGCTTCACCAACAGCACGATCAGTGGCAACACCAGCTCGCGTTCGGCTTCCGCCTACTACGCTTACGGATATGCCTACGGCGGCGGCGTTTTTGGCAATGGCGTGGCGTTGACCCTGAACAACTCGACCGTCGCGTTCAACTCAGCCGAACAGGGCAGCGGCGTTTACCAGTACAGGTCAGCGGACATCAGCGTGAACAGCACCATCATTGGCGACAACTCCTCGAGCGTTGGTGGCCCGGAATTCGGCACGGCCTACGCCGAGACAGTTGCTGGAGCCAACAACTTGATCATGAGCGTGAATGCGAACGTGAGCTTGCCACTCGACACGTTGTCCACCGATCCGCTGCTCGCTCCGCTGGGCAGCAATGGCGGTCCGACTTTTACACACGCACTGATGCCCCACAGCCCTGCAATCGATGCCGGCAACAATGTGGCAACACTCGTGTTCGATCAGCGCGGACCCGGCCACCCGAGGTTGGTGGGTGCCCGACCCGATATTGGCGCATACGAGTTCAAGCACTGATCTCAAGAAGTGCGGTGAATACGCAGGCAGCGCCGCCTGGCACGGTGGCGCTGCAAATCGGCAGCTCGCGCGACGGCGCTTGGCGAGACCCTCGCTCTGACCCACAATAGCGCGCACTCCATCAGAGGCGCGCATGAACTACTGGCCATTGCTCGGCGTCGCGATCGTGGTCGCCGGCTTCGCCTGGCGCCTGAATCCCGCCCTCGTCGTCGTCGTCGCCGGTATCGCCAGCGGGCTGCTGGCGGGCCTGGCCGTGCCGGATCTGCTGGCGCTGCTAGGACGCTCGTTCGTTTCAAACCGCACGTTGCTGGTGATCGTGCTGACGCTGCCGACGATCGGCCTGCTCGAGCGCGCGGGCCTGCGCGAGCGTGCGCATGCATGGATCCTCGGCCTGCGGCGGCTGACATTCGCGCGTCTGCTGATCGCCTATCTCGGCCTGCGCCAGATCGTTTCGATGTTCGGCCTGACCAACGTCGCCGGCCATGCCCAGACCGTGCGGCCTCTGCTCGCGCCGATGGCCGAAGCCGCCGCCGGAAAGATCGACCCTGCTCTCGATGAGGACGAGCGCGAGCGCATCAAGGCGCTGGCCGCAGCGACGGACAACGTCGGCCTGTTTTTCGGCGAGGACGTGTTCATCGCGTTCGGCGGCGTACTGCTGATCCAGGCTTTCTTCTCGCAGCACGGCATCGAGATGGATCCGCGCAGCATCGCAATCTGGGCACTGCCGACGGCGATCGCCGCGTTTGTCATCCATGCGTTGCGCATCGCCTGGTTCCAGCGCGGCATCGCGAAAGCCGTTCGAGCGCGCCATCACGGCGATCGCGCGTCCGCCGCAGTCCTCGGGTCCGTGATCGCAAGGGACGAAACCGATGCTGCGCATTGAGTACATCTACTGGCTGTGCGGCGCGTTGTTCCTTGCGGCAAGCGCATTCGACCTTGTCTCGCGCCGCTACGCTTCGGCAGCGTTCTGGGCGATTCTCTCGGCGTGCTTCTTCGGCGGCGACGCGATCGAAGCCGCAGCGGCCGGCGGCAACGCGCTGCCGGCACAGCTCGGCGGCGTCGGTGTCATCGCGCTTGCGCTGATCGCCGGATCCGGCGCGCTGAAACGACGCGCCACCAGCGACGATGATCTTCCACGCCGCCACGCCAGCGCCGAGCGGCTCGGCAACCGGTTGTTCCTGCCTGCGCTCGCAATTCCGTTCGTGACCCTCGCACTGGTCCTGCTGCTGCCATACCTCAAGGCAGCAAGCATCGACGTGTTCGACACACGCCAGACGACGCTCGTCGTACTCGGCGTCGCCTGCGTCATCGCCGCGCTCGCAGCGATGGCACTGACGCGCGCGACGCCACTGGCCGCGTTTCGCGAAGGTTCGCGCCTGCTCGACGCATTGTCATGGGCGGCGCTGCTGCCGATGCTGCTGGCAACACTCGGCGCCGTCTTCGCCAAGACCGGAGTCGGCGACGCCGTCGCGCAGATCATTTCCGCAGCAATCCCGACCCAATCGCGCGATGCCTGCGTGCTCGCCTACGGGCTCGGCATGGCGCTGTTCACGATCATCATGGGCAACGCGTTCGCGGCGTTTCCGGTCATGACGGCCGGCATCGGCCTGCCCTTGCTGATCGGCCAGCATCATGCGCACGCGGCGGTGGTCGGCGCGCTCGGCATGCTTTGCGGTTACTGCGGTACGCTGCTGACCCCGATGGCGGCAAATTTCAACATCGTTCCGGTCGCGCTGCTCGAGCTGCGCGATCCGAACGCGGTGATCCGCGCGCAGTGGCCGACCGCGGTCGTTCTGTTCGCAACGAATCTGCTGCTGCTCGACTGGCTCGCCTTCCGATGAAAACGACTCCACACACCGTGCTGCTCACCGGTTTCGAGCCATTCGGCGGGGAACCGGAAAATCCTTCGCTGGCCATCGCGCGCGCGCTCGATCGCAAGCGCGTTGCCGGCCATCGCATCGTCGGCGCGGCGCTGCCGACCGAGTTCGCCCGCTCATTGCCGGTGCTCGAAACGCTGCTGCGTCAGCACCGGCCGGCACTGGTCCTGGCCGTCGGCCAGGCCGGCGGGCGGGCGCAGATTTCGCTCGAACGCGTCGCGATCAATCTCATCGACGCGCGCATTGCCGACAATGCCGACGACCAGCCGGTCGACGTGCCGGTCATCCGTGACGGTCCGAATGCCTACTTTTCCACATTGCCCCTGAAGTCGATGCTGCTGCGGCTGCAGGACGCAGGTATTCCGGCGGCGCTGTCGCACAGCGCCGGCACGTTCGTGTGCAACCAGGTGTTTTTTGGCCTCGTCCACTACCTGGCCACGCACAAGCCGCACGCGCGCGGCGGTTTCGTGCATGTGCCGTACCTGCCGCAGCAGGCGGCGCGCCACGACAATGCGCCGAGCATGGCGCTGCCGACGATGATCGAAGCGATCCGGCTGTGCATCGAAACGGCGCTGACCAGCGACGACGACGCGCACTACGCCGCCGGCAGCATCGACTGACGTCAGCTTCCGAACGATTCGGCCACGATCCTGTCGTACCACTGCGCTGCCTGCCGCCCTTGCGACAGCGCGTCGGGCTCGTCAGCTGTTGGCGCGATATCGACCTGGCGAATATCGCGATCGGCGACCTTGAAGCGGCCATGGATAGGGAGCGCCCGGTCGCGGCCCAGCAGGCTGTAGCAAACGCTTTCGAATTCCTGCGGCGGCAGTTCCTGCCCGCGCAACGACGCGCAGATCGCGCGGGCGCACTGCATCGCCTGGCTGTGCGCGGCCGACGCCGACTTCGGCATCGCGCCGGCGATGCAGGCATCGCCGATCACGTGGACGTTGGCGACGAGCGTGGACTCGAACGTATCCGGCTTCACCGGACACCAGCCGTGACCGCTGGCCAGTCCGGCGTCGACTGCGAGCATCCCGGGCGCCTGTTGCGGAATCACGTTCGCCACCGTGACGCGCTGCGCGCCGCGCGATGCATACAATGTCATGTTCGATGCATCGACGCGCTCGACCGCGCCACCCTCGGTCGCAGGAATCCATTCGACCATGCCGGGATAGAATTCCTGCCAGGCCGCAGCGAACACATCCTGCTTCGGGAAATGGTTGTTCGCGTCGAAGATCAGCACTTTCGATCGCGGCTTGTGCTGCTTCAGCCAGGCTGCGACGACACTCGCGCGCTCGAATGGCGCCGGCGGACAGCGCATCAATCCTGGCGGCACGCAGATCGCGAAGACGCCGCCATCATCGATGGCGCGCAGCTGGGCGGCGAGAATTTCGGTCTGTGTGCCGGCGCGCCAGGCATGCGGCATGCGCTCCGACTCAGCCTCGCTGTAACCTTCGAGCCGGTCCCACAGAAAGCGGATACCCGGTGCGACGACGAGACGATCGAAGGCAAGGTCTTTCTTCGAAGCCAGGCGTACGCGCCGCGTCTGCGCATCGATCGACGCGACGTGGTCGCGGACGTAGCGCACACCGGCACGCCCAAGGCCGGCGCGACTGACCGTCAGCGACTGCATGTTGCGCCAGCCGACCAGAGCGGCGTCGCTCATCGGACAGGTTACGTATTGCTCGTCCGGATCCACCAGCGTGATCTCGAGCGCCGGATCGAGCCGGCGCAACTGCAACGCGCAAGTTGCGCCGGCAAAGCCGCCGCCGGCGACGACGACGCGTGCACGGGCGCCGGCGCCAGCCAGCCGCGTGCCGCCGAGCACGGCAAGCGCTGCAGTCTGCATGAAGCGCCTGCGGCCGGCTGCGCGATCGTCGTTGCCACTCACTCCCATTCGAGTTCCTGATAGACGCGCGCGACATTGTGCGCGTGCGCGCTGTCCCAGAGCAGCCAGTGGGATTTCTCCGCAGCGGCAACCTGCATGGCCACCGCCACCTCGTTCAACGATTTGCCTTCGGCAAGGTCGGCGCGCACGGCAGTGACGAGTATCTGCAGGTAGCGGCGTTCCGGCGCGAACGCAAAGGCGAGATCGTGCCCAACCTTGCCATGGCCTGGCACGATGGTCTTCGCTGGAATTTTTCCCAGTTCCTCGATCGCGCTGAGCCAGCCGATCGCGCTCGCGTCGAGCACGGGGATGCGTTCGCGAAACAGCAGGTCACCGGTCCACAGCGTGCCGCTGGTCTCGTCGAACACGGTCAGGTCGCAATCGGTGTGCGCCGGCGGCCAGGCGCGCATCTTGAGCTTGCGATCGCCGAGATCGAGTTCGAGTACGTCCTTTACTTCCAGGTCGGGCCCGACGATCTGGTCGGCCGAAGCCGGCGCATCGAAGTCGCCGGCAAACTCTCGCAGGAAGAACGCACGGCTGCGCGCAAGCGCCGCGCCGAGTTGCGCATGGCCGACGAACTGCGGCTTGTCGTCCCTGAACGCAGCGTTGCCGAGCACGTGGTCGACATGCACGTGCGTGTTGATGACATAGCAGACCGGCAGCGCTGTGTGCTGGCGGATTGCGGCACGCAGCGCACGTCCGATGCGGACCGAGCCGCCGGTGTCGATAACGGCGACACAACGAGTACCGACGATGAAGCCGATGTTCGCGATATCGTCATGGCCTGGGGCATCGAGCGGGAGTTGTTTGCCGGCGTGCACGAATACGCCAGGTGCTACTTGATCGATCGTGACGGCTTCAGCAGCAGCGGCGGCTTGACCGGCGAACGACAGCACTGTTATCGCGCACAGCGTTCGAAGACTCGACACGACAAGGGAGCAGCGAGTGCGGCGTGGGCTACTCGACCAGAACCTCAACACGATCCCCACCCAACCCTCCCCTTGAAGGGGAGGGCTAAAGCGGTTCGCGCAGAACCATGGGCTATCGGCCACCGGACTTCGCAGTCGTTGCGCTATTCCATGTCGCTTCGTAGCGTTCGTTCTTCGAGTCGACTGCCTCGAGCGTCAGCGGCCCCTTCAGGCTCTGTTCGCTCGCGATGCGCACGGTCGGATTCTCTGCCAGTGAAATTCCGGTATCGGCGTCGAGCAAGGTTTGCTCACCCGAGCGCAAACGCATGTGCAGCACATAATGCGGCGGAATGGCGTCACCGCTGATTGGGTCAATCTGGAAGCCCGAGTTGTTCGGATGACGCAGGCTAACCTGCAGCGCCTTGCCATCCGCGCCGGGGCGGAAGCGGACGTCGCCGAGCGCACCGGCGCCGGCAGCGCTCGGCGGCGACGAACAGCCGCCACTGGCGTTGACCCAGGCGCTACGCATTTCGAGCGTACCGTCGTCGAGTTCGGCAATCGCGCGCACCGACGTGGCCCGGTCGACGCGTATGCGCAGTTCGATCTCGTCGATCGGCACGCCTTGTTCGAGCTGCATGGTCGCGGCGACCGGCGACGGATTGTGATCGATGATCAGGCGCACCTGCTTGACCTTGCCCGCGGCCTGCGTCCCGAAGCGGATCGTTACCGGCGTCGCCGACGGGTCGGGCGTGCTCGCCGGCGCCGCGAGACTCATCAGCTTTTCGTCGACCTCGCCGATTTCCTTGTTGCCGTAGTAGGTCGCGCGCAAGCCCTGCCAGGCACCACTCGATGACGACGGCGTCACGTCGGCATACACCGCCGGCGCAACCGCCAGAAGAAGCAGCATCGCCAGATTCCTGTTCATCATTGCCCGCCTCACCGTTTTCCAGCGCCTACAACCAATAACGCAAAATAGCCCGCGATCGCGTCTTCTTGCCTTGCTCTCTCCATGATGCGCCTTGTCGGCAGCCAATTCCTGAATTCTGCGCCTCGCAAAAGACTCTTGCTTCGTGTTCTTCGTGGTTCAATCTTTCGCTTCTCTAGGAATCTGGGGCGCCTCGAACGACACCCGGATTCAGCCAGCGTACCGCCAGTGGCG
>Ga0157376_10000260_pt1 | contig 35986 bp, 28 predicted proteins | sample M45metaG_FD_121801 | JGI IMG/M metagenome (GOLD analysis project Ga0157376, IMG submission 121801) | Miscanthus rhizosphere microbial communities from Kellogg Biological Station, Michigan, USA - M4-5 metaG | ecosystem: Host-associated > Plants > Roots > Rhizosphere > Soil | place: USA: Michigan...
GACATCGCCTGGATGAAAATCTATCAACATTCCACACCGGCAAAGGGGAAAACCCTGGGCGACAGAATCTATAGCGACAAGCAAATTGGGTATGGCCAGCAGTTTGTAGAGTGGATGCAACAATCATACTTGCCAAAAGGTTGTTTGGGAGATGCCGGGGAGTATCAGAATGCTATCCCGAAATTCAGCGGCACGAATAGCCGCATGGGTAACGCCATAGATCAACATCTGTCTGCCCTGCCACATTTGTATGGTGCGTATTCAAAAATGTATATGTTCCTAAAGAAAGACGCACAAGGGAAATTCGTTCCGCAAAATAGCTTTTCAGAATATTGGCGTATCGAGGCAAACCAATTGCAATACATAAGCAAGCCGGTGTCGTTTATTTCAAGTGCCGACGAATACTATTTTGTATTTCCGGATTTTCCCGCCAATTCAAAAGGTTATGATGCCGATGACAAAGCCGCAGGTAATTTGCTCGGTTTTGCCAGCAATAAAAGTATTGAACGATACAAACATTTTTATCTTCCCCCAAAAGTTATTGAAGATCTTGCCGGCTACGTTGTCATTATGACCAAAGACAACAAAGAACTCCCGTTTGAGAAAATAACCATAGGAGAGTTTTTTACACAAGTCGAAAAGCAACTTCCAATATGGCAACAAGTGAATCCCACGTCTTCGGAAAATTTTGTACGTGCACAGAAGAATCTTGCAAGGTTAAAAGAAAAATATAAAAGCAAATGGAACGATATCGCTGAATTGCAACTTTCTGGCACTGATATCGGTCTTTATGATTTTGTAAATGCGACAGAGGATCATTATGACATGTTTGACAATAAAGACATTAATGGAAAGGAAGGGGTACATACCACTTTCCCCATTTTAAAAGTACGCAAACAAGCTTTAACGCTATGTAAAACGGATCAGCCGCAATGGCTTGTTATCAGGTGGACGATGGGAATGCCCAACCAACAGTTTAATATTCATTTGCATGAATCAATAATGAACAATTTTAATTTTGAATATGCATATGATTATTTTTTTAACCCTGAGAAAATAAAAGGTCAATCCTATAAACCCATTCGTTCCCCGACTGATAAAGGGGCAGTATTGGCTGGCGAGCAATCGGAAGCGACTAAAAAAAGTAATAGAGATGGAATCATTCATTTCTTTGAAGATTTTTCTGCATCGACGGTTGGAAAAAAGCCAATGGGTTGGCAAAGTTCATTTGCCCTTGGAACTACCAGTGTTATTACAAAGCTGGATGGATTGGACGGCAACTGGGCCATCATGGCGAACTACATCATAAAACCTACTCAACTCAACACGCCACTACCACAGAATTTTACACTGAGTTACGAATTAGTGGCGGCCCAAAATTTCACATGGGGAGCCAGGGGATTGGTCTTTCAATTGTCAAAAGAAGTTTCAGCAGGCAATGCCGAATCGTACCTGCAATTGAAACTCCGCCCCGGATTTGATGGTAAAGACGGGGAGGCTATGCTTGAAACAAAATTTCCTAATCCCGCTGGTTATTCAAATGAAACCAAATGGTTTGTTGCACCCGGTTTTTCCAATAACAAAAAAAACAACCACATCACAGTGACTATTAAAAAGAAGGATGAAACCCTGCAGGTATTCATTGATAAAATAAAAATAGTTGAATACCAAAAAGCAATACCCGCAGCCCACCTGTTCAATGCAATGTCGTTTACAAGCGGCAACTCAGGGGAGAACGATAAATTCTATATCAGCAATATTAAGATTACAAAGGACTAATCTCTTCCAAGTAAGACTTCTCGACACCTGGATCGCATTTTATCGTTAAAATATAGATCTAGAAGCATCCTTAGGATAATTTGACTCGTAATGTAACGAAATGGCTTGCTTTTCCTGGCCATTTGCTTCACCATCACGAACTGTTTTTACACCAACACTTAATACGCCTGGTAAAAGAATCTACGCCTTCCCGGATAAAGTAAAATCTGCGGACGTGGGCGAGGCCAATTTATCTTTTCAATTCGCGCAAATTGAAAAGAAGGGAATTCTTGTTCCCAGGAAGAAGTCAATAAAAAACGTTTTCTATCATCAAAATTTAAACTTTAAAAGATTTATGAAAAAAATTAGTTTCAAAACTGGACTCCTTTTGTCAGTACTATGTTCGGTAATTGTGCTGTCTTGTAAAAAAAGTGAAATCGTAACAAATCCTACCGTGACTGATCCTAATTCACCTGCATCTCAAATTGCTGCAAGTGAGAACCTGGTGATTCCAGCTTCTGTGGATCTGCCGACTAATGCTCCAAATGGAAATACGCGAGTGGCTACTTTTTATGCGGTGGGTGTACAGAAATATAAAGCTCAGGAAATAGCCGGTAGTTCTCCTGTCGCTTATCAGTGGGTATTTGTAGCACCCCAGGCTGACCTTTATGATGCCACCAATAAGAAGGTGGGCAACCATTCTGCAGGACCTACGTGGCAACTCTCTGCGGCAGATTCTATGTACGGACAGGCATTTACTCCGGCCAGAACTGCACCCGGTGTCGACGCTAACAGCATTGACTGGTTGCTATTGATGCCTAAACAGGGCAAGGCGTCAACTGGTATTTTCGCAGACGTTTCATACGTGCAGCGCGTAGCCACTAAAGGAGGTAAGGCACCCACTACGGCGCCGACAGCAGCAACGGACGTTGTTGAGGTTGGATATACGGCAGTTTACCGTTTCAGCAAACAGAAACAATAGTAATTGTGCTACAAGAGCTTCTCTGGCGGGACCGGTTCTATATTGTTATGAAAACAGAAATCAATGAAATTGGCTTTCTTTGTGCAATTGCAGGTGGCGATAAAAGCAACAGGCAGGTTACGGCCAGGCCGGGCAGTGGAATAGGAATCCCCGCCCGGCACTAAGCTCTACACGTTGGTGGCAATTAAAACCCAACACGCTGACAATTTAAAAGAAACGAAAACATGAATACTATACATAAGAACCTTTTAGCTTTTTTAGTATTTGCTTCAACAATCAACATATTGCATGGACAAGCTCAATATTCAATAAAATATGGAGATAACAGGGAAGCAGGAAACTTCAAAAAGATTAATGGTATAAATCTATACTATGAAATTTATGGAACGGGAAAGCCATTAATTTTTTTACACGGAAACGGAGGTTCAATAAGAGGCGCAAGTGGAAGGATTGAATACTTTAAAAAGTATTTTAAGGTTATTGCAATTGACAGCAGAGGACACGGTAAATCAATTGATACAACAACAAAACAATTGACTTACGTACAAATGGCCAATGACGTTAAAGTTCTATTGGACTCTTTAAATATAGACAGTGCATTTGTTCAGGGACAAAGTGATGGAGCTATTTTAGGGCTGTTGCTTGCTATTAATTTTCCAGGCAAAATATCTAAGCTTGCTACTTATGGTGCAAATTTGTTCCCTGGAAAGAAGGCAATCTTTGATGAAATTGATAATTTGATACTTGACTCATTAAAAGCGACAAAGAACTCTAATATGAAAAGGCTTTATTCATTAATGGCCTATCAACCTGATATTACTGAGAAGGACTTGCAAAAAATTAAATGCCCCGTGTTAATTATGTCTGGCGACAGAGATGCGATCAGGCTTGAACATTCAATTAAGATATTTTACAACATAACGAACTCTAATTTCTTTGTAATGCCGGGAGCCACTCATTATGGAACCGTTGAAAAACCCGAATTGTTTAATTTGGTATTATTGGACTTTTTAAACCGCCCCTTTTCAAAAGTATCCACAGTTGATTTAATTACCGGTAAACATTAACTGCCACCATCCCACAACCTTTACTGGTCAATACCTTACCTGTATTCTGTTATTTTGATAAGATTTTCAAAATCAGCTTTCCTTTTCTTGGCCCCTTCCTCCTGGTCCTGGTGGGTCTTTACGTTGGATTGAATCTGGTCTTCGATAACCTTTACGTAGTCTTGCAGTTTTTTTCTGTCATCATCAGTGGGGCTGCTCCCCAAATATTTATCGGGGTTGGATTTTACATCAGATAATTTATCCAGTGCTTTTTGAAAATATTCGCGCAACCCTGCGCGGGCCTGGTAGAGGCGGTCAAATCCTTCTACGGCCTTTCCCATCTTATCATTCATATCTTTTACTTTGTCATTATACTGAGATATATCCTTTTTCTCCTTTTCAATTTCCGCGTCAAACGAACATGTACTTCCATCCGGATGTTTTCTTTTAAAATCTTCTATCTCTTTTGTGATGGAGGCAATATCATCATTATTTTTTTTGATCTCCTTGAGCATATTGTTTTTCTGGCTCGCAAACAGATCATAATTGAACGCTTGTGTCTCTTCTTTCCTGCGTTGCACGTCATCGGCAATGGGAGTCGCATCTCCCCTGAGATCGGAGAATGGAATTAGATTCACACCATTGCTGCTTGCTGCTGTTCTGAAATCATCCAGGTTTTGACTGAATAATGCACCTGGTAGGAGGAAAAAAATTAAATGAAGTAACGTGGTTAAATTCAGGCGCAGGTAATTCATTTTCTTTTTCATAAAATAGTATTAGGTGCGCAAGAATAACAACCGGAAATTTATTCCGAAGTAGGATTTACCAAACGGCGGGAATCATTTTTTAATCGGATGAAAATGTTTTTTGCCAAAATGCTAACTTTAGTTGGCAGGCAGCTCAAAAATTTATCATGATGTAAGTGAGAGCATATTTTAAATTTTGATTCCACAATGAGTACAAAATCCTTTAAATTAAAAGTTTCCTCTTCGATTGGCACCGTTTCAGCCAAATATTTGGTTCCTGACAAGCCTACATGCATCTTCACGTTGGCGCATGGAGCAGGGGCGGGAATGGACCATTCATTTATGGAAACGTTGGCGGACGCTCTTTCTAAAGTAGGAATCGCCACGCTACGGTTTAATTTCCCTTTCGCGGAACACAAAAAGGGCAGACCTGATTCTCCGGCAATTGCACACATGACAATAGAAGCGGCAATTAAGAAAGCACATGAGCTAAACCCCAAACTACCTTTGTTTGTTTCCGGCAAATCTTTCGGGGGAAGAATGAGCTCACAATACCTGGCAGGCCATCCGGATTGTAATGTTAACGGCATTATTTTCTATGGTTTTCCACTTCATCCCTCCGGTAAGCCCTCCACTGAGCGCGCGGATCATCTAAAAGCGCTAAAAATACCGATGCTTTTTTTGCAGGGCACTAAAGACACGCTGGCTACCTGGGCACTCATTGAATCAGTATGCGAATCCTTGCGGAAAGCCACCTTGATAAAATTCGAAGGAGCAGATCATTCTTTTAAGGCAGGTAAAAATGATGTTATGTCCTTGTTAGTAAAGGAAACGAAGAAATGGGTGGAGAAAATAACCCAATAAAAGGGCGGGACGGTACTTTGCAAGATTTTACTCCCCAAGATAGGGATCGTGGATTTTCTTTGCCTGGTATTGGATTTTCGAAATCTTTACGGTGCAGCGTTTGCCGGTAGGGGATTGCGCCAAAAACCCGATTTGAAGATCTCTCACACTGTCTATTTGCAAATGCCTGACTAAAAACCATGTTTTATAGTCGACTGAATAGTATAACGTGATTACATGATCTGCTTTGGCCACTTTATAAAATACGCGGTTGGATTTTATTTCAACGGAGTTGCAGTCATCAGAAACATTTTTGGTCACTACACTGACTACTCTTTTTGCGCCGGTATAATCTTTTTCAAAGCAAAATTTAATCCAATTCAGGCTGTCCTGGAACAATATAATTGCGCCGCCATCCCATTTATTTAAAAAAGAATGTTGAATAGATGCGGAGAGTACAAAGTTACTATCGGCTCTGAATAGCATCTGAGGTGCATTGTTGGTATTGTACGTAACGTTGGGATCCCGGAACATATCGGTTTTAGGACCAGCCACGATGGTTAGGTTATCTCCTTGGATGGTGTAGGAAAGTGGAGTGTTTTGCCAATGAAGGGAATATGGAATTGAATTGATTCTTAAACTATCATTTCGTTGAGCGATACACGACTGGCAAAGGAGTAAGGGGAATAAAATTTTACCTAGCGTCATATCGAATTTATTATTTTGACATTAAAGAGAAATTGAAGCTAAAATCAGTCTTTTTCGTCTAATCCGATCCCAATAGCAAATAGAAAGGTAGATGTTTTTCAAACAGTTATATTGGTTCTCTTAAACATCAATATCGGCTTGCGGGCCGAGGACGAAACGAAGGGGGAAATGTTGTTTTATTTCAATGAATAAGATTGGGAAGCGTAAAAAGAGCATAGCTGAAAAGCGAGCCCATTTTTAGCCAGGTGCCCACTGCGCCGGTCGGAAAGGGTTTAGTTGCATCAAAGACCATATTTAAAAGACACAACTGCCAACATGAAAAGAATGTTTAAACGGATCCTTTATACCATATTATTCTTGTTGGCAGTGCTGCTCATTACGGGATTGGTTTTAGCTTTTTTACCAACCGAATGGAAAATAAAAAACAAGGGAATTACCCCTGAACAGGCTGCAGAACTAAGGCAGAACTATACTAGTCCTCATGATCAGTTTGTAACAACAGATGGAGAGACGCTTTTCCTGCGCAGATGGAACCCTGATAGTATTGAGCCCGCAAAAAAGAATATTGCTGTATTAATTTTTCATGGGTTCACTGCCTACAGTGGACCATACGACATGGCTGGAATTCCCTTCTCAAAAGGTGGATACACAACATTTGGACTGGATTACAGGGGACATGGCCTGTCCGGCGGAAACCGCGGCGACAACCCAGGCAAGGAAAGATGGATTGCTGATTTGGCGGAGGCAGTGAAATATGTAAGAGGGCTAGGCTATTCAAAGGTGATAGTACTTGGGCATAGTTTAGGTGTAGCGGCTGCGATGTGTGCCGCGAATGCCGTTCCAAATGATATAGCAGGCTTGGTTTTGCTTTCAGGCGCTTATGAGGGCCGGAAAGGACTTTCAAAACCGCTGTCTTTTTTCACAAAGGCCAAATTGTTGTCAAGCGCCATTTTTCGCCCTTCTTACCGGGCAGTCGAATATTACCGGGAAGGCATGAATGTATCGGAAGACACATTATTTAATTTCCGTTACACGCCCCGTTTTGTCACGATGCTGGACGTAAAAAAACTCAGACTTCCCGCAACTTTAAATATCCCGGTCCTGGTGGGGGTAGGAGACAAGGACGAATTGTTTGAGATTGATAAGGTGAAGGAGTTTTTCGATTTAATACCGGGCAACCAAAAGCAATTCTTTGTGATGAAAAATGCCACCCATGCAAAAATACCTGTAGAAAGCTGGGAAGAAATTGTTGTATGGTTGAATAGAACTTTTGCATCTTAAAAGCAACAGGAAGTTTCGTAATTTTATCATCCTGCCACCTCACACTCGAACATTAAACTTTAAACTATGATTATTGTAAAGGATAGTTTTGTCTGCAAGCCAGGCAATGCCTCCAAACTCGCCAAAAAATGCAAAGAAGCATTTTCAGACAGCCCCGAAGTAAAATATATCCTGTCCGATATGAGCGGCGACTTTAATCGCGTGATTATTGTCAGTGAATATGACAGCTTGAGCGCCTACGACAAAAGCTGGGAAGACATGCAGAAAGATCCGGAGAAAATGAAAAAGATGGAGGAAACGATGAAAGGATATACCGACATGTACCTGACAGGTTCAAGAGAGATCCTCAGGGTGTGGTGAGTTCAGCTACATGGATGTTTAATCTGGCAAGGCAAACGCCATAATTGTTCCTGCAGGTGATTCCTTATTTCCCGCGACCGATACCGCTACATATTGTTTCCCATGGCTTCGGTATGTGCAGGGCGTGGAAGATGCGAAACCGGGGAGTGTTATTTCCCATAACAATTTACCAGTGGTCTTGTCAAAGGCCTGGAATATGCGATCTCTTGTGCCTCCCAGGAACACAAGCCCTCCAGCGGTTACGATTGGACCCGGCGAACCGGCTGCACCCGTTATGGCTTCCCCTTTTTTCTGCAATTCCGGGAAATTTCCCACGGGTATGGTCCACTCATATTCGCCTGTATTCAGGTTGATGGCACTGAGTGTGCCCCAGGGCGGCTTAATGGCAGGATGGCCTTCAGGATCTTTTATCTCCGCATATGCAGTTACATTCAGGTAGATGGAGGCCGTATCCGCTGTTTTTTTATCCTTTTTAACTTCTATGTTTGACGACCTGTTATTCCTAATCTCTGACAAATCCCTTTGCCGTTGCAGTACACTTCTATCCGTTTTATTAAATAAATAGTTGATGATTCCATCTTCATGTCCGCTAATCATTGCCGCAAAAGAGGGCATCTTTCCACTGCCTTGTTTAATCTTGATTAATGTTTCGGCCTCGGACATTCTTTTCTTAAGGTCAACCAATGATGGATAAAGTGGCTCATCACCCGTTCTGTCTGCTTTGTGACAATTGGCACAATAGGCGGTATAAATTCTTTTTCCATCGTCATAAACAGAAAAGGTTGTTGATTCTGTTGCGGGCTCAATTTTTTGCAGCAAATCAATTTCCGGCGATTCACTTGATTTCACATAAATAATATTCGTCGATGGATCATAAGCTGCTCCACCCCATTCTGATCCGCCAATTGTACCCGGAAGAATCCAGGAACCCTTAGTTGAAGGAGGCGTAAATAACCCCTCATATCTCGAACTCCTAAACATCCTGATTAAAGAATCGTGTGAGGTTGCCGAAAAACCCGAAAGATCGTCAACCGTCATAAATTGATGGCTATACGGTTTCGGTTTTAACGGGAAAGGTTGTGTGGGCCAGGCTTCCTCTCCGGGTACGTCAGATGGCGGCACCGGGCGTTCTTCTATCGGAAATAAAGAAGCTCCGGTCTCGCGATTTAATACATACAGGAAACCAACCTTTGATGTTTGTGCAACTGCATCGATTTTTTTGCCATCCTTCACCACAGTAACAAGATTGGGAGGCGCAGGCAGATCGTAGTCCCACAGATCGTGATGAATCGTTTGAAAATGCCAGATATGCTTACCCGTGCTCGCATCAAGCGCAACCACACAGTTACCAAATAGGTTTTCACCTATCCGGTCATAACCATAAAAATCATAGGAAGGCGATCCTGTACCAAAAAATACCATCCCTCTCTCTTCGTCTACACTCAGGCCGCCCCAGCAGTTTGCGCCTCCCGCATATTTCCAGGCATCCTTCGGCCAGGTATCATATCCCAGTTCTCCCGGTTTTGGAACGGTGTGAAAAGTCCATACTAGTTTCCCGGTTCTTACATCGTAGGCTCTTACATAACCGGGCTGTGCTCCATATAATTCTGATACTTCATTTCCAATGATCAATAAGTTCTTAAAAATAATGCCGGGCGATGTAGGCTTTATGGATATTTTTTGAGGATCATCTCTAATCCCCACATTCATACTTACTTTTCCATTTGTCCCGAATTCGGGAATTGGCTTTCCTGTTTCGGCATTTAATGCAAAGAGAACGTCACCTCCCGTAAACAATATTCTTTTATCATTTCCATTTTCCCAATAAGTAACCCCGCGAAAGGATCCTCCTCCCGGACCTCCGTTAAATGGATCAAATGACCATTTCTGTTTTCCATTGGTTGCATCCACTGCATAGATCCGATGGCGCGCCGATGCCACATACATCACTCCATCAATGATGATAGGATTACACTGACTGCCTGCAAACCGGGAGCCCTCCGCAGCATCTTCGGGATTGAACGACCAGGCCAACTTTAGCTGATGAACATTCTCCTTATTGATTTCGCTTAAGACCGAATAACTGCTGCTTCCCGCATCGGCTTTATAAACACTCCAGTGACGTTCCTGGTTGTGACAGCCAATCAAAAGCAGAAGGACGGGCCCAAAAAATAACACCGAATGTATTTTTAGTCCGGGGATATTAATGAACAGTTGAAGGTTGAACATAAAAAATAGTAGGATTTCTTTTCCGAATAATCCGCGTAAGCAGTAAGGATTGTTGTTTAAGATGATACCGGCTTGCCTTTACGTAAGATAAAAAAAATCATTTCAACATCCAGCCCTGGATCTCCGGCACCACCAAGCCCCCGGGTCAAGGCACAGGATTGGGTTTGTCCATGAGCTATGACGTGATTAAAGCACACGGAGGGGAATTGAAAGTTGAATCGAATGAAGGCGAAGGCACTGAGTTTGTTATTCTAATTCCAGCTAGTTAAAAAATTTGGATGTATCAAAAAGGTGTGCTTGATTGTGGCGGCATTTGTAGTTACTCCATTCTCAGACTCTTTACAGGGTTAGCTATTGCAGCTTTTATAGACCTATATCCAACCGTCAGCCAGGCAATGCATACCGAGACTACCAGAGCCAGCAGGAAAATACCAGGTCCCAATTCTATTTTATAACTAAATCCTTGCAGCCATGTTTTCATCAAGTACCAGGCTGTCGGCGCAGATAAAGCAAAAGCGATTACAATGAGCATGGTAAACTCCCTTGAGAATAAATAAACAATTTGGTTTATTGTTGCCCCCAACGTTTTCCTGATTCCGACTTCTTTTGTCCGCAGAACGGCCATAAACGAGACCAGACCATACAAACCGAGCGAAGAAATTAAAATGGCTATAGCGGCAAATATTTTATACAGAGTTGCCAACTGTTCTTCGTGAGAATAAAACTGCGCTATCTTGTCATCCAGAAACTGATATTGATAGACATAGTCGGGAAAAGTTTTCTTCCAAAGCCGCTCAATTGGTTTCATCGAATTTTTTACATTGCCAGGTTGCAGCTTAAGGTTTATAATTCCATAGCCTTCACTCCATGAACCCATGATAACTGGCAGCATAGGTTTTTTTAATGAGGAAACATTAAAGTCTTTTACTACACCCACGATGGGCGCATATTTGGAATTATCATCCCATATTTTGATGTATTTGCCTATGGCATCCCTTGGGTTGAGGACGCCTAATTTTCTAAGTAGTGTTTCGTTAACCACATAGCCGCGCACTTGATCGCTTTTCTCATAAGGGCCACCGGCTACAAATTCAAGGCCGTATAACTTAAAGTAATCCGCATCCGCCCATTTCAAACTGGCATAAAAATCAGTTTTCCTGGACGAATTATCATACTTAAAATTCATAAGCCAGTTACCGTCGTCGGAAGGGCTGGCATAGCTATAGCTCACATTCTTAACGTCGGGCTGTTGTAAAAATTGGTCCCGCAATTCGCCTAACCGGCTGCGGCTGGTGCTATCTGCAGGGATTGGTAAATTGACTATCGCATCCTTATCAAAACCAAGTTGATAGGTTTTGAAATAATCCATCTGGCGTACGATCACGAACATTCCAATAAGTAATACCTGGGCAATGCCGAATTGAAACACTACCAATGCGCGACGTAGTGAAATCCCACTTTTTCTACTTGAATAACCCTTGCTTTTTAATGCAGTGATTGGGTTGAATCCCGACAATACTAATGCGGGATAAAAACCAGATAATAAAGTGACACCCGGAACCAGTACTGCCAGGAAAGACACTACAAGGGTATCTTTCAAAAATGCCTTGTCAAGTCTAATATCAAGCAATTCATTGAAGAAAGGCAATACAAGCTGAACTAAAACCACTGCGATGGAGACGGCAAACAGTATGATCATAAATGTTTCAGTGAGGAACTGGAAGATCAATTGCTTCCGACCGCTGCCCAATACCTTTCTTATTCCGACTTCCTTTGAGCGGTTAATGGCCTGCACAGTGGCGAGATTAACAAAGTTTACGCAGGCAATAATAAGCAAGAGTAGCCCAATTAGTCCCAGGGCCCGAATCAGTTCTTTGCTAAAGACATGACCACTAAAAACACCAGCTCTTGAATCGTAGTGCATCTGGATAAGTGGTATGGCCATCATACTTTCGTTTACCCGATCTGCCGGTTTGTGTTTCTTTACAAAAACATCCAGAGTATGGTTAAACCGATCTGGAGTTGTGTTGGCGGGCAATTCCACGAAACAATAATGATAACTGAGTATTCCGCCCCAATCTGTAAAACCGTCTTTGAATTCGGTGGTTCTTAAAGTGGAATAGGAAATGACCACTTTAAGGGGCATGTCTGTATTGAAAGGGATGTTTTTGAGAACACCAGTAACCTTTACGTTTTTTTTGTTCTCGTATATTATGGTTTTGCCGATAGCTAGTCGCCAGTCGCTGAAATATTTTTCAGCTTCATCCTGTGTCAGAACCGCAGTGTTTGGCTCATTCAGGGCTGTATGTTTGTCGCCCGAAAGCCAGTCAAAATCGAACATATCAAACAACTGTGGTTCCGCAAAGAATAAGTTTTCTTCTTCAAACTGTTTCGTGTCCTGAGTACTATTGCCCGGTACAGTTATCTGTCTATCCGTTTTAAAGATCGAAGCTACCAATAGGCTTGGATAATCTGACCGTAATCCCTCCGCAGTAGGCATTGGCACACCGGAATTGTAAGTTATCCCTTGCGGTGTTTTTGAAACTGTAAATACCCGGTATATGCTATCTTTCTTCTTGTGGAAATGATCAAAGCTCGTTTCGAAATGTATAACCAGGAAGATAATCAAGCAAGCTGCAATGCCAACGGCTAAACCGGTGATGTTTATAAACGTAAAGCCCTTATTCCTTGATAAGTATTGCCAGGCGGTTTTGAAATAATTCTTTATCATGGCTTTACAACAAAAGCTTAGTGTTTTGTACCCTAATTATATGCCAATTACATATCCATCACAACTTCAAATAGTTAACCCAAATATGTACTATTTAGCCGTCCTTTTTTATGACAAGAAGTGTCCGTTTCTGAATCACCAGGTGTTGGTATCTAAAGCTATAAGAATGGTATCGCTTTGAAAAAAAAGGGGTAAGCGGAATTCTTGAATACGATTATGTCCTGACCGCAAAATGCCCCAATCCAACCGTACAGTATCTCCGCTTTGCCGCTAATTCATCGCCATCTGCCGGCGAATTGTTTTCTTTTAGTTTCGAGCTTAAACAAATCTGCACATGAAAACTTTGAGAAGCGTAATTTCTTTGACGTTAGCTTTTGCATTTACCTGCATTTTAGTGCAGTGTAAAAAAGACAACGAAAGAAAACCTTCCTGTCAGATCATAACGGTCACGACCAGCCCCAATGGAACTACCATCCATCTTACTTTTAACGCCGATGGCAAACTGATTCGGTCGGAGTCAGCGAATCAGGTCTTGACTTATGAATATTCAGCGGGGTCAACTACTATTGTAACTTTTAACTCGGGAACTTTTCACTCCAAAACCATCGCCACCTTGAATAGTGATGGACTGGCCACGAACGTAAGATCAGAAGATGATACAACCGGGACCTCCTGGACGAATACCGTTTATGAATACAACGGACAGGAATTGTCCAAATCAACCGTCACTACTTCTACTGGCGGGCAACCAGTAGTGAGCACTTATACCTGGGCCAATCAGAACCTCGCTAGTTCTATCTTGGATGGCGGTTCGCAGACGTTCGGGTACTATACGAATAGACCCCGGCAGACCGGTGATTATTTCCTGCTGGTACAACAATTGCAGGGCTATGAAACTTTCAGGAACAAAAATCTTTTAAAAACAATCGACGCGGTCACCCTGAACTATCAATTCGGATCGGATGGAAAGATCAATTCGCTTTCGGCCATAGCCGGCGCAAGTGAAACGTTTATAAATTATGAATACCTGTGTGAATAACCTTGAAATCCAAATTTCCCGTAACACGCGTACCGTCTTTTTTGAAGGCATCCATATATAATTTGATTCTCTCCTTTGCAACAGCAAGATTCAAATTGTCAAGGTTGATATTGAGCAGGTCGATAAACCAGGGAAATTTTTCCTTGCTGTGAATATAAGTGATGACAATTTCTTTAGAGATGGGTAGGGTGGTGGTTTTAGAAGAATCAAATACGTCTCTATTGTTTGCCTTTACTAATTTTTCATACTCCTCGCCAAGTAGTTTCTCGAATAAGTCAATTGAAAACCGGTCATCGGCCTTAGTCCTCGTTGGCGCGTCATCTTCAGTGAGTCTTGCACCCTTGTGAACCCATTCCCAAAGTATGCTTAACCTGATCTCGCCCGTTGCCATATCTTCCATCAGGTACAAAATGTCATCGTTGCCAAAAAAATCGGCCGATTTTAGTGCTGCAGCTTGCATTCCCTGTTCAAATGCATTGCCGTATTGCAATGCAACACTTAATAAATTTCTTGCCCCGCGAATGGTGGTCGGACCTTTTTCAATTAATATCAAACCATCGGCATCTCCGGCTGTATAGGTAAGAGCTGGAAATTTTCTTCCTGTTTGATTTGCTTCTCCAATCCTTTCCCATACGGGCCTCACAATATTGACCATTTTCCAATGTGCTACCCATTTGCCACTTGCGCCCTCACGCTGTTCACGTTCAGCACCGGCAACCGCCCTTTTCATACCCTCCGCTACACCCTTCTCAGATCCTACCGGTATGTTTGGCTCCATACCTCCCTGCCATAGTGCGAAGTTGCCATTGATATCAGGCGTATTCACGGCACATCTCACCCGGTTCTCATAATTGCGCATGTATCCATAGGTCATCGTGATGGTTTCAATATCGGGATTGATAAAGCTTTTGTCCCAGGCCATAGCATCTGCTACACTGTTGATATAATCCCAACGGCCTGTGTTGTATCCAACAAAATGGTTTCCTAACGCAGCCCGTATCTCCATCAGCTGGAAAGTCGCCTCCAATTGTTCAACCAGGACATACACTTTTATGGTCCCCACTTCAAGGTGAAGATGACCTTCAAGTGCTGAAAGCATATCATTCCACAATGCCGCTTCTCCTGCTGTTTGGATTTTGGGCAGGTACAAAACTATAGAGGCATCCGCTTTCTGTAATTCCTGGTAATTGTTTACCACGTATAACACCATGTCTACGATACTCGCGGCCAATGCAGCTCCATCGGCCGCACGGATATGGCGGTCATCGAGATGAAGACCCCGGGCCCTGAAAAGTATAGTTGTAAAATCCAGTTGTTCTTTCCAATTGTTGACGATGTTATAACCAATGAAACCCGATGACCATTTGTTCATTTCTGCAGCCACCACTTCTGCAACTTTCAGGAACACCGGATCTTTTCTGATCGCCAATTTTAAATTACGCTGGTTGTCAAGTGACATTGTATTGATTTGTCCCAGTGCATCTTCACCATCAAACATCCATCCATCTGCACCGGAAAGCAATGCATAAGCCACATTTCGAATACTGTTTTCGAGGGAGGCATTTGGTTTTGCCGCCGGCCCGGTACCCTGTATCCATTGCCTTCTCAAATCCTTAGGAATGATGGCACCTTCAAATTTGCCATCTCTCGCATCCTGTACTTTGATTTTGGTTCGGGGAATGAAATCTTCGGAATCCAAAAAGGCAATTCTTTTTTTTTGTTGTTGACGGTCGGCTCGTCGTTGTATTCTTGCCGACATCACCTGCTTAATTTCCTGATTAAAATGTGAAAGCGAAGAAAGCGCTGCAAGAACTTCCGGGGTATAAACATCACTATATGCCTGCTGAATACTCCCATTGATGGTCACACTATTGCTCATGCCTACAATTAAATTATTTTAGTATAAAAACAGTCATCGTGAGTGGTCCATGTGCCCCCAATACGAGTGCCTGCTCAATGTCTGCGGTTTTAGACGGGCCACCAATAAAGGCTCCAAAGCCATATTCACCTGCTCCGATTATTTCATAAGCTTCGTGCAAACTGGGAACGATGTTTTCGGCATTTACAATGACAGCAAGATGTTGGCAGATGTAGGGAATGATGCGCTGACCCATTACCCCTTCTGTGAGCCACACGGCGCCGTTTTCTGCAACTGAAAAATGAGCCTTTATGATCGCCAATTCAATATTTTCATACGAATGGGGATCCGCCTCGGCGGATATTAATTCAAAGCTATCGCTTAGTTCAGGCAATGTTGTGACAATGCGTTTTCCGGTATCGAAATTTTCATTGATCAATTTTTTAATCGCAGCGATATCCTCAACTAAAAAAGCATCGCCTCCAATCGTTTTGAAAATGTCAATGTATTTTTGGGTGAGATCAGTATTGTCCCCCTTAAATACAGATATATCGGGCAAAGCAGTGGTTGCAGGTTGATTTTTCAAAACCGCTTCTAGTATTTTTTCCCGGGTGTTCATGATACCATCATTTTGTCTCATTGTTTTTGTTGTACCATTCCGAAAAAGACTCTTTTGGTCCGTCCGGCATATCTCTTTGCTTGTACCAGGGGTTGAATTTGTTATTCACAACAAATGGAACATTGTGCATGAACCATTTGCCGGCTTTGGCAACTGTTGTAAATTTTCCTGGCGAGGATAAGGTCCACGCCATGGTTTTCATCCCAAACGCTTTTGTGTTCGCTGCGTATCCTTCTTTTACGATCTCCTGCCGCCACTTGTACAATTGCTCGTGAATATTAATTTTTACGGGACAAACGTTGGAACAAGACCCGCAAAGTGTAGATGCATAGGGAAGATCGGCGTGGTTTTTCATATCCAGGTTGGGAGCCAATATTGCGCCGATTGGCCCGGAAATGGTGTTATGATAACTTAAACCGCCACTCTTTCGGTAAACCGGACAGGTATTCATACAGCTACCGCATTTGATACATTTCAGGGAGTCCCTGAAATCCGGACGACCCAATTGACGCGTTCTTCCGGCATCTACTAAAATCAAATGCATCTCCTGGCCCTTACGCGGTCTCTTATAATGGCTGGAATAAATGGTGATGGGTTGTCCCGTTGCGCTCCTGGCAAGCAATCGCAAAAAGATTCCAAGGTGTTTTTTCTGGGGAATCAGCTTCTCCAGGCCCATGGAAGCGATCTGCACTTCTGATAAATGCGCACCCATATCCGCATTTCCTTCATTGGTGCATACAACGTATTCACCCGTTTCTGCAACAGCAAAATTTACGCCGGTAAGTGCCCCCGTCTTGTGAGAAAAATATTCCGTAAATGCTTGCGGGCAACTCTTGTCAATAAAGTGGGATCTGATAATCCCTTTTCCGTTCCAAGATGTTCGTGAAACAATTCCCCGATCTCTTCCTTTCTTTTGTGAATACAGGGCAGTACGATATGACTTGGAGGCTCATGGTCGATCTGCTGAATATATTCTCCGAGATCAGAGTTGACCACTTCTATTCCCCGTGCTTCCAGGTATTCATTCAAATGGCACTCCTCGGTAAGCATCGACTTACTTTTTACCATCTGGTTGATTTCTTTTGCCTTTAAAATAGAATAGACAATTTCGTTGTGCTCTTCAGCATTATCTGCCCAGTGTACCGTGACACCATTTTTCTTAAGGTTGGCTTCAAATTGCAACAGGTATTCATGCAGATTTGATATCACATTGCTTTTGATCTTTGACGCTGCCTCGCGAAGGTCTTCCCATTCAGGTATTTGTTTGGCGGCGATATCCCGCTTTTCCCTGATATACCAAAGCGCACCGTCATGCCAGTCGACCCGCTCCTCATCTTTTATAAATGCTTCTGCTAAAGCTGCATGGTCTCTTGTCTGGCTCATGTTGTTGAATTTAGGATTTCAGCAATGTGAATGACTTTAACCGAACTTTTATTTCTATGAAGGATACCTTCAAGATGCATTAAACAGGAAAGGTCAGAGGAAGTGATGTACTCGGCCCCATTTTTTAAATGATCGGTTACCCGGTCTTTCCCCATTTTCACGGATACCGCTTCTTCCGAAACACAAAATACGCCTCCAAATCCGCAGCACTCATCTGCTCTGTCCAATGTAATTTGTTCCAATCCCTTCACCATATTTAATAGGTATTGAGGTTTGGAAAACGGCGGAGCATTGAGTTCGCTCATTTGCGATAAATGGAGTCCACGCAACCCGTGACAACTGTGGTGCAAACCAACTTTATGGGGAAAAACGGCATCAAGCTTTTCAATTTTAAGTACATCAGTCAAAAACTCAACCAGCTCAAACACTTTCGAGCGGATATCCGCCGCCTGCTTTTCATGTTTGTCGGAATGAAGGTGCTCTTTAACATGCAGGATGCAACTGGCGGAGGGCCCGACGATATAGTCAAAATCCGAAAAATTGGTTATGAAAAGTTCATTGCATTCTTTTGAAAGATGTTCAAAACCAGAATTGGCCATCGGTTGACCGCAACAGGTTTGGTTCACGGGATACACAACATTGACACCGGATTTTTGTAACAATTCCAAAGTGGCTTTTGCAGCATTTGGATAAAACTGGTTAACGTAACAGGGTATAAAAAGTCCGACGTTCATTTTATTGAGTTGACGGTGGATAGTAGACGGTCCGGATCATTGATAATGAGGGATCACCCAGGTGAACAAATACGCCTGCCCCAGCACAATTAAGCAGATGAGCAAAAGCATGATGAGGCTATGCTTAAAGGTAAATCTAAAAAGATCGGATTCATGGCCAACCAGGTTTCCGGCTGCTGCAGCGATGGCTATGGATTGGGGCGAAATCATTTTACCGATCACACCTCCCGAGGCGTTTGCGGCCACCGTTACCACAGGATCTATCCCGATGGTTGTAGCGGTGGATGCCTGGAGTTTTCCAAACAATGCATTCGCAGAAGTGTCGGAACCGGTAATGAAAACACCCAACCAACCAAGAACCGGCGCAAAGAATGGAAATAAAACACCCGTATTAGCCAAAGGCTGGGCAATGGTAAGCGTAATGCCCGAATCATTGACGATGTAAGCGAACGCCAAAACAGAAGCAACGGTGATGATCGGGAATCGTAATTGTTTCAGTGTCGCAATAAAGATCTTTAATCCTTCACGGTATTTTAAGCCAACCAATGGGATTGCAATGATAGACGATAGTAAAATAGCGGTTCCTGATGCCGAAAGGTAATTGAACTTGAAAATATGCGATATGGGTTTGCCGCTGTTATCAAGGATTACATTATGAAGACCGGGAAATTCAAATTGAACCTGCGCCACTGAATTAAATAATTCTTTAATCGGTTGAATTCCCCATAAAATGATCATAATCGTTAGTAAAATGAAAGGAGACCAGGCCCTGATGATTTGTGCCGAACTGTATTTCTTTTCCAGGTCCATGGTTGGAATCGGCTCATTAGGGAACCTCCAAATATTCCTGGGTTTCCAGAATTTTAAAAAGATGATCAGGCATAGAATGGAACTCGTTCCCGCAATCACATCTGGCAGGGCAGGACCTAGAAGGTTTGAAGTGAGGAATTGCATGGCAGCAAAAGAGATTCCCGATACTAATATGGCGGGCAAAACTTCCCTGGTTTTCTTAAATCCTGCCATTAGAATGACCAGGTAAAACGGAAGCAGCATTGATAAAATTGGGAGGGTTCTGCCTGCCATTTGTGAAATGGCCATTTCCGGAATGGAAGTTACCTGCGAAGCAACCGTAATGGGAATACCAATCGCACCGAATGCGACAGGCGCTGTATTTGCAATGAGACAGATGCCTGATGCGTACAGCGGATTAAAACCTAAGCCAACCAACATTGCTGCTGTAATCGCCACGGGAGCGCCAAAACCGGCAGTGCCCTCTAAAAAAGCGCCAAAGGAAAATGCAATAAGAAGTGCCTGGAGCCTTCTATCGGAAGTAATCGAAGCCATGAAATGTTTAATGACCTCGAACTGCCCGCTTTTAACTGTGATATTGAATAAGAAAACGGCGGTAATAACGATCCAGCAGATGGGAAACAAGCCGTACAGAGCACCATTTGCGGTAGAAAGCAATGCCAGTTTTACCGGCATGCCGTAAACCAAAATTGCGATGAGAATAGCCAGCAAGGTAGCCATCAGGCTTGCCTTATAGCCTTTCATTTTTTTAATAATTAATGCCCAAAAAATAAAAAGAATGGGCAGTACAGCTATCAATGCCGACAAGCCAATGTTGTTAAATGGATCTATTGCCTGCTTCCAGTTCATATGATGATCAAGCACACCTTCTTACCAGGTACTGTTCACTAAAATATGTAATTCTTTGATCAAAATGGCAGGCACCATTTCCACCAGCAGGAATCTATTTATTGCGTCCGAAAGCTCTTCTTAAGAGAATGAACCACCTGTTGAACATAAATTGTAAAATCTGCCTTTGAGGAAGTCAGCGCAAACCAATATCCATTACCTGAGCTATTTGTGAATAGGATCATGGATTGAAATTCCTGGTTATTTTTTTTATAAGCATATGTTTTCTGTTGCCAGATCAATGTGCCCATGTTATCAGTAAGCATCCTGCTTTCAGCGGTTAGTCGTGCTGATGAGTCACAGGATGATTTAAAAATGGCATCAAATGAAAATTTCTCTTTTGAGATGGTGCCACCTGAAATCCAGGCTTTGTTGTTTCCGGCACTTGCTGAAAAATCAAATTTGCCAGAATTGAATTTCCATGCCTGTGGCAAATTAAAACTAGCCAGCCCATACACATCCGTGACTTGTTTAAATGTGCTCTCCTCGTTCTTATTCTTGTCGTATTCAGTACTATAAAAAAAGGCGGATGTAATCTCACCGCCAGGTGTAAGTTTGAATTTTAAAAATTCAGGCATGTACACGTTCCTGCTCACAGCCAGGGACTCATTCACAAAATCAAGATCGAATCGGTTTACGATCTGCTTGCCCCTGTACACGATTCCTTCCAATTGGCCTCCAGCTGTTTTCTGTATTTTCAAATCCACGCCGAAGTTCACGAATGCATCCCCGCCCTTTTTAAAATGGTATTCACCTTCATAATTAATCCTGCTGCTTTCTTTCAATTCAAAATTGTTCCTGGTCAGGTCCTTTCCAACAGGCCTGGCAAATTCCGAGACGGAGAGATTCGACGTCAGCCGAAGCACATTGTTAAGAATATTGACTTCTGTAGGATAGGCATATTTGTCAATGAAGGTCATGTCAATATTCATAAGTATAGTTGCAGCTATTTTATTTGCGGTGTCAATCATGGTAAACGAAGAAGTTTTTCCCGTGCTGCCACCGTGATGAATAATATTTTTTCCTTCAATATTGGACACCATCCAGCCCAAGCCATAGCTGAAGGACTTGCCATCACCCCCATCTTCCTTCGAAAGGCCAGGGAATCCTATTTGGGGGGTCCACAATTCTTTTTTTATGAGATTGCTTGCCACCCCGTTTTCATTTAGAAGCGCTACCAGGTATTTTCCCATATCATCACCACAGGATTGAAGCAATGCACCAGCCGGTGCATACCCGATTGATTCAAATTCAGGCTCCCTTTTGGCAACAATCAGCGATTTTATCGAAGGATAGTGGCCGTAGGAAATGTCCATTCCCGCAAAATGGTCCGGCATTGTTGTCGTATGCTTCATGCCAAGCGGGATAAAGATCTCCTTTTCCAGGAAGGAGGCATATGACATTCCTGAGACTTTACTGATCAACAAACCTGCAACCACAAATCCGGTGTTACTGTATTCATATGAATTTCCCGGTTCTTTGTACAAGTAAATGGAGGAAAGGCCTTTTACAACGTTTTCGATGGCAGAGTCCGACAAGTCGTAGGCATGAGTTGAATTTGGGGAATATAATCCGGATGTGTTGTTTAGCAACATTCTGATCGTAATCTTGTTGCTTTGCTCCCTATTGGCCGTATGAAACCACGGCAAATATTTGATGACATGGTCATCCAAATTGAGTTTGCCCTTCTCCGCGAGGCGCATCACCGCCAAAGCTGTAAATGATTTTGTAATCGAGCCAACTGCAACAGCGGTAGCCGGCGTAAAGGGTTTATTTACGCCCGCACGTTCTACACCATATCCTTGTGAAAATATTACTTTGTCGCCTTTTACAACAACAACTGAAAATCCCGGAATGAAATTCAGGTTATGAATGCCTTGCAAATAGCGGTCCAACGAGCCGGGGAATGTTTGAGAAAGCAGCGTACGTGATGAGAGTAGAAATGCTAAAAACCCCAATGCAATTTTCATGACGATTCTATTTTTATGAATTAATCAATTTCCTTGGGTTGGCGGTAGCTGCTCCCCTTGATAACCACCAGGAGGAGACACTAATTATAATTAAGAGAAGAAGAATTGCCAACAACATGCCGGGATAGTTAGCTATAAATGGAAATTTTACCAAGCCGATACCACCTGTGACCGAGGTCATGATCAATGGGCTTAAAAAAATACCCGGTAAGATAGCTGCAGCTAATGCTGCTGAAGTGATAAAGAGAATTTTCCATACCATCGACATCCTGATTTGCCCCGGCGTCCAACCCACAGATTTTAATATTCCAAAGTTTTTCTCGTTTTCTTTGGTGCTTATAAACATATCACTACTAATAGCCAGGAGCATGATAAATATGAAAAAGAGAGACAGCGCAAATAAGGCAGTCTTCATTCCGTCAATGAGGCCCATTTGCGCTAATCGGTCTTCTATACTGGCATCAATTGCAATTGTTTCACCCAATTGTTTCAACAAGTAATTTTTGAAGGTTCCTGCTTTATCATGTTCTTTCAGCTTGATGCTATACATAGATGGAGTATATATGGGGTTTAGTTTCTTCATTGCATTTTCATGAAGCCGGAAACCCTGGCCCATATTGCTTACGTCCTGATAAATGCCTGTAACCAGGTATGAAGTTTTTTGACCTTCAATGAAAACATTGATGCTGTCTCCCGGTTGTTTATTGAATTGCCGGGCAGTGCCTACGCAAAGAGAAATTTCATTTGCTAATTGCGGATGCCTTCCTTGCAGGTTAAGCAATCCGGCTTGAGATAAGCTATCCGCATAAACTTTACCAAATATTTCCTGCGCAGGTAAATCACTTTTTGATAGCACCGCCAGGCTGGAATAACTGAAGGGGGCAACATGCTCAATTGCCTTTTCCTTCGAAAGTATTTCCATCAATTGCTCATTTTTCAGGCCAATTACAATTGCTTCAGGTCTGCTGATCTGAATGTCTCCATTTTCGAAGCCCCATGCAGACTTGTTGTATTTGAGATTTTCAAATGATGACGAAATATTGATGGAAAAAATTATGATAAAAATGGTGGCCAGTAAAATCATTCCCTGTGAGAAGGAGCGCTTGGGGTTTTCTGATAAGAGTCGTAGTCCCATCATCACAGGTAATGGTAACCGGGAGATCGAAAAATCTTTTGGCAATAATAGAGATGTGTGACGTTTGGGTGGCGCACCCGTGCGTATGGCTTCTACCGGTTTTATTTTTGCCGCTTTGAAGCTTTTGAAAAAAGCGGTGGTCACAACCAATACAGCTATCACGAATAACGAAAGTAGATATAGGCCTTGATGAGAAATTCCTGCTGTTTCAACTATGCCAAGTTTTTGAGAGATGGAACCCAATAGGAGTCTGATGATAAACCAGGTACCTACCAAACCAACAGGAATGAAAGCGATAGAAAGCAAGGAATACTGAATCACATAAAGCGACACAATATTCCCTGGTGTAAATCCAAGGGCTTTATATACGCCTGTTAATTTATAATCATCATAAATTGCCCTGGTGATTGTTGTGCGCACCATAAACATTGCAATAAGCAACGCCATGATTGAAAATGCAAGTATGATTGTTCCCATGACCTGGTAAATACCCATGTAGGCGCTTCTGAAAAGGAAATAAGTGAGATGAACTCCCGTATAGCTAAACTTGCGGGTAAATCTCTCCCAAAGAGCTGATGTTGAATCAGGATTATTCAATCGTATGCCTAGCTGAATATTGCTCAGTTGCGAAACAGGAATAAAGAAAGGCAACTCACCGGATGCAAGCCATGCGCGGGTGGGATTTACCATGCCGCTTCCATAGAGGGGGTCGGCAACGGTTGCAGATACAACTACGGGATAAGATCCTGAAGGCCCGGGTAAATCGATGGTATCCCCAACTTGGATCTGATAATTATTGGCGAGGTACTTGGGTAGCCAAATTTCACCATGCGCCGGACTTTTCTTTTGATCCCCATCTACAATGATCAGTTTATCCTGAACAGAATTGTCCTCATTATATTCAGTAAGCTGAACCATCAATTCAATTTTATTTCCCTTGCGTGGCAAAATGCCATTGCAAAGGAAATAGGGTGAATTTTCACTCACTCGTTTTGTGGATGGCTGGTGGGCAAACCAGTCTTTTAATTCAGAAGTAGGATGATCGTGTGCATCATACAGCATTACAATATGAGAAGCATTGAGCTTGTTAAAGAGATTGTCAAAAGGGTCTTGTATGCTTTGTAAGATTGCCAGTCCGGAGCTAAACAACAAAGATGCCAATGCAATAGACAATCCGGAAAACAAAGTCATCCATTTCTTGCTTCTAAAATTCGACTTTACGATTAGAAATATTGCTTTCATACAATTGAGTTATCGAGAATCAGGTATTACCAGCCCATTTGCTTTAGCCAGGTGAAAATTTTGTCCTCCCTTCCCGGATGATTTTTGTCGATGTGATAGAAGTGATCAACAGGGATTGTTCCATCTTTAAGGAAGAGTATTCTGCTGCCTCTGCATGCTGATTTTAAATCATGCGTTACCATGATGATGGTTTGCCCCTTGCTGTTTAGCCTGGAAAAACATTCCAATACTTTTTCTGAGGCTTCCGAATTGAGGCTCCCGGTTGGTTCATCGGCCAATAAAATCATTGGATTGTTAATCATTGCCCGGGCAATGGCTGCACGTTGCAGCTCTCCTCCGGAAACCTGGGATGGATACCTTTTGGCCAGTGAAAGAATACCCAGTTCTTCCATCAGCCGGTCAGCGTACTGGTCAATCTCTTTTCTATCACCTTGAATCAGGTAGCCGGCCACCAATATATTCTCCCGAATGGACAAGTTGGGAATCAGGTTATTGTCCTGGAAGACAAAGCCAACCATCTTTCTTCTCAAGACTGCCAACTCTTTTTGAGACCGTTTGTGCAGGGGGATGTCGTTAATCCAGATTTTGCCTGAACTTGGAGCATCAAGACCACTTAAAAGATAGAGTAGGGTGGATTTGCCTGAACCCGAATTACCCATAATCACGGTAAATTCACCAATACCTATCGTGATACTTACACTTTTGATAATTGCATGTTGAAAATTGTCGTGGTCGTAAGTTTTGACCAGTTGCTCCGTTTTAACGCAATAATTGCTCATCGTTTAAAATTGTGAAGCGAACTTAGCATGATAAGAAAGCGTTTTCGCTTCAATAGGTAAGATGATCCCCGCTCCCTGTAAACCGGTACGCATCCCTATGTCTTGCGCCTTTAATGCGCCCTTTTATTAGTTATTTTTACTCAAATGACTGAATTTCTTTATGCCGGATGCGCCACACTAATTTTATTCATAGGCCTGCTTGTTATTGGCAAAAAAGGAAAAGGATTACCTGATTATATTTTTCTGACCTGGCTATTCGTCCTGCTGATTAACGTATCAACTTTTATCATTGTCATACGGTATAACTATCCGGCGTCATTAGCAGGGAGAGTCCTGGTTGAGGTGAGTGAAGCGTCCGTATTCCTCCATGGACCCATTTTCTTGTTTTATACATTATCGCTTTCCAGCACGAATTTCAGGTTGGGATTCAGGCAGGTGGTTCATGTAATACCCTTTGTTCTTTGCCTGGGAATTCTTATTTCCGGGTTACTCTTTGGTCAGGGAGTGAACAACTCTACCCGGCAGGCATTGACCATCCTTAAAATGATCAGCCTTTTGATATATACCACAACGGTTATTTTTCAACTTCAAAAGCATCGCAACCGGGTAGAAAAAATATTCTCAAATACAGAAAGTAAATACCTCGGCTGGCTGAAATTTCTTGCCTGGGGAATCATAGTAGACTGGGTTATCTCAGCTGCCGGACTCTTGTCTTACAATTTTTTCGGAATGGACATACCGCAATACGGAGGGCTCGTGGGAAACCTGGCGCTCTGCGTATTTATTTTTCTGATTGGATACTTTGGGGTCAGGCAGGAGGCCATTTTCAATCTCACAAGGAAAAATGGCGCCACCGTTCTTCCTGAAGAAATCACCCAGGTGATCTTACCCGGGACCTTTGATGACAATGGGAGCCAGAAAACAATAATCCCCGAAGAAAGGGCGCCGATATTGAATGATAAATACAAGCATTCGGGTTTGGGAAAAGAAAAATCTCTTGAGTTATTTGGAGTGCTTTCAAATTTGATGCAGGAAAAAAAGCCTTACCAGGATATGGAACTTACTTTGTTTAGTTTATCAAAGCAATTAAAAATCCATCCTAATCATTTGTCCCAGATCATAAACCAGCACCGCAACCAAAATTTCTTCGATTATATTAATGAGCAGCGGGTGAATGACGTTAAAGATGCACTATTAAGTGACAAATATGACAATCATAGTTTACTTGGAGTTGCCCATGAATTTGGATTTAGTTCCAAGGCTTCATTCAACAGGGCTTTCAAGAAGTTTACGGGAATGACGCCGAGTGAGTTTAAAAAGAAGGGTCGATGAGTTTTCTACTGACTGCTGGATGGTTAACTTCGGCGATAGCTATTTTTTTCGACTATTCAAAGGAGGAGGAGGAACGGGATAAGTTGTGGTCGAGGCATGAACACTGCCCGATATGGAGAATGTTCCGTCATCATTGACATACATTAAACCCATTTGCACACCTGGGTTGATGCTGAAATAATTCTGACTTAAACCATGCTGTGAATAAGGAAACCCAGACGTAGGTCTCATAAATGAACTTCCAAAACTTGTGAATGTGGGCGCCAGGAAAACATTTCCAAACGCATATAGGTTTTTATTCAGTCGCCTGTTCAGTTGTAAACCCACCGGGGTAGAGAGCATGTATGCATTTCCAGCAGGATAAAAGGCTGTTCCGATAGAAACGCCAGTATAAGAACTCCAAAACCATTTTTGATTAGTAATTCTGTTTTCCCTGATCTGGTTGAGATCGGGGAAGTGAATGGTTTGAATTGGCAAAGGATAACTTACAGGACCGGGCGCGAAAACCTGGGCATCCGAGGCAAACCAGGCACAGATTGGAAAGAAGGCAAAGGCCAGGCGCAAAATAAAGTAATAGCGTATTTTTTTTCCGGCTGAAGGCATAATCTACGTGAAGTAGTTTCTCCTTAGCAAGTTAAGAAATTTGAATAGTCCACGATTGTTAATCTTTAAAGAGACCTTTTTCCTGGGAGTTGTCAAATTAACTATCTTCAGAGACGACATGATTCCAAAACCAGCGATTTTATCATGAGAAAATCATTCTTCTTCATCGCACTTCCACTTTTTCTTTCTGCATTTTCAGTTTCAAACCGGCAAGACGCAGACTGGGTTTCTTTATTTGACGGCAAATCGTTAACGGACTGGAAAGTTGGCAACAACGCCAGCACATTTTCAGTGCAGAACGGTGAGATCGTGGTTCATGGCCCAACCGCCCATATATTTTATGATGGTCCTTATAAGGATCATAATTTCAAAAATTTTGAGTTGAAGGTGGATGTGATGACAATGCCTGGATCAAATTCTGGCATTTACTTTCACACCATATACCAGGATGGTGGCTGGCCTTCCAGGGGATTTGAAGTGCAGGTAAACAACTCGCATACCGACTGGCGCAGGACCGGCAGCCTCTATGGTATTTCGGATGTAAAGGAAGTTTATGTGAAGGATGGAGAATGGTACACGGAGTATATCAAAGTTGTAGGGAAGCACTACACGATTAAAATTAATGACAAGACTGTCGTGGATTATACCGAACCTGATCAACTAACGGGAGACCAGGCAAAGAGAGCCAACCCCAGTGGCACCTTCGCTTTGCAGGGTCATGATCCGAATAGTGAAGTGCATTTCAAAAATATCCGGGTAAAGATTTTAGCTGATTAAGATTCACTTCTCCGAAAAAAATGACCCTGCTCACCTCAAGCATCCCTTGTTTCCCATAAATCAGAATTTATTTTAATGTTTGCCTTTTTAAATCAAATGTCCAATTCGGTTGGTTGTGTTAACTCGTAAAAATTATCTTGCAACACAATCTAAACTATATGAGAAAATTTTTATTCACTGCTGCCCTTACGCTTACTACCGGAATCTTTGCAAACGCTGCAGTTGTGGCACCTGCTTCTGATCCCATCGCGCAAGTATGTTCCACCATTTCTCCAAAAGAATTGAGCGAGATGACATCGCGCGATTTCGAAAAACTGGTTGGGAGAACGCTTACGAAAGAAGAGAAATCTAATTTCAAAGCGGAAAAGCAAGCCGCCAAAAAGAAAATGAAAAGAGGATTTTTTGGCGAAGGATTTCCCTGGCGTTCCGTGATCATCGGCGTGTTGCTTATCACTGTTACCTTGATTCTGGTATTATAATTATCACTTATTAGCAAACGGAACTCCGGGGCAGCCCCCGGAGTTTTTTATTAGAAATCTTCTTTTTCCTATCTTTTCCATCACAAACCACCCACCTGCCATGAGAGGCCTGATGATGGACTACCAACTCACTGTTCCAACAATCCTGCGAAGGGCGGAATCCCTGTTTGGAGAAAAGGAAATCGTTAGCCAACTGCCCGATAAAAGCATTCACCGTTACACTTACCGGGATTTTGCCAGGCGCACAAGGAAATTGGCCGTGGCTCTTCAGCAGTTGGGCATCCTTCCTGGCGACAGGGTGGCCACCTTATGCTGGAACCATCACCAGCATATGGAAGCTTATTTCGCCGTTCCCTCCATGGGTGCGATTGTTCATCCGCTCAATCTTCGTCTTAGCGCGGACGACCTTTGCTATATCGTCAACCATGCGGACGATAAAATTCTCATCGTCGACCAGGTACTCCTGCCTTTGCTCGAAAAATTCAGATCCTCAACAGCCATTTCAAAAATCATTGTCGTCCCACAAACGGCAGAACCCTTGCCGGCAACATATTTGAATTATGAATCTTTGTTGGCCGCCGGTGATGAACAACGATTTGAATCCTTCGAAGGAGATGAAAATTCCGCGGCCTTCATGTGTTACACATCTGGAACTACGGGAAGGCCCAAGGGAATTCTTTATTCCCATCGCTCTATCGTGCTTCATTCGATGGCCTTCCTGCTCAGTTGCAGCGGCGGAGGGATAGTTGAACAGGATGTGGTACTACCCATCGTGCCCATGTTTCATGCGGCCGCCTGGGGCTTCCCCTACTCCTGCACATTTGTAGGTGCAAGCCAGGTATTTCCGGGTCCACACCTGGATGCGGAAAGCCTGCTTGAATTGATGGAAAGCGAGAAAGTAACGATAACAGGCGGTGTACCCACGGTGATGCGAAATATCCTGAAGAAACTTGAAGACCATGCGCATGAATTTAACCTCTCACTGCGCCTGATTGTATTGGGTGGTGCGGCTGCACCGCAATCGCTGATTGAATCCTTCCAGGAACGACATGGAATAAAAGTGCTCAATACCTGGGGGATGACGGAAATGTCTCCATTAGGAACCACCTCAGTCACGACCAGTAAACTGCAAACAGCTTCTAAGGCGGATCAATACAAACACGCCGTCAAGCAGGGCATGCCGGTACCTTTTGTAGAGATTCGCGGAAGAAACGAATCGGGCCTCATACCCTGGGATGGGATTACGATGGGAGAGCTCGAAGTTCGCGGACCCTGGGTTGCGGCTTCGTACTATCTTGAAACAGATGAGCAGGGAAAATTCACTGACGATGGATGGCTGAGAACAGGAGACATTGTTACGATTACCGAAGAAGGATTTATTGAAATCAAAGACCGAAGCAAAGACCTTATCAAATCAGGTGGAGAATGGATCAGCTCAGTGGCGCTGGAAAACTCTTTGATGGATCATCCGTTCGTTCTGGAAGCCGCCGTGATCGCCATCCCTCATGAGAAGTGGATGGAAAGGCCATTTGCATTTATTGTACCAAAAGCGGGTGAAGCAATTTCACCTGATGAGCTCAAAGAATTTCTTGGTAACAGGTTCGCAAAATTTTGGCTCCCAGATGGATTCGCCATTATCGAAGCTATACCGAAAACTTCCGTAGGGAAATTTCTGAAATCTGCGCTTCGGGAAAAATATTTAAGAGAACATGAATAATGTAGAATTCAGGATTCAAGATTCAAGATTCAGGATTCATTCTTTCCCAATACCCCCGCCCGTTCCGAACGAAACGTTCGGGCGGGCAATACCTAAACCAATATGGTCAGTCCCAGCGTCGCATCAGTCATTGATGGCCTGATAAACCAGGGGACGAAATGCTTTATCTGTTTCGGCAACATGCGGTCCCCACATTTGCCGGTAAATGAGAACGATCATTTCTTCCTTGGGATCCACCCAGTAAGAAGTTGAAAATGCTCCTCCCCAGGAATAGGTTCCTACCTGGCTGGGTGTTGACCTGCTTCCATTTTCAGTGATTATGGAAAAACCAAATCCAAATTTATTTTCAGACTTCACACCTCCAAGACTTACATACAGGTCACCAATCTGGTTCATCGTCATCATGCGAACCGTATTGTGAGACAAGAGCCTTACCCCATTGTACGTGCCGCCATTCAACAGCATCTGAAGGAAAACTGCATAGTCGTAAATGGTTGAACTCAAACCACCGCCTCCTGAAAAATATTCCGTTTTAACTAATGGGAATTTCATATCGAGTGCGCCGCCAAAAACCTTGTCCTGCTTTTTGATGATACCCGTGGAATCCTGTTGGAAAAAATTCACCAACCTCGAACCCTTTTCCGCGGGAAGGTTAAAATAAGTATCCTTCATACCCAGCGGCCTGAAGATTCGCTTCGTGAAAAATTCCTCCAGCGTCATGCCCGACCATATCTCGACAAGCCGTCCCAACAAATCGGTATTTAATCCGTACATCCATTTTTCACCGGGTTGAAAAAATAACGGCACCTCGCCCAGGCGGTTCATCGCGTCAGACAGTTTTTGGTTGTTCACACCGACGCCACCTGTTAAATCATTTTTCGCATAAATCGCATTTTCATCAGGACTGCCGATTCCCGGGTATCCGAGTCCGGAAGTCTGTGTGAGCAGATCGCGAATGGTAATGGGTCGTTTAGCCGGGACCGTTGTATAGGTGGTATCTTTTGCGTTGAAGTTTTCCAAAACTTTTTGATGGGCGAAGGCGGGAATGTATTTGGCGACTGGGTCATCCAGGTAGAATTTACCTTCTTCCCATAATATCATTGCTGCCACAGTGGTAATCGCCTTGGTTTGTGAGGCGATCCGAAAGATCCCCGTTTTATCGAGCGGCGCTCTCGTATCCGGGTCGTTGGAACCATAAGCTTTGTAAAAAACAATCTTGCCTTTGCGTGCAATGAGCACCACGGAACCGTTTACCCATTTCTTTTTTACCCAATCGCTCATGCCTGAATCCAGTCGTGCTAGTCGGGCGGCCGAAAATCCCCCCGCTTCAGGAGCGGCTTCGGTTAGGATGCTATATTGTTTTTGTTGCGGGCTGGCAGAGGCGGTCGATGCAATCGACAAAAGCAGAATGATCAAAATGCGATGCATTGTATTCGGTTGAGGAAATCAAAAATAGAAAAATAGTTGATCGAAAGAAATCAAATTAAAAGATCCAACCAACAGCTCACTACCTTTCTCGGGTTCCTCAATTTTTGGCTATCTTGGAATTAAAGAAAAGAATGAGACTAAAAGGGAAAATTGCGCTAATTACCGGCGGGGCCAATGGGATCGGCCTGTCCACTGCCGAAAGATTTGCAAGAGAAGGCGCCAAAATTATTTTGTGGGATATGTCCGACAAAGGTGCAGAAGTGGTTCAGGGACTCAGGAAAGATGGACATGAAGCCATCTTCAAAAAAATATCTGTGACGGAGATGGACCAGGTGCAGAAAGCTGTGGCTGAAGCACTGGATCATTTTGGACGAATAGATATTTTGATCAACAACGCTGGTATCACCAGGGATCGGACTTTACTCAAAATGTCGAAGCAGGAATGGGACGATGTCATCGCCGTGAACCTCACGGGCGTTTTTAATTGCACGCAGGCGGTGGCGCCTGTGATGAAAGAGCAGAATTATGGCCGTATTGTTTCGGCCTCTTCGAATGTTGCTATTCGGGGAAATTTCGGACAAACTAACTATGTAGCCACCAAGTCGGCCATTATTGGCATGACCAAAGTTTGGGCGATGGAATTGGGTCGGTTTGGAATCACGGTCAATTGTATCGCTCCAGGATTTATTCAAACGGCCATGACCGATGCCATGCCCGAAGAAGTGCGTAAACAAAGCATTCCCACGATACCCCTGGGGAAATGGGGAGTTCCAGACGATATTGCCAATGGCTATCTATACCTCGCGTCGGATGAAGCTTCTTTCGTAAGTGGAATTTGTTTAACCATTGATGGCGGAGCTGCGAGATAAGGTTTGAGCCGCGCGAAAAAAAAGAAAGACTGATGCCATGCTGACAAACAAAGTAACGGACATGGCCCAGCGAAGGGATTCGTTACCCAGCTTTGGTGCAAGCGAATCACTGATCCATCCCACCACCAGGGGTCCAAAGCCCAAACCGATCAGGTTCAAAACCAGAAACAAGATGGCGGAAGTTAGCGCCCGCATGGAAGCGGGCACCAGGCCATGGGCCACGGCAATGGCGGGTCCCAGGTACATGCTATGCAGGAATGCGACGCCAGCGAAACAGCCAAGTGAAAGAAAATCGGGCTTCAGAAAGAGAGCACCTGCAGCGAAGAAAATAGAGAGTATAATTCCATAAGCCGGAATTTTCAGGTAACGACTCTTGTCTTTCTTTCCAAAACGATCCGTCAGGTATCCGCCGGCGAAAGTGCCCAGGCCTCCGCCCAGGCCAAAGACCAGGCCAAGGGAAAGTCCTATTTGCGAACTCGTCATTCCATGAAGCCTGGCCAAAAAGGAAGGCGTCCAATTGACTATGCCGTAAATGCAAAACACATGCAGACCCCCACCAAAGGCAAGTAATACAAAGGTCTTGGTGGCCAATAGAAATTTTAACGTCTCCCCAAAGGAACGTATATTGTTTTCTACTGTGGGTCCCAGATCCGTGGCCCCTCTTTTTGGTTCTTTAACGGTGGTGTAAAACAGCAAGGAAAAAATCAAACCAGGAATACCCAGCACAAAGAAGGCAGCCCTCCACCCCAGCTGCTGGTTCAAATATCCTCCCATTAAGAAGCCGGCCAGGATGCCCAAATATAAACCTGCGGAATAGACAGAGAGTGCTGTGGACCTTTTTTCGGGAGGAAAATAGTCGGAGATCATCGCATGGGCTGGTGGGCTACCGCCCGCCTCCCCAACGCCAACGCCTATGCGCGCCAATAACAATTGAAGAAAATTCCGCGACAAGCCGGAGCAGGCGGTCATCAGGCTCCAAATACCCAGCGACAGGGAAACAATATTTCTCCGGTTCCCTCTATCGGCGAGGCGCGCGATGGGAATGCCCACGGTAACATAGAAAATAGCAAAGGTAAACCCGGATAACAGGCCGAGCTGGGTATCGGAAAGTTGCAAATCCTTTTTTATGGATTCCTGCAAAATGACAAGCAGTTGCCGGTCTATAAAATTAAAGATATATACCAGGGTCAGCATCCCAAGAACAAAACTCCGGTATGTATTGCTGGATACTGTGTTCAAATGCCAATCATTTAAATCTCGTCGGGTTTGAAATGCCTGGAAACAAAACCGCCCCAATGATACTCATCTTCCGGATGAAGATAAATATTTCATTGGAGCGGTTATGGAAAATTGGTTAGAAGCTGAAATTGTAACTCAGCATGAACTATCTTTAGTATCATAAACATCAATTAAAATGAAGCTTATTTTAAAGGATGCAGCGGGTATTTTAAAGTTCTTCCTCGGCGCTATTGCGTCTTATCTTATCCTTTTTGGTATTCATTGGATGGCCATACTTACCGGCGTGGTAATAGGTATTCTTTATTTTGCAATTCCTAAAAAATACTTGTATTAACAGTTCCATCCATGGTCATTTCCGGAAGAGCGTTCTGCTCCTGCTTGTAATCATTGTTTTCGCCGACCGGCAAAACGCTTCAGCGCAGGATCTTTCAAATCTTACGCAAACCATTGGCGCCCGATCGAAGGCGATTACTTCCGCAGATCCCAATCCCAATAGCAACGAGGACCGGATCAAATACATAGAGTCAGGGGAAACGAAAGAAATCGCTGACATTCACGGCGCAGGTGTCATTCGCCACATTTGGCTCACTTTTAATGAAGCCCGGCCAAACTGGCTGGAAGCCGGCGGTTCTGCAAAGCCGGATGAAATGGTCATTCGCATGTATTGGGATGATTCTCGTGAACCCGCGGTAGAAGCTCCACTGGGAGACTTTTTTGCTGCAGGTTTTGGAGAGCGCCTTGAAGTAAAATCGGTACCTGTTCAGGTAGAGGGAGGAGATGGCTACAATTGTTACTGGCCCATGCCATTTGCCAAGCGGGCAAGGATCACCATTACGAATGAAAGTAAAAAACGCGTAAGAAGTTTTTATTACCACATTGATTATACCGAATATGATGTGCCGCTTAAAGGGGCCGCCTATTTTTGTGCGCAATACCGGAATGAATTCCCTGAAAAAACGGGCAAAGATTACCTGGTGCTGGACGCTAAAGGCCAGGGCCACTATGTGGGCACAGTGATGTCTGTTCGTTCACGAAGTCCGGAATGGTTCGGCGAAGGCGATGCCAAATTCTACGTAGACGGCGAAAACAAACCTTCCATCCAGGGAACCGGAACCGAAGATTATTTCCTGATGGCCTGGGGATTGAGTGAAACACAATTCCCATATTACGGTTGCAATTTCATGACCAGCGACGACATCGGTGAACTGGGCGTGCGATACAGCATGTACAGATGGCACGTTGCCGATCCCATCTACTTCAATAAGTCGTTGCGTTTCGAAATTGAACATAAGGGCTGGATGAGCGCGGACGAAACAGAATCCGGAAAAGTGGAAGGCCATGTTGAAAGGGAAGATGATATCGCCACTGTAGCATTTTGGTATCAAACGGGAACGCCTAAACGCTTTGCTGAGCTGCCACCCCTGGCAAAACGTATTGTTCCGGATCTTGATTTCACGCTGGAGGTAAAAGATATGATGGCCACTGCACAGGCTACATCGGGCAAGATGGAATTGCAAAAAGGATACGACTGGACGGGAGAGGGCCAGTTGTTGTTTCGACCTATAGACAACTCTGCCTCACTTGATCTTTCGTTTAATATTGCAAAGGAAGAATATCGAGGACTTGTGCTGAGGTTTACGCATGCGCCGGATTATGGCATATTCCGAATCTATATTGATGGCAAAAATTTGAGCCTGTGGATGGATTCCACTTCCGGGTCTGCAATAGGCAAATTTGATTTTTATTCCAAAGATTTAAAAGTAAAAGACCTCTACCTCGGCAGCTACCGGCTAGCGGCTGGCAAACATACGATTCGGTTTGAAAGCGAAGGGCAAAATCAGTTGTCGGCAGGCAATTATCTTGGATTCGATTCCATCAGGTTGCGCGAACGCTGGAACAAGAAGAGGAAATTCCTGACCAAATAAGAACGTGTAACGGCGTTCGCCCTTTTCGTTAAATTTGATAAACTCCCGCTCATGCCCGACTCCACCTCACTCAACCTGAAGGCAACAAGCCAAAACACTTATGACGCCATCGTCATTGGCTCGGGTATTAGCGGGGGCTGGGCCGCCAAAGAATTTTGCGATTACGGACTGAAAACACTGGTGCTGGAGCGCGGAAGAAATATCGTACACAAAAAAGATTATCCCACCGCAGTTAAGGATCCCTGGCAATTCGATCATCGCCTTCAACTCACCAAAAAGACAATTGATGAAAATCCTGTCGTCAGCAAGTGTTACGCCTTCGACGAGAGCGCGCAACAATTTTTTGTGAAAGACAAGGAACATCCCTATGTGCAGGAAAAACCTTTCGATTGGATCCGTGGTTACCAGGTGGGTGGAAAGTCACTCATGTGGGGACGCGAAACGCAACGTTGGAGTGATTTCGAATTCGATGGACC